>JAEEGG010004660.1_pt1 | contig 33085 bp, 32 predicted proteins | sample 9134161 | NCBI WGS metagenome assembly JAEEGG01 (sample SAMN16246543, study PRJNA631951) | gut metagenome | biome: gut microbiome; feature: rumen; material: CR-attached | host: Bos | place: Iran: Karaj | collected 2018-10 | reverse complement strand
ACAAGAGTGACAAAAACGGAACCGTTTACTCCACCAATCCCGACTACGCCTTCGACTATGGTGAGGAAGAAGCCATTACCCTCGAACCTGCCAAACAGAACCTTCGCGTGATGCTCGACAAGAAACAGCGCGGCGGCAAGAAAGTGACCCTCATCACAGGTTTCCAAGGCTCCGACTACGACTTGGCCGTCTTGGGCAAGGAGCTAAAATCCGCTTGTGGCGTGGGCGGCAGCGTGAAAGACGGTGAAATCCTACTGCAAGGCGACTTCCGCGAAAAAGTATTGGCTTTGTTGCTTCAGAAAGGTTACACGAAAACCAAAATCAGTGGGTTATGATTGAGAAATATATCGAAATACTGAGGAACTTCATCCTAAAGATGGGCATCAGCGAAGGATTTTCGACTGGTTTCGCCGAAACGACAGCCACGATTTCGTTGGTCATCGTCGCTTTTCTCATCTTTTTCCTCATCAAATTCATCCTTAAGAAGACCGTCTACAAAATCATACAGCTCTCGACAAACAAATACGACGACCTGCTCATCAAGAACAAAGTCATAGGTCGAATTTGTCTGCTCATCCCTGCCCTTATTATCGGTGCTTGGCTGCCCACCGTGCTGCCCAGCTACCCTGACACTGCAGCAATACTGATGAAGCTGGTCAACGTGTTCGAGATCGTCATTTGTACCATGATTTTCAGTTCATTGTTGTCGACTGGAGAGGATTTGTACAACACCCACGAAATGGCGAAAATCAAGCCCATCACGGGTTTGGTGCAAATCAGCAGAATCGTGCTTTATATCCTGACCGTCATCGTGGTCATCGCTTTTGTGCTAGGTACCAAAATCAGCAACATCCTCATCAGTTTAGGTACCATGTCGGCGGTCATCATCCTTGTTTTTCAGGACACCATCAAAGGCTTTGTGGGCAGCATACAGCTCTCGGTCAACGACATGCTTCGTATTGGCGACTGGATTGTAACGGGACCCGCTGATGGTGTCGTGCAGGAAATCAACCTCACCACCGTGAAAGTGCAGAATTGGGACAACACCGTCACCACCATCCCGACCTACACTATGGTTTCCAGCCCTTTCACCAACTGGCGTGGCATGTCGGAATCGGGTGGACGACGCATTGCACGTACCATCAACATCGACGTGAACACCATTCGCTACTGCACACCCGAAATGCTTGATAAATACAAGCATTACACCTTGATAAAAGACTACGTAGCCCAAAAGGAAGAGGATATCATTGAATACAACAAAGCCAACAACATCGACACAAATGAAATCTTGAACGGTCGTCAGCAGACCAACCTCGGCATCTTCCGTGCTTACATCAAGGCTTACCTTAACAACAACCCGAAACTAAACCATAATCTCATAATGATGGTGCGTCAGATGCAGCCCACCGAGTTTGGTGTGCCGTTGCAAATCTATGCCTTCAGCAGCGACAAGCAATGGGTCAATTACGAGGAAATCCAAAGCGATATCTTCGACCATATCATTTCGGCTGCAACGATGTTTGATTTGAAGATTTATCAGAAGCATTAGTTGAGAGTGTAGAGTTTAGAGTTTAGAGTCAGTTGAAAGTTTAAAGTTTAGAGTTGTAGGGCTGTCACACTGTGGCAGCCGTACAAATTCAAGAATTAAGTTTTATGAATGCAGGAAGATTTTTTACGGAGAAATACCTACGGCTGATGTTCAAGCAGCTGCGCGATGCCACGCCTGATGAGGTGATGGAAGAGTTGGAGCATTGCCGCCGCGAGAACCGACGCCCCGTGCGCGCACCTCGTTATTTCAAAGGATACTTCACTGAAGAGAAATACCAAGCCTCAACAGGCTTCGAGATGCAAGTCTTCAAGCACGAAGAAACAACAAGATCCCTGAACGCTGAGGTCCCTGAGACTGTCGAAGGGCCGACACGTCGTGTCATCCTCTACCTCCACGGCGGCGCCTTCATCTATCCGCCCGTGTTTTTCCATTGGCGTTTCCTGCACGACCTTGCCTTGCGCACGCATTATGACGCTTTGCTCCCCGTCTATCCCAAATCACCGGAATACGACTGCGAGTACTCGGTCAAGACGTTATTGGAATACTACCAAAGCATTTCGGAATCAAAGCAATACGACGAAATTCATCTCGTAGGTGATTCAGCAGGGGCTTGCCTTTGCCTCGTGGTAGCCCAAGAAGCGCACAAAAACGGCTGGCAAAAACCAACGACTACTATCTTGCTCTCCCCTTGCGTCGACCTCAGCCACACCAAGGAAAAGGAGATGTTGGCCTTACAGGACAAAGACACCATGCTGCAATACGACCGCATCGTCACCTTGAATGCCATCTGGCAAGGCAAATTGCCCGTGAAACACCCATGGGTCAGTCCCGTCTTTGGCAACTTCATTGGTGTCGACAACCTCAACGTCTACTATGGCTCAAATGAAATTCTCCACCCCGATGACCTTTTCCTCAAAGAGACCTACGAAAAGGCGGGCAAGACTGGACATTTCAACGAATACGAAGGCATGTTCCACACCTTCGCGATGTTCCCGATTCCCGAAGGATTCAAGGCCTTGAAGGATATGGTTTTAATTCTAAAGAGATAAAGTCACAAAATACAAATCACGCACAAAGTCTTGTCGCGTTATTTGCCATGCTTTGGCTTAAGATTATTCTTAGGTTTCACAGATTTGGTATTCTTGCTCTCCTTTTTGCGAACTTGCTCTTTCTTCTTAGCTTGTTCAGCTTTCTTCTCTTGATTTCTTTGGGTTTTCTTCGCAACAGCTTGTTTTTCAACTTCCTTCAATTCCGCCTTCTTCACCTCCACTTCAGTCACATATCTGCCTTGGGGATAGGCTTCAAGATAGCTGTCGCACGCCGCTATAGAAGTGCAATTCTCAAACAACTTGTCCTCAACCTGTTCAGCTTCGGCTCTGGCACGTGCTTCGGCTTCGGCCTGCAGTCTGGCTTGCTCTTCGGCAATAGCCTGCAAAGCCTTGTCAGTGCTGTCGGCCACTAGTCTTTCGACTTCGGCTTTGGCTTCATTGTAGTGCAAAGCGTCGCTTCCGAAATCACGCATATAGGAACGATAGTCATTAGCAGTGACACAGGCTTGATAGGCTTGGTTATCAGCTTCATTTCTTAAGGATTTTTCCCTAAGCTTCAAGAACAGCACCACCGCTACCACCAAAACCACTAATGCAGCCGCTCCAATTCCAATCCAAAGGCCAACTTTGCTCTTTTTCTTTGACTTATCAGTATCAGCCATGGGAGATTCTGAAAAACTTGTGATGGTAGGATTATTAGCCTCAGGATGAGATTGGGGTTGTGGTTGTCTTGTCTTGTTAGCAGTGGCATATGACGGCATTCCGCTTAACACCGTCCTTTCGGCCATCGGTGCCACCTCTTCAAAAAAACTCAAAGCAGGTCGTTTTTCAGGCTCTTTCTCCAGATAGGGAGCCAAGAAGCCTCTCCATCCTTGAGGCAAAACACTGACATCATACGGGGTGTACACAATCCGTTCCCTGATCTCAAAGTCGCTGGTAGTGTCCGTGTTATAAGGCTTTTTGCCCGTGAGGAGATGGACAAACGAGACTGCCAAAGAATAGATATCGGTGCGATAGTCGATGTTTTTGGCATCTTTCACCTGTTCGGGACTCATATACATCAGCGTGCCCATCAACGAGCCGGTGCGTCAGTGACGTATTCTCCATCATCTTGGCAATGCCGAAGTCGAGCAGCTTGATGTTGTCATCCTCGTCGAGGAAGATGTTGGACGGCTTGATGTCGCGGTGCACGATGCCTTGGGCATGGGTATAGTTGAGCGCACTCACAATCTGGTTCCACCATTTGCGCAGTTCGGCATCAGTGAAACGCCGGCCGCTTTTCATCATGTCTGACAAGTCGTTGCCTTCAAGGTATTCCATAATGATGCAGTGGCGGTTGTTCAAATAGCCGTAGCCGTACACCTGTCGGATGTTCGGATGTTTGAGTTTGACCATCATCACGGCCTCGTTGTGGAAACGCTCCACGATTTGCTCATTACGCGTCAATTTTTCGAAAAGGATCTTCACGGCTGCAGGCTTACCGATTTCGTTTTCGGCATACCACACCTCGGCCATACCGCCTTCGCCAAGAAGCTTTTTCAATACAAATCCGTTGATTACTTGTCCTTGCATATCAATTACTTGATAGATGATTATTAAGCCGCAAATATAAGAAGATTTCCGAGTTCATCGCTGAAATCCGCAAGTTTTCTTAACTTTGCCACGCAAAAACTAAATGCCTTTAATTCATTATGCAGAAATTCAGCGAATTAATCAAGGAAGAACTCAAAGGTTGGAAGCCGTTCGACATCATTTGGCTCGTCTTGGTGAGCGTCGTCATCACAGTGATGTCCATCCTGTTCAAATACGACAAAGCGAACGACCAGTTCTATTGGATCCACATCGTTGCAGCAACCTGCGGCATTATCAACGTGGTGCTGGGTGGCAAGGGCAAGTTATCAAACTACCTTTTCGGCTTCATCCACTGCTGCCTAATGATTTACATCACACTGATTTCCAGACTCTATGCCGACTTTGGCGTGACCGTCTACAATTTCGTTATGCAATTTGTAGGCTTCTTCATGTGGTCGAAAAACATGAACAAGGAAACGCACGAGGTGATGAAACTCCATGCCACCAACAAGGTGCGGCTCATCAGCCTTGCCATCATCGTGGTGGGCACGGTAGGGTTTGGCCTGCTTATGAAATACTTCACTAACGACATCGCACCTTTCGCCGACTCAGCCAAGGCCGTGATGCAGGTCGTGGCCATGATCTTGATGGTCAGGATGTTCAGTGAGCAGTGGTGGCTTTGGATTGCCATCAATTGCGTCAGCATCTTCATGTACATCAAGGCGGGCAACTTCCCCATCACGATGATGTATGTCGTTTATCTGGTCAATTCCATCATTATGTGCATTCGTTGGGAGAAGGAAGCTTCCGCCAACGACAAGATGCTGTTTAAATGAAAGATACACAACGTAATACCAAGCTGATTGGAGCCTTGGCAGTGGCGTTTTCCGCCATGCTTTGGGGCGTGGACGGCATCCTGCTCACCCCGCAGCTCTACAACCTCAACACGGCCTTCGTGGTCTTCGTCATCCACCTCTTCCCTTTCCTGCTGATGAATGTGTTCTTCTTCAGGGAATACCGTCATCTGAAGACCATGACGCGCTCCGACTTGATTTATTTCCTGCTCATCGCCTTGTTTGGCGGTGCTTTGGGCACGCTGGCCATTGTCAAGTCGCTGTTTCTGCTGCATTTCAACAACCTATCGGTTATCGTTTTGCTTCAAAAACTGCAACCCGTCTTTGCCGTTATTTTGGCACGCATCATTCTGAAGGAACAAATCAAAAAGCATTTCGCGCTTTGGGCCTGTGTCGCCCTCATCGGAGGCTATTTCCTCACCTTCGGTTGGTCGTTCCCCGACTTCAGCACCGAAGGCATCACCACTGTTTATGCGGCTTTGCTGTCGCTGTTGGCGGCTTTCTCCTTCGGTAGTTCCACGGTGTTTTCCAAGAAGATTTTGGGCAACTATTCCTTCGTCAGCTCCACCTTCTTCCGCTACGGTTTCACCACGCTGATTATGCTGGTCATCGTGTTGTTCTCCAGTCATATCGGTGACTTCTCGCAAGTGACGCCACGCAACTGGCTCTTCATCGCCCTCATCGGCCTGACCACGGGCTCAGGCGCCATATTCCTGTATTACTATGGCTTACGCCATGTGAGAGCCTCTTTGTCCACCTTCCTTGAACTGATGTACCCCATCACAGCCGTGGTGTTGGACTACTTCGTCAACGGCACCAAATACTCGCCCGTCCAGTGGACTGCGGCCTTTGTGATGCTATTTGCCATCGTGATGCTGAATGTCGATGGCAGAAAATCAAAATAATTTGTATACCTTTGCAGTATCAACAAAAAAGGTAACATCATGGACAACGAAATCAAGAGAATCTATTCCGGTTCAATCGTCAATGCCGAATTCATCGGTAGCGTACTTGCCGACAACGACATTCAATTCCTCATTCGGAATTTCCAAGAGGAGAGTCTGTGTGCCGGTTGGGCAGCCAGCACCATCAAAGGCGATGCCTCAGTGTATGTCTTCGAAAAAGACTACGACAAGGCCATGCTGCTCTTGGATGAAATCAATGCCGCAGAGATGGAAGGAGAGTAAAACAGCAAAGGCTTCAGAAAGTATGTCATTCCTACGCTGGCATGTGGGCGAGCATGGAATCTATGCTTTCTGAAGCCGACTTTTTTTGTTATTTCTTTTTCTAAACCGCCTCCCATAGATTCCCAGCCTCCACTGAATACCTCTTTAGGAATGACATGGGAGGCTGGCTTTCTTTTAATTCCTGAAAATCAAGCCATCGCCTTGCACATCGACGATAATAGTCTTCGTCTTGTCGACCGACTCGGCCAGGATCATCTTCGAAAGCGAATTGAGCAACTCACGCTGCATCATACGCTTCACAGGACGCGCACCGTACTGCGGGTTGTAGCTCTGCTTTGCGATGAAGTCGACGGCGGCATCGGTGATGTCAATCTTGATGTCGTTGGCAGCAAGCATCTTCTGCACGCTGCGGAACTGCATCCTCACGATGTCGGCAATCTGGTTCTCATCCAAAGGCTTGAACATGATGATGTCGTCGACACGGTTCAGGAACTCAGGCCGCATGAACTGCTTCAGCTGTTCCATCACCTCGTTACGGGTCTTCTCGAAGACTTCTTCGTCGTTGCTGCCATTGAGCAAGGCAAAGTTGTCCTGGATGACGTTAGCGCCGATGTTGGAGGTCATGATGACGATGGTGTTCTTGAAGTCTACCGTACGACCCTTATTGTCGGTCAGACGACCGTCGTCCAACACCTGCAGCAGGATGTTGAACACGTCGGGGTGAGCCTTCTCGATTTCATCCAACAGGATAACAGAATACGGCTTACGACGCACAGCCTCAGTCAGTTGACCGCTCTCTTCATAGCCCACATATCCTGGAGGCGCTCCGATGAGTCGCGACACCGTGTGACGCTCCTGATACTCCGACATGTCGATACGCACCATGGCGTTCTCGTCGTCGAATAGAAACTCAGCCAATGCCTTGGCCAGCTCGGTCTTACCTACGCCCGTGGTACCCATGAAGATGAAGGAACCGATAGGACGCTTGGCATCCTGCAAGCCCGCACGGCTACGACGGATGGCATCGCTGACTGCAGTGATTGCTTCATCCTGACCCACTACACGCTTGTGCAGTTCGTCTTCGAGGTGCAGCAGCTTCTCACGCTCGCTCTGCATCATCTTGTTGACCGGGATGCCCGTCCAACGCGACACGATCTCTGCCACATCGTCGGCACCGACTTCCTCGTCCACCAGCGGGTGGTCGCCTTGTGCCGCGCTCAAGTCAGCCTTGGCCTTCTCGATGGCAGCCTCGGCCTCGCGAATCTTGCCGTAACGCAGCTCAGCCACGCGGCCGTAGTCGCCGTCACGTTCAGCCACCTCGGCTTGATGCTTGTAGGTCTCTATGTTGCTCTTCTCCTTCTGGATGAGCTCCACATAGTTGCGTTCAGTCTCCCACTTGGCTTTGATGGCGGATCGTTTGTCGTTGAGTTCGGCCAGCTCCTTCCCTATCTCTTCCACCTTCTTGGTATCGTTCTCACGCTTGATGGCCTCGCGCTCGATTTCCAACTGACGGATGGCGCGCTCCACGTCTTCAAGTTCCTCAGGCATCGAGTCGATTTGCAGCCTCAAACGCGAAGCAGCCTCATCGATCAAGTCGATGGCCTTGTCGGGCAGGAAACGGTCGCTGATGTAACGCACCGACAGCTGCACGGCCGAGATGATGGCCTCGTCCAAGATACGGATGTGGTGGTGCGTCTCGTAACGCTCCTTCAAACCACGCAGGATACTGATGGCCGAAGCCTCGTCAGGCTCGTCGATCATGACCTTCTGGAAACGACGCTCCAGTGCCTTGTCCTTCTCGAAATACTGCTGGTATTCCTTCAAGGTGGTGGCACCGATGGCACGCAGTTCGCCACGCGACAGAGCCGGCTTCAAGATGTTGGCCGCGTCCATGGCGCCTTCGCCGCCGCCTGCGCCTACCAAGGTGTGGATCTCATCGATGAACAGGATGACCTCGCCATCGCTGTCGACGACTTCCTTGACAACGTTCTTCAGACGTTCCTCAAACTCACCCTTGTATTTTGCACCGGCCAGCAAGGCACCCATGTCCAAGCTGAACACGGTCTTGCTCTTCAGGTTCTCCGGCACATCGCGGTTGACGATACGCTGGGCCAGACCCTCCACGATGGCGGTCTTACCCACACCCGGCTCACCTATTAAAATAGGGTTGTTCTTGGTGCGTCGACTCAAGATCTGCAGCACTCGACGGATCTCCTCGTCACGGCCGATGACAGGGTCGAGCTTGCCTTGTTGGGCCAGTTCGTTCAAGTTCTTGGCGAAACGGTTCAACGAATCGTAGTTCTGCTCGGCATCTTGCGAGTCGACCTTTTTGCCTTTACGGAACTGCATGATGGCTTTTTCAAGTTCGTCCTTGCGGATACCTTGGTCCTTCATCAATTGCGAGGTCATGCCATTGCTTTCGAAGACGGCTAGCAACAAATGCTCGATGGACACATATTCATCGCCCATCTTCTTGGCCAAGGCGATGGCGTCGTTAAAGGTCTTGCTGACCTCGGAGGAATAATACAATTCGGAGCCACTGCTACGCGGTTGGCTTTTGATGACCTGATCCAGGGCATCATTCAAACGTGATATATTGACGCCCAACTTCTTCATCAGGTTGGGTACCAAGTAGTCATCGCTCAGAATCATACCCTTCAGCAGGTGGAAGTTCTCCACGGTCTGGCTCTGATGGCTTTGCGCTATCTCCTGGGCCTTTCCGATGGCTTCTTGTGATTTGATTGTGAATTGGTTGATGTTCATTTTGGGTTTTCCTTTCTTGTTTTACAGCGCATTCACCATCAAACTCTTGACCAAATAAAGCAGGTGGAAAAATCGGCAGGAACTATGACAAAATGTCAGTATATCAACAAATTAGCAATCGGTTTTATGACAAAATGACAAGATACCTGCCCTATTTATTTGAACTCATACCTTACACTTTTCAAATTCATAGCATCAGCTCGGTAAAAATAAAAAGGATAATATCCATATCCTTCAAAGCAATAGGTAGGAACCTCCCTTTCAAAAACTATTGGCTTTTGTTTATCACAATCAATAGTAAAGATGACATGACCACCTTTGCTTTGAATGCTGTCGTTTTCAATCCTTATCACTAATACAACCACATTATAAGGCACATCGGCATCATCTGCATAATAATCGTATGCAACATAAACGTTTTCCAATGGAGGATCCTGATCATAATACTTATCGAGACAATAGTAAGGGTATACATAAACGGTATCCAAATCCAGTTTTTCTGCAATATTCTTGAATGTATGCGGATAAAAAGCCGGAGCATACACCATGCGATGAGATGAAAGCATTTTGTCCAAAGCGACAACACCACCTGAATCCACAATCTGGCTCAGCGACATATCATTATTCTTTCGCTGCTTGTCAATTTCAAGCACAGCAAACACAGCATCCACCACAAACACAGCAAACAAAATCGCCAACACTACTTTTCTGGCAATGGACAAGTTGAACCGACATGATAGGTCAGCGAACCTGTTTCTTATCACACATGGATTATCATATAGGAATTTCAAAAAAAGGACGAGGGGCAAGGCTTCTGGGAAAAACGAAGCACGTTTCACGGGTCTGAAAACCACACTGAAAGCAATAACGCTCCATCCCAATGACAATAATAAAACAGCATTGTCCCTTGTCCATTTCTTCACCACCTCTCTTTCCTTTATCCATCCCAAAACAAAAACGGCCAAAAACAACCATAAAGACTTATACTTCATCATTTCCCAGAAAGGATGACGTAACAAATCCATTATATCAAAGGGAGAAGCGCAATTAGAATCAAATCCCGCTCTTCGGAGACTGCCTGGCGCAAACAGCAAAGCCATTGACCCTAAAATAAACCCGACCACAAAAGGAACCACATTTCCCTTCAATTTTTTGAAATTAAATGCATAATAAGCTACCAATGCGCCACTAATCGAAGCAGCGGTGATGTATTCTGAAGCGGCCAAAAAGGACAAAACAAACAATCCAAGTTTCTTTTTAGGACCAAAGTTTTTATCCTTATATTTTTGGTAAGCCAATAGGAAAAGAAAAGACAAAGTGTTTGCCCACAAATAAGTTGTTGATCCCGCTATCCAAAACAAGGTGTTCTTGGGAACCGGGCACAGAAACCAAAACAACAAAGCAAACAACAAAAGACGGGATGCGAAACCTTCTTTTTCATCTTTAACAAGCTTACTGCAAATTAGGATAAACAAAACAAAAAACAACGTATTCACAATGGCATAACAAATCCGATGGTCTCCAAGCACCCCGCTAAACAAATATTGGCACGCCACCGAAAACAAGCGTCCACCACTATGAAGATAAAATCCCCCAGTATGCTTCACCAAGTCGATCATGGAAGAAACCACACCATTCATCCAAAGATCATCACCCATTAGATAACCACAACAAGAAATGATAAAAAAAGCGATTGCAATCATCAGGACGGCAACATAACCAACCCAATCTAAACCGTTTGTTTTACGCAGATTCATTTTTATTTCGTTTTAACAATCAGAATGTTACAAGTTCTATATCTGTTTCTCTATAATATAACGGGGTCTCCTTTTCACTTCCTTAAATATTTTCCCAATATACTCCCCAACCACTCCTATGGAGAACAAAAGCAAGCCTCCCAAAAACCAGACCGAGAACAACAAAGACGCCCAACCTGGAATCGTATGCCCTTGAAAATAAACAACCAATACATAAATCATTTCCGCGATGGAAATACCCAAACATACCAATCCAATCACAGTAATGATTCTCAAAGGCTGAACCGAGAACGAAGTGATGCCGTCAACTGCAAAAGCGAACATCTTTTTTGAAGAATACTTTGTTTTCCCCGCATACCGTTCGTTGCAGTCAAAATACACATAGTCTTCCTTAAACCCCAACAGCCTTACCATGCCACGAAGAAACAAATTCCTCTCAGGGAATTCTGACAAGGCTTGCAAGGCGTTTTTCCCCAACAGTCTAAAATCAGCATGATTGGGAATAAGATCCGCCCCCATCTTTCTCATTAATTTGTAAAATGACTGGGCTGTTCTCTTTTTAAATCCAGAATCAGTAGCCCTGGAGTTCCGGATTCCATAAACAACTTCACAACCAGCTTGATAAGATAATACCATATCCCGAATTTTATGAATATCATGCTGTAAGTCAGCATCAATCGATACGACAGCGTCGCACTTGCCGACAGATTGTTCCAACCCTGCCCAAAGCGCATTTTGGTGACCTACATTATGCGCCAATTTCAAGCCATGAACGTATGGACAAGAAACTTGAAGCTCTTCTATGGTATCCCATGTCTTATCATTGCTGCCATCGTCAACATAAAGAATATCACATTCTGTCAACAGATTCTCCTTGATCATTGAATCAACAAGCTCTGTCAGCTGACGATTGGTTTCGCAAAGGACTTCTTCTTCGTTAAAACAGGGTATGACAACATTCAGTTTCATTTTTCTCGGCTTTGGAATTGTTTTGATTTAAACACGAACCTAACCAACAAGAAATTAATCGGTATCGCCAATGCAAACACAAATAGCGGCGCAATGGTTTCAGACACCCCAAGGGCGAGGTAGAGATTCAGGAAAAGCATGTGCAATAAATAATTAACGAGGTGTGAAACGGCAAAACCAGCCCCCTTCTTGAAGGATAATTTACTCTTGAAAGTGAAATGCGCTGTCAAATACAGATTGGCTATCCAAGAAACCAAATAGCCAATTGTGTAGGCAACATTGACATTGATAAACAGATTGAGAAGATAGTATATGCCATAATGAATACCTGTGGCAATCAAACCAACTATGGCAAATCTGACAAACTCCCTAAACTTTTGGGAGACAAACAATTGCTTAAACTTGCTTACTAGAACTATTGTCATTTTCGCAATGCCTTTCCAATGCCAAAAGAGCCAAATAAAAAAAGTGAGACCGAATCTCTTCTTCAAATAAACACACCACAGCCACTCAAAAACGAGCATAAGGCTTCGTATTTCTAAATGTCAACGGAACAATGTCCGCCAAAAGAACCACTGCAAAGATACTACTTTTTTTGATTTCACACTGAAAAGTGGATTTTTTCCTTATTTATGCCTTCATCGGATGCTGAATAAAAAACCTGAGCCCAAACCAAGTTAAGGAGCATGATTGGCTCGGCACTCACGTTTAATCACGACCATCACACCACAGTTTTTATGCTGACCATCCCCTCTCTTTGCTATCGTTTTTCCCACGAAAAAAAAGCCAATAACAATACCGAAAAAAAAAATTCATCCATGTGGTTGAAAAACCACTAAATCTTGTCTATAACCTATTAACAAACGAATTGTTGTTTTTTTAAACTACTAATCATGCGAAGTATAAGGTCAAGCATTAGGTAAGTCGATTATCGCCCAAAAGATTGATAATTAGTACCATGCATCGTTAAGAACTATGCACAACAGGGTGTATAGTGTCCTTATTACGACTTAAAGCGTTCTTTGACATCTTGAAAATTGATTTGAGCCGATACCCTGCCGTATTGCGATTCTTTCCTTAAAGCTCTCCAAAGCATTTTTATTCATTAAACAAAGAAAACACTTTAAAAATCAACATATTAGTAGTAACTTAAAAACAACAAGCAATGAAAACCAAAGTCAATGTCAGAGACAAACAAAACGTTGTCAACTCCCTCAAGGCAGAGGGCTACCCCGAAGCCAAGTTAGACTCATTTATTAATACCACGAAGCTGGAGTTCATGGCCTACGCCAATCTGGTGTATCGTGAAATACTCAGAAAAACACCTCCACAATTAATTACTGTGAATTTGGTCATCCAGGAAGACGATGGAAAGCAGCCTATGGCCGTCACCTTCCTTTCTCGCAGAAGCAGCGATGACCATCTCCTTTTCGAAATCAACCAACCGCTCGTCAAACGGGTTTTGGACAACCCAACCGACAGAACGTATGCAATGGCGGTCATCCATGAAATGATGCACGCTGCCGACCATCCCACAATGGAACGCATCGACAAGGTATTGAATCGATTTGAAAGCAAGTTGCAACACGACAACAATACTTCCAACTCTTCCCTGCTTCACACGCTGCAAATGTTGAAGCACCTCCGAGCAGATAGCATTGCAAACCTTGGAAAGTTTTTGTTGGCACAAATGAAAATGGGAGTGTCCGTTTACGAACTTTTCGAACCTTTTCGCCAAAGTTTCGACTTAGCCATGAAAAACGCCATTTCTTGCATTACGCCATCCGAGAGTTCCAGATACAACAACATTTCCATCGATGATAGTTGCCACCCCGAATATGCATGCCCTTGCATCCTACTCATGATTATATCCAAAATGGGGCTGGTCAAAAACGAGCTAGTCCAAGAAGCCCTTCAAGGCTTCCATACAGGTCATTATCTGGAGAAGCGAGACGCGATGACCCTACTTTATGCTGCACTGACGCTCAGTTTCACCGATTTCATAAAAGGGCTGTTGCTTTTGAGCGAGGAATACATACCTATCAAGACCATTTTGGAATATTGCACCCTATTGCAGGGTAACAGCAAAGAGGAAGAAATGAAGGCTTTGTTGCTTCTCATGGAACAGCCACAACATGTATCCACATTCAATCATATGGTCGAACAAATCATCGGAAAAGAGGCTCTAACCATGAACCTGGACTCCTCCTATCAAGACTTTTGCATGGATTTACCTAATCCAATCGACTACCCCTCGTTAAAAACCAAGATTAGCTACCTATACCAAGTAATGAAAAGAGGCAATAACGCAACAGGATGTCATATAGCCAGAAATGCGTTAGCTTATTACTTCGCCAACGAGAAAGCCATTAACGATAGAATCATAGGATTCGGAAGAGTAGACGATATGATCGTGATTGACTATGCAATCCATCTTTTGAAAAAACTGTGAACCGAAGAATCATCTGCCTCCTAAAAGCACGTCAGCCAGTGCTGCTAGGCACTGGACAAAATGCTTTTGGGAGGCATGCTGCCCTTTTACAATTACTCCGCTCGCCAAAAACTCCGCGTGAAGAGCAGCAAAATGGTGAAAATCTCCAGACGACCCACCAACATGTCGAACGAAAGCAGCCATTTGGCGGCATTGGGAATGGCATCGAAATTACCACTCGGTCCCGTGATGCCCGAACCTGGGCCGTAATTGCTGAAACAGGTCAAGAAAGAGATGGCACCTTCCTCAAGGCTCATACCTGCAGCAGAAAGCACTACCACATTGACCATGAAAACGATGATGAACAACGAGAAGAAAGACAACACACGCTTCAGGCTGAGTTCTTCCACAATCTGCCCCGAAATCTTCACCGTATACATACTCGACGAATGAATTAACTCGTTGACCGTCTTTTTGATATACTTGAACAGCACGATAACACGCACCATCTTGATGCCACCACTGGTGGAGCCCGCACAGCCACCCACAATCATCAAGACGACTGTAGGGATAAGGAAGAGACGCCCCCAAAGGTCATAATCATAGTTGCTGCCTTGGAAACCTGTGTTCGACAGTAAGGCTACCACATGGAACATCGAGGTGCGGATACGAGACCACCAAGTCTGCGGATGCGAGACCAACTGCTCATCCGTGATGGTATCGAAATGTGGGGCAAAATAGAATCGTCCCACAAACAGCAACGTAAAGAGAAGGATGGCAAGCAAATACCAACGCAGTTCCTCGTTGCGACGAATCACATCGAAGCGGCGGTTGAACAGAAAATGATACATCGCGAAGTTAATGCCCGACATGAGCATGAACACGATACAGACGCACTCGATATAGTTGGAATGGAAATAGCCGATGCTGGCCTGATGAGTGCTGAAGCCACCCGTGGCAATGGTAGTAAAAGCATGGCAAACAGCATCGAACTTGTTCATGGGGCCAAGGTGATAGAAGAAGGCGCAAAGCAGGGTCAGTGCTATGTAAATAAACCAGAGCAGACGCGAAGTAGCCCCCATGGTTGGAGCAAGCTTCTCAACACTCAAGCCAGGTGCTTCTGCAGCGAAAAGCGAAACCTTCTTTGAGCCTTTGGCCACCGAAGGGAGAAAAGCCAAAGTGAACACCACCACACCCAATCCTCCCATCCATTGCATGATACTACGCCAAAACAGGATGCCATGTGGCTGTTGGTCGATGTTGTTGAGAATGGTGGCTCCCGTAGTCGAAAAGCCCGACATGGTCTCAAAGAAAGCATCTGTCACATTGTCGACAGTGCCATTCATCAAGAAAGGCAACATGCCGAATAAAGAAAACAGCACCCACGACAAGGCCACCACCATGAAAGAATCACGGATTTGCAAGCTACTCTTTTTCATCGAGTTGCCAATATTATAGAGTAATAGGCCAACAGCTCCAGTCAGACCGGCAGTGAGCAAAAAACAACGGGCGTCAGTCTCCCCTGCCACGCGTTGATAGTGCAAGGCCACCGCTGCCGTCAGCAACAAGGCTGCGGCCTCAATCAGCAACAATACACCAAACAGTTTGCTTTTCATATTTTACCTATTTCCGACGCAAGCATTGCGCCCCTACAACGGGCATACAAACGGGTCTGCCCCCTTCTCTAAACTCTAAACTCTAAACTAAGACCACGGTTGTGCCCACCCCTCGCCATAATCAAAATCGTCGTCGTCCTCGTCGTCCTTTTCCTTGTAGGAATGGTCGTCGTAAGGCTTCAGCCAGTTCCTGAACTTATACGAAGGTATCGCCGTAATCTCGCCATCGGCCTCGGGCGATACAGCGATGTCAATGTCATCGGCAGCCAGCTCCTTGAGCCAATAGCCCAATTCAGAGAAGCCCATGTCAGTCACAGTGTAGCCCTCCCAGTCGCCTTGTGCGGCTTTAGCTGCCAAAGCCTCTGACTCCCATAGCGGTATGTATGGCTCACCGTCGTTATCTTCCAACATGGCAAAGAAGCCTTCCTTGGCCTCAAGCAGCCAAACCTTGCGCGTCTCCAAAATGGACGCAATGAATTGTTCCAATTTATCCATAATGATCACTATTTCTCGTCAGTCGCATCCTTCGACAAAAATCTCAAAATTCCCGAAGACAATCACTTCGCCAGCGGTAATCTTGGCGCGTTTGCGGGTTTCGACCTCACCGTTGCGAAGCACCATGCCCGCCGTGACCACTTCCTGAGCTTCACTCCCCGACTCCACCACGCCTGTGGCCTTCAGCAAGCCGATGAGAGGAATAAAGGTCTCGTCCTCTCGGAGGGTAAAACTAATTCTTCTTAGTCTTTCTGCCATATTTCCTGTGTTTCCTATGTTTCTTTTGTCTCTTTGGTTTAGGATGTAGCATCCTTTCCTGTTGTTTCTTCTTGGTGTGGCGCGCCATAAGCTCCAAGATGAAGACCGTGGCAAAGCCCAATCCCGCCATGACGACGGCCAAAAGCAATTCGGTATTCCAGCTTGGAAGCGCAAAGAGATAGGTAGACTCACCTGCCACTTTCCAAGGATATACCACGGGAAGGCTACCCAACATGAAACCCGCCAACACCGATAGGGTCGCGTCACGGTACTCACGCATCAGCCATGAGAGCAGATGCGAAAAGGCCACGATGCTGCCTAAGGCACCCAACACGAATGGAAGGAGAATACTGGCACCATCAATGAAGGTGGAAGCCTTGGTCATTTCAGGAATGCCTTTGGTGACAATCAACTCATAATTGCCCATAAGCAACATAAGGTGCGAACCCGATACGCCAGGCACCACCATACCCGTGGCTCCTATGATGCCACACAAAAAGAGGTAGAAGAAACTATCATTGGGATAAGGATTCGACTTGATGGAAAGGAAGAACGAAACCACCATACCTGCAACAACAAGCAGTATGTTCTTAAAGTTGACCTTATCGATGCTCTTCATCACATAAACCACCGAGGCAATGATGAGTCCGATAAAAAACGACCAGGTATAGACCTTATACGAGTTGAGCGTCTGCTTCAGGAAGATGGATGTCAGCACCATGCCGGCAAGAAGACCCAGCACGATGGTGACCAGGAACCTAAAATCAGTACGTTTACCAAATTGGGTGAACTCGCCCTTGAAGAGCAATTTGAAGTTCTTGATCCTAAGCGAATTGATTGCATTGATAAAGCGTTCAAACACTCCCAACACCAAGGAGACCGTACCACTGGAGATAGGAAAGACATTGGCTGCACCCATAATCATGCCTTTCACAAAGTTCTTTATCGAATCCCAAATAGCAAACATTCCGCGATGTTTTTATCAGAACTACAAAAGTACAACAAATATTATTCCCAGTGGTTTTTTCCTGACAAAAAAGAAAAAATATGCCATTTTCGGCATAAGATTGCTATCTTTGCAACTCAATTAATTTCCTATGAGTGACCCAAAGGTAAACTACCCGCAAAATTTCGACATCAAACTTATCATCGTGGCCGAAATCCCTATGGACGAGGCCAAGAAAAACATCAGTCAAGCCCTAAGCGAGAGCCAAACCGTGCATAGTTTTGTCAACGTAAGAAGCAGTACCAAAGGCAATTACCTCAGCTATTGCTACAACATCGACATAGAGAGCAAGGAACATCTTGAACGCACCTATGCACACTTTAAAACCATACCTGGACTAAAATTCGCACTATGACAAAAGCTTATTCCATAAGGATTTACGGTCGTGTGTTCAATGTTGGTTTCCGACGTTATGTACACCGCTACGGCCTCCAATGCCATCTAGTAGGTTATGTGGAAAACGACCGCGCCAACGACTGTGTCCACATCGAGGCCGAAGGCGAAGAAACTGAGCTCGACCGCTTCACCCTGCTCTGCGGCGAAGGCACACCTTATTCTTTCATTACCGATATGAAGATTGAGGCGGTGACACCGACAGGGAAATATGATGATTTTCAAGAAATAAGATAGACTTATACTGACTATGACTTGTGACTATGACAATGACCACGCCAACGGTTTTGATACTTTATGATTAATCGAGAAACTGAACAGTGTTCAAATTGAAATGTAAATACCTAACAATTAGTAAATGTGGTTATAGTCATTAGTCATAGTCAAAAAAACAACAATTAAACGATTCAACGATCAACAATTCAACAACAATATGATAGACTTCTCGAAAATCCTTTTTCTCGACATCGAGACTGTCTCGCAAGAGAAAAGCTACGACCAACTCTCGGAACGTATGCAAAAACTATGGTCGCACAAGGCCGAACAACTTAACCGCGACAACCCAGAGCAAACTCCAGCCGACATATACGAGCGCGCTGGCATCTATGCCGAATTCGGTAAGATCATCTGCATCTCGGTTGGATTCTTCAATGGAGAGCGTTTCCGTCTCAAGTCGTTCTACGGCCATAATGAGAAGATACTGCTCAATGAGTTCGCCGACATGCTAAACCGTCACTACAGCTATCCCGAAGCACAGCTTTGCGCCCATAACGGCAAGGAATTCGACTTCCCCTACATCGCTCGCAGGATGCTCATTAATTGCATACAAATTCCTAGGATTCTGCAAGTTGCAGGCAAGAAACCTTGGGAAACCAACTTTATCGACACCATGGAACAATGGAAGTTCGGCGACTACAAGACCTTCACTTCCTTGGATTTACTTTGCGCAATTTTGGACATCCCCACCCCGAAGGACGACATCAACGGCAGCGAAGTGGGACGCGTGTATTGGGAAGAAAACGACCTTGAACGCATCAAGACATATTGTCAAAAAGACGTGCTTGCCATCGCCCAGCTTATGCGTCGCTACCACTACCTGCCACTCATCTCCGACGACCGTGTGGATTACACCAACTAAAGATGCACATCCTATCCAAATCTACATATATCAAAGGCTTACAATGCGAGAAGGCATTGTATATGCAGAAGAAACACCCATATTTGCGTGACAAACTCAGTATCGAGCAAAGAGCCAAGTTCCAGCGTGGCACCGATGTGGGTGTGCTGGCACACGAGGTGTTCCCTGGCGGCATCGATATGTCGCCCAACTCGCCGTCACAGTTCCCTAAGAAAGTGCAGGAGACCTGGAACAACCTCAGCAATCCTGAAGTCAAGGTAATGTATGAAGCTGTGTTTCAGTATAATGAAACACTCATTATGCTCGATATGCTTGTTCGTGACGGTGACAAATGGTTGGCCGTGGAGGTAAAGAGTTCCATGCGACTCAGCGACACCTATTATAATGATGCCGCCCTGCAATACTATGTACTGCACGGTTGCGGAGTCCAGCTCAGCGACTTCCGCCTCATGTACCTCAACGGCGATTATGTGAAGGAAGGTCCCATCGATGTGAAGCAACTGTTCAAGATGGAGTCGGTGATGGTGTATGTTATTGAAAAAGAAGGTTTTGTGGCACAAAACGTAGAGCGTTTGAAAGCAGTGGTCGCCTTGCCGCACTCCCCTATAGTCAACATCGGGACACAATGTCACAACCCCTACCCTTGTGATTTTCAAGGCCATTGCTGGAAGCTTATCCCGAAAAACAGTTTCCTTTTCACCACCGCAATGGACGACGAGAACCTGTTCCAATGCTATTTCAATGGCGTGAACACCAATGCTAAGATGCTCCAACAAGTCGAGCCTGATTCAGAAGAAGCCCATCAGATTGAAGCCTTGGAAAGCAACTCGTATTATATTGATTATAAGACACTTTACTCTCTTACTCCACAACCTAAGCCCAAATCCATAGCCTACTTGAACCTTTTGCTCCACCGTCCCGCAGTGCCTGAATTGGATGGCACAAGACCATATGAGGAAATGATTTTGGCTTTTGCACTACAAGGTGAATATGAATGTAAGGCAGCCATAGATCCCTTGCCACCCACAAGCCAACACAGGGATGACATGGCTGCTGCAAACGGATGTTTTGTTTGGGACTGCTTTGAAGACCACAGCCGGTGGAAAGAATCCATCGATTTACTCATAGAAAAACTCTCTCATTATGAGCAAATTGTATGTTTCACGCCACAAAACCTCAATACCACCTTGCTCCGACACGAAATCATACAAAACCAAACCATAGGATACAAAGTCTTCAATCTCTTTGAGGTACTGCAAGAGGCCCATTTTTACCACCCTGCCATCAAGCGAGGACTTACCCTGCAACGACTTGAAACGGCACTTTTTTCCAAGTCTAAACTGTTCGAACACAGCCGAATTATCCTTGAAGCCACCAGTAACGACCTCATAGGTTATCAACAGGCACGTGAAGACTTAATCGCTGAAAATAAAATTGTTGCAAAAACTTATCAACTCCTTTTCAAGTAGTTGATAACTTCATGCAAAGAACTTTATCGGGGCAGACTTTAATTTGTACTTTTGCCCTTCGAAAACGAAGATTCAACAGAGTTAAAACGAGCAAAGAATTTCATTTTATGCCTAACGATACTATCACCCGCCGTCCTTTCGGCGACACTGCGAAACGCAATTTAATGACCCCCGAACAAGTCTTTGCCAACCAGGGGCGCATCCCTCCCCAAGCCACCGACCTCGAAGAAGTGGTGTTAGGAGCCCTCATGTTGGAAAAGGAAGCCGTCAATGAGGTCATCGACATCTTGTCACCCGAAGCTTTCTATTTGGACAAGCACCAGAAGATTTTTGCCGCCATCAAAGCCCTATTTGGAAAATCTGAACCCATTGACATCCTGACCGTTACCAACGAACTCAAGCAGCGTGGCGAGTTGGAGATGGTGGGCGGTGCCTATTATATCTCAAAGCTCACCAATCGCGTCGTCTCGGCAGCCAACATAGAATACCACGCCCGTATCATCATGCAGAAACACATTCAGCGTCAGCTGATTCTGCTTTCGTCAGACATGATTCATGAGGCTTTTGAAGACACCACCGATGTATTCGACCTGTTGGACAAGGCAGAGAACAACCTTTTCCAAATCAGCGAGAACAACTTGCGCCGGAGCTATGACTCTATGCAAGACTTGGTTAGCAAGGCCATCAAGGAGATACAGAATGCCAAAAACGCTGACGACAAGCTGCGCGGCGTGCCTTCAGGCTACACAGAGCTTGATCGCATCACACAAGGCTGGCAGAAGTCAGACCTCATCATTTTGGCCGCCCGTCCCAGTATGGGTAAAACAGCTTTTGCATTGAATTTGGCACGCAATGCTGCCGTCAACTTCAATCGTCCAATAGCCTTCTTCTCTTTGGAAATGTCGTCTGTCCAGCTGGTTACGCGTCTGATTTCGACCGAGACCTCACTGACTGCCGACAAATTGCGCAGCGGCGACTTGGCCGAATACGAATGGCAACAGTTGAACACCAAGGTCACCCCTTTGACCGATGCGCCCATTTTCATCGACGACACGCCACAGCTCTCCATTTTCGAGTTGCGCGCCAAATGCCGCCGACTGAAGCAACAGCATGATATTCAAATGGTTTTCATTGACTATCTGCAACTTATGACTGCAAAAGGTGACAAAGGCCTTAACCGCGAACAAGAAATCAGCACCATCTCACGCTCGCTGAAGAGTTTGGCCAAGGAACTGGAGATTCCAGTTTTAGCGCTATCACAGTTGAGCCGTAGTGTGGAGCAACGCCCCGGTTCCAAGAAGCCCATCCTCTCCGACTTGCGTGAGTCGGGCGCCATCGAGCAGGATGCCGACATGGTGATGTTCATCTATCGTCCTGAGTATTACAAAGATGGCGTGGATGCCGAGGACAAGCCTAAAGGCTATACTATCATTGATATTGCCAAGCACCGTAACGGCAAACTTGGCGAAGTGGAATTGAGGTTTGTCGGACAATATGCCCGCTTTGAAGAACTGGAACAAGGCTTCGACAACAGCAGCTTCACCTCCATCGGCCCCAACAACCAGTTTGACAGCCCATCACAAGTCTTCAGTTCCAAGATGAACGACGACGACAGTATGGAATCCTATAACCCTTCTATCACTACAGATGAACCCACCCCCTTCTAAATGATTGAGCTATGAAGAATGACAACAAGAAAGCCCCACATTCCAAAAGCAATCCATTGAAATTCAATGTGTCCGAACCGGCACAGCTGATGGATTTCCTCATGAAGAAACTAGACGGCATCAGTCGCAACAAAGCCAAGCGCATGTTGGCCAACAAAGTCGTTTCGGTCGACGGAAAACGCACCACGCAGTTCGATTTCGCCCTTGAGCCCGGCATGGTGATCGAAATCGGCAAGCCTACTGCCAAAGAGCGCTTCCGTAGCCCTTGGCTGAATATCGTCTATGAGGACAAATATCTCTTAGTCATCGACAAAAAGGAAGGCCTGTTGACCAATAGTCCCGCCAAGGAAAAAGACACGGCGCAAGGCATTCTGAACAACTATTTCATCTATACGCAGCAACGTTGTCGCGCCCACACCATCCATCGCCTCGACCGCGACACGAGCGGTCTGATGCTCTTTGCCAAGAGCAAGGAAGTCGCACTAATGTTTGAGGAAGACTGGAAAAACACCGTTTACGATCGTCGTTATGTGGCTGTGGTGTGTGGCTGCGTGGAGAAAAAGGAAGGCATAGTGGAATCGTGGCTAAAGGAGGACAAAGCTGCCGTCACCTACTCAAGTCCTGTGGACAACGGTGGCAAGTTTGCGCAGACTTATTACAAGACTCTCTACTCCACCCCAAAATACTCCTTGATGGAACTGCAGTTGGAAACCGGTCGCAAGAACCAGATTCGCGTACACATGGCTGACATCGGGCACCCCGTTGTGGGTGACTCGAAATACGGCATATCGGCACTTCGACAGACTCAGGGCTCAGGGACCTATGACAATTCTTTGGGTCGTTTATGCCTGCACGCCTACAAGCTCTGCTTCCACCATCCCATCAAGAAAAAAGACATGGAGTTTGAGACACCCTTCCCGAAGGTGTTTGCGAAGCCGTTCCCTATGCTCAAGGAATGACCCTAAAAAGAGATCATCTCAATTGAAATCCATGAGAATGACGAAAACAGGCGTCTCTTTAGCGAAATACTTGAAAAAAACTGATCCATATGCTATATGGTCGTTGAGGAACTGATTTCCAAGGCTTCCTCAGGTGAGCATTCCAATCTCAGCACCATCGGTTTTGCTGTAGGTTTTTGGGGGATGATGGTTTTAGATGTTGTGATGGGATAAATTTTACTTTTGCTGTAACAAAATCCGCTCTTCTCCGTATTACTACAAAAGTAACCTGATGAAAAACTACAAAACCCCTATCATCCTGTTTGCCGTTTTCGAGATCATCGCCGTATCACTTTGGCTGGCAACAGGCAGTTTGTTCTATTTGCTCAACTTCAGCTATATCGGCACCATCATCGGTGTTGGACTGGCCTTGTCAAAAGCAGGATGGAAATATGCCAGAGAATTCATCCAGTTTGGCGTAGGCGCCTATATGCTGGTCTTTCTCGGCCTGATATGCAGGGAGAATATGCAGATCGAAGGCTTTTGGTATTACTTGTTCTCCGGTGTGGTGGGCGCAGGTGTGCTTCATTATCTCATCGCCAAAATCTTCGGGCCTCTCCTCTTCGGGCGCGGTTGGTGTGGCTATGCCTGCTGGACAGCCATGATCCTTGACCTTCTCCCCTACAAACAACCACAAGGTCCGAGAAAGAAAATCGGTTTCATCCGTTACATCGTGTTCGCGTTGTCGCTAATCCTCGTCCTCCTGCTGTTCCATTTCGACAAAGCCAACAAGCACACCATGTTCATGCTGTTTCTCATCGGCAACTTGGTCTATTATGTGGTGGGCATCCTTCTTGCCGTTGTGTTCAAGGATAATCGTGCCTTCTGCAAATACATCTGTCCCGTCACGGTCTTCCTCAAGCCGATGAGCCACTTTTCCTTGCTGCGCATCCATTGCGACGAGAGCAAATGCATCCAGTGTGGCAAATGTCTGAAAGTGTGCCCGATGGAAGTGGAAGTGAACAACGACTCACGCAAACGCAAAAACGCCACCGAGTGCATCCTCTGCCATAAATGCACCAAGGAATGTCCTGTGAAAGCACTGAAATAAAGATTTGATGTTTTTCCCTATTTTTGCAGCCGCTTATCAGAAGGAGTCGCCGAGATAGTCTTGCAGCCCTCGTTTAAGCTTCAGGATATGAAATGAACAGCCTTCCTTCCAGAACCAAAGCCCTGATCGATGTCAGTTTCCGTGAGTTTGCCAGATATGCCTTGCCGAGCATCATAGGGATGCTCATCGTGGGCTTGCAGACCATCATCGACGGGCTTTTCGTGGGCCGTGGAGTAGGTGCGCTAGGTCTTGCCGCCGTCAACATCGCCATGAATAACTGGGTTGTTTTAGACTACCAAAAATGCACTGAAATGTACTGATATAGAGCGATTTGCGAAAACTTAAACTTTCTAAACGAAATCGCGATTATTCGGGATAAACGGGAACAATTTGGGAACCTTTCACTAACTTTGGGAACCTCAAAACCCCAAATTTGGGAACCCCAAACAGATTTTGGGAACCCCAAAACAGGGTCAACGGACACCAATTAGTAACCCAAAATACCCGAAACAATGAAAGTAAGCGTCACACTAAGACGAAGCCGGAGCAAAAACGAGGATATTGCTTTCCTCTACTTCCGACTGAGAGACAAGGAAACGGACATTAAAGCCGCCAGTTCAATCACCATCAATCCCGAATACTGGGATGCGTCAGTGCCAGGCTATGCCGCCAACACCCCGAAAAAGGTTGTCCCGATAGAACGGCAGCAACAGACAAACGAGTTAATACAGAAGATTCTGAATATGATAAAGACAAAATACAAGAAAGGTATGGATGCCAAATGGCTTGCAGCCGCATTGGAGGATTGCACCCTGAAAATGGCAGAGACCAAGTCCGATGATAAAGCCGCCCTTCCTGCTGATGAGTATAACGACAGCGAGGAACCGGGGCTGATAGACTACTTCAAGATGTATCTGGAGCAGTCGGAGTTCAACGACTGGCATCGCCAGGCACAGACCTCTGTCCTTCATCGACTCCAGCGTTATGAGAAGTGGCTGGGGTACAACAACGGCAATTCCGACTTCCGCCTCTCCCTTGAACTTTTCGACAAGGAACAGGTGGAGGACTATGCCGACTACATGGAACATGAGCATGAGTACCGTGACGCCAACCGCAAGTTCTTCGACCAGTTCAACATCAAGAATGAGAAGTGGATTCGCCCCATCTCCCGAAATGGCATTATCAGCGGCATCAAGCGACTCAACATGTTCCTTAACTGGGCTGTGAAGGAAGGCTATCTGACAGACACCTCCTTCCGCAATGTATCACTCGACCAGCAGCTCTTCGGCACACCTTATTATCTTACCATTGAGGAGCGTGACGAGGTGATGAACTTCGACCTAAGCCAGTACCCACGTCTGGAGCGTCACCGTGACAAGTTCATCTTCCAGTGCCTTGTGGGATGTCGCAGCAACGACCTTGAATACTTCACATGGCAGCACATCAATGGTGACTTCCTGGAATATATCCCGCACAAGAACCTGCTGGCTGGCCGCACGGAACTTGTGCGCGTTCCCCTTTGTGACAAGGCAAAGGCTATCTTGGAGGAACTTGACCCCGAATGTGAATACCTCTTCCGCTGGTTCTCACATGACCTATACCGACAAGACATCAAGCGAATCCTCAAAATGGCAGGAATCGACCGAATCGTGATGACCCTCAATCCGCTGACACGTCAGGCAGAGCAGCGTCCGCTCTATGAAGTGGCTGCCTCACATCTGGCCAGACGCACCTTCATCGGCAACCTCTACAAGCAGGTCAAAGACCCTGCGCTGATAGCGTCTCTTACGGGACACACAGAGAACAGCGTTTCCTTCACTCGCTACCGTGCCATCGATGATGACACCAAGCGAGACATCCTGAAGATGATTGAATAATACCATATTACCCAATAATATAAGAATATCATTAGACATGAAGATTTCCGCTTTTATCCGCGCCAAGTCCGCCAAAAACAATGTGACCGACAAGGCAACCATATATTTCCGCGTCCGTGATGATCGTACAAGGACGGACATCAAGGCCGCAAGTGAGCTGACCATCAACCCCAACCACTGGAGCAGCGAGCGTCAGGGCTACCGCCTCCGTGTGGCTCTGGTGTCCAATGAGGAACAGCTTCGCCTGAACCGCTCCGTGATGGAGATAACCAGCCTTATCTCCAAGGAGTTTTACATCGGTGCCACCAACAAGTGGCTGCAACAACTCATATTTGCCTACCACCATCCCAATGCCTTCAAGGTACAGAACGGCGAGATTGTAGAGACTGGCCTTGCTGTATGGGGCAGGAAATTCATTGAAGAGAAGAAGTCCGACAAACATCAGGCTTCCAACTACCGTGGTGTCATAGACAAGATGGAACGCTTCGAGAAATACCAGCGCAGCGTCCGCAAGATGAAGGACTACTCCTTTGCCATCGGCTCCATCACCGCCGAGGACATTGCCGCCTTCAAGAAATTCGTGGAGCTGGAACACACCTTTGTGGACAAGTACCCCTCCATCTATGGAAAGCTCGACAACCGCACCAAGGGCAGGATAAGGACACCCAGAGGGGGCAACACCGTGAACAACATCCTTACCATGGTACGCACCATCGTACACTGGGCTTTTCTCAACGGCGCACAGGGCGACAACCCCTTTGACAGGTTCGACATGCCAGGGACACTCTACGGAACGCCATACTACCTGACCATCGCCGAGCGTGATCAGGTATTGGCATACGATTTCAGCGATAACCCCATGCTGGAGGGCTACCGTGACATGTTTATCTTCCAGTGCATGGTGGGATGCCGTTACGGTGACCTTGTGAGCTTCACCACCGACAATATCATTGACGGTGTGCTGGAGTACATTCCGCAGAAGACCCGCAACAAGGTCGGTGCAAGCGTACGTGTGCCGCTTGGGGCAAAGGCGATGTCCATCATTGAACGCTTGAACCGCAATAAGGGCGAGGTGCTGTTTCCCCAGCACATCAATTTTAAGTACAATGATGCCATCCGTGAGATACTGACCAAGGCAGGTGTCAACCGCATCGTCACGGTCATTGACACGCTTACCCATCAGGAGGTGAAACGACCCATCAATGAGATAGCGTCCAGCCACATGGCTCGCCGCACGTTCATTGGCAACCTATACAAACAGGTCAAAGACCCGAATCTGATTGCTTCGATGTCCGGCCATGTGGCAGGCTCCAAGGCTTTTGCCCGGTATCGTGCCATCGACGATGACATGAAGAAGGAACTTATTGACCTGATTGACTGACTATACATCCTATACACTTATACACCTATACATCCCATACACTTATACAAAGTATACACATATACATATTATACACATATACATATTATACACCATTTAACTGTAAAACATCATGGATATTTCAACACTTATGGAAATTGGCGGTGGCAACCTCAAACTGGAGGTCACTGCCGCCGACCTTACCAAATTCGCAAAGGATGTCGTTGACATGACCCTTGCGGCAAGGAGCAAGGAACTGACCAAGACAGGTGCGAACGCCATCAATGGCGAGACCTACCTCTCTTCTGGTCAGGTATGTGAAAAACTGGGCATAGCCAAATCCACCCTCTGGCTTTGGCAGAAACGTGGCATCATTGCCCCGAAGAAAGTGGGCAGTCACAACCGCTATGCCCTGTCGGATATAGTACGGCTGTTGAACAACGGCCAGCTGGGTAACGTCCCCGTTGATTACCCATCTGGAAACTCTGGCAGCAACGCTGATGACACTGACAAGGAGGACGAGGTATGATACAGGATTTGAAACAACAGAAAGGCCGTCCCCTTGACAGAGCCTACCTTATTGACGCTTTCGAGCTTTGCCTTATCTGCGCACGTGTTTATGCCAGATACCGCTGGCGGTATGCTGATTATCTCACCCTGCGAATCGTCATGGACAAGTACATGACTGTCTCTGACTACCTTCATAGGGATGACGAAGACAAATCACCTGAGACCGTACTTGCCAGACGGTGGGAACTTGTTGGAGAGTTGGTTGACAAATGTATGCCAGATTTGACTAACAAACAAGTGGCACGTCTTGGTGCTAAGCTCATGGAGATTGCAGAGAAGGACACTCCAGAAAAACTGGAGGCTGATATACAGCGTTGGCTACATGGAAGCAACTAATGGTCTGGCAAGCAGCCCTCAGTCAAGAGGCGTAACAGTCTGCCGATGTCACAGCCACAGCATACCCTTATCGCTTTTTCTCTTGACTGAAACAGCTCCACCTATCGGCACATGCCTACGGCAAGAGCCAACAGGTGAAGCAAGACGAACAAAAGGGAAAAGGAAGTCAGCAGACTACCGCTTACCACCTTTCTCTTTTGACAGTCGGTTTGTCACCGACAAGGAATCTTCCTGGACTATGCCGACAGCCAGCGACTTTACAGCCGTGAAGCCCCAGTCAGTCGTGGTCGAATTACGACCAGTTATAGCAAGAGTTGCCCATGTCACACAAATGCGCTCCGCAGCATCCGTGCCGACAAGTGCCTCTTGCCACTACTCGCAGGCTCGCACTGGTTTTCCTAACCCCTTATAGTTTACAACCGAAATGACAGATACCAACCCTAAAGAGAACCGCACCCGACGCATTCAGGTACGGCTGACAGAAGCAGAATACAAGACCGCCGACGGCATAGCCGAGAAGTGCGGACTGACCATGAGCCGCTATGTCCGAAAGGTCATCACCGGCCACCATCCCAAGGCACGGATGACCCAGCGAGAGGCAGATGCCATCGCCGCCCTCAACGATGCCAGGGGCGAACTGGTGCATGTGAAGAATGCACTCAAAACCCGAAACCAGGAAGAGCGCAGGAGGCTCTTCCGCAGTGATGACTTTATGCGCTACTGGCTCCAGAAAGTGGACACCCTCATGGAGCGGTGGAACAACATCATTGAAAGCCTGTCCAGATAAATGCCACTTTGCCTATGATAGCACAAGTACACACCATTTCACACGGAGCCGCCATGACAACATACGCCATGGACAAGCTCGATGCCGAGACCGTGAAGCTGAATTTCCTGCCGGAAGACCTGTCACCCTCTGCCATCTGGGGACGGATGATGTTGCATATCCGAGAGACGGAAAGGCAGCGCAAGGGCAACAACGAGTTCAAGAAGTTTGCCATCCGCATAGAGCTGTCCCCTTCCAAGGAAGAGACAGAGGGCTGGACGATGGCCGACTGGCAGCAACTCGTCGATGAGTTCATCAACGAGTTTGATTCTCTCGACATGACCCCTTACCATGGCAGACCGAAGGACGCACATACCAACCTGGCGCATAGCCAATATGTGGCATCGCTCCACGTCGATAGTGAATCCGGCATTCCACATCTGCATATCGTGGTGAACCGAGTGGATATGGACGGTCATGTGAACAACGACCACAAGATTCGTGAGCGTGGCTGGATGGCCGCTGACATCATCAACCAACGCCGCAGATGGAAACTGCCAAAGGATATACGCGACCGCCACAGACACCAGATAAACGATGCTTGTAAAGCAGCGCTCCGTGAGCTTGACAAGTTCACTTGGGAGGGCTACTGTGACAAGATGAAGTCTAAGGGCTATTCCGTCATGCTCCGCCATGACAAGCAGGGAAAACTCGTGGGCTACACCGTCTGGATGGGCAACAGCCACTTCAAGGCTTCGGAACTGGGCGTAGCCCGTAACCTCACTGTGACGAAGATAGAGCATACCTGGCAGAAACTCCATCAGCATGATGGACAGCGCATAGGGGCTCCTTCTGGCACAGGGCTGAAACCTGACAGCCAGTTGTCCCGACCTGTCAGTGCCACACCTGATGCCACTAAGCCGAAGTCCGTAGTGGAGCGTTATATGGAGCGGAAGGCAGAGCAACAGCGGACAGCCGAACCGCCCCGATATATCAAAGACATACCTTATAAGGACGAGAACTGTCACATTGATATTCCACAGGCCATTCACGACCTGATAGACCGTGAGGTGTCCGTGCATCCAGACAACGAGACTGCCACACATGAGGATGTCGTGAAGGTCGCCATGCTCCTGTTTGCTGGCTATATCGACGCAGCAACCTCCATGAGCGAGAGCAGCGGCGGAGGTGGCAGCGCACCAGACAGCGGCTGGGGACGTGACAAGGACGATGACGAGGAATGGGCACGCCGATGTGCACAGATGGCCACACGAATGAGTACACCAAAACCGAAATACGGATATAAACGAGGACGTTAATATGGGACTGAGACAGAAACCAATACAAGAATACCGCCCAACGGAAGAATCGAAGGCGGCACCAACCGCCAATGCTGGCGAGAACGCAGGACTGGAGGATGTCCTGCAAGTGGCAGAAGCCGAGAATGTGATTCAGGAGAAGCTGGGCTTGTTGCGCAAGGAGATCCAGGAAATGGAACTCTCGCGCACCTCATTGAACGAGGCGACCAAGGCACAGGATTCTGCCAAGGATGACCTTAGTGAAACCATGAAGGCTTTCTATGCGGCCAAGGATTCTGCTGACAATATCGTCACTGGTATTGTGGCGCAGATTGTCCGTGTAGAGAACATGCACCTCACCGCCCATCTGGACGAGGGCAGCGTTACTCAGGTTCAGGAGACCAACCGCAAGGCAATAGAACAAGAGAGTGATGTCCTTGCCCAACATATGAAAAAGCTGAAAGCCATGTTCAACGACCAATCAGAAGAATTGGCGGATATTGTTCGCAGGGGCGAAGGTGTCTGGATGTCACTACGTGTGTTTTACATCATCGCACCGATAGCCCTGTTTTCCATATTCGCTTGGGTGATATACATATCCTTCTGGGTGTACTTCCACTGGATAGCGTAATAAATGGGAATATATCAATAATGCGATGACCGCTAAATCAGAATATAATAATCTGACAGCCTACCATAGTCGTTCCATTCCAGTATTGTTTCACCCAATAGAGAAAATTTTATCATTTGAATATTGATATTGTTTATTTCTTTTCGGAGCTCGTCTATTTTTTTATTGCCAAGTTCTAATGCTTCTATCTCCTGCCATTCATAGAGGCTATTATATGCCATACATCCGATAAGAATGGAGATAAGTATATATCCCAACCGTATTGCCTTATAGAAATTTCCTGACCGCTCCATTATTTTAATGACATTGATTTTTGGAACATGAATAAAAGTTTATCTTTTTCGTTCATGCGGATATTATCAGAATAACCGTCTTTTGTTATTTGATACCCACATGGCTTAACCATAAAAATGCCTAAGCCCTTAGTGTACGAACTTACTTCTGAGGCATAGTCTTTACTTGTATTTAATGGAACTTTCCCTTTAATATGACACCACTCATTATTACAACTGATGTCTTCAATCTCAGACATCAGTTTTTGCAAATCTGTAATAGCTTTGGAACTCGCTACTTGGGGTATCTGCAACTCAAAACAGAGCATCGGTTCGAGAATGTCCACACCTGACTGTTGCAAAGCCAGCCTGAAGACATAAGGGGTCAGCTGTCTGAAATCAGCAGGTGTACTTACCGGGCTATAATACTCGGCTTGAGTAAAAGTTACTTTCAGATCTGTCACTTCCCATCCATGTAAACCAGATTGGCAAGACATACGAATCCCTTCAAAAACGGCATTTTGAAAAGAATGGTTCAGATAACCATAGGAGATGTCACTTTCGATTTGCAACCCTGCCCCTAACGGTAAGGGTTCAAGAGTCAGCCCTATTGTGGCCCAGTAAGGGTTGGGTGGTACTTCGATCTGAATAATCTTATTGACCTTTTTTATAGGTCGTTCTTTGTAGATAGTCTTGATCTCATCAAAATGGACCTTTACGGAAAATCGTTCTTCCAGCAATGTCTGTATGATTTCCTTTTGGGTCAAACCATATAACGAGATTTCCAATTCATCACTATATGAGTTTATGGAAAAGGACAAAGACGGGTCTTCAATCCACAATGTATTCAGAGCGGATATCACCTTGCTTCTCTCTTCGGGCTTATTTGGCCGGACGGAGGATTTGAGAGCGGGATGCTGATGAGATAATCCTTGAATCAAACAAGGTTTAGCACCTAAATAATCTCCGATTCGAAAATCTTCTATATCTTCTACAATCGCGATATCATTGGCACCCACTTCATCAACATTTATCTCTCTGCCCTGATAAATAGTCTTTAGATTTTTAATCTTGATGAATTTTTCCGAATCGTTGATTCTTACAACGTCTCGAAGTCTCAGACTTCCGTCAATTATTTTAAGAAAACTTCTTTTATGCCCTTTGGGGTCATGCTCTATCTTATAGAGATAAGCTGAAAGTCTGTTTGAGACTGATGCCGGAGGAAGTATAAAAGAAGAAATGGCGTCCAACAACTCATTGATACCGATATTGAACATTGCTGATCCATGTAGCACCGGATAGACTTTGGCTTTTGCCACAAGAGCGATTATCGTATTCCAATAATCAGCCGGTGAAATTTCGCTATCCGCCAAATATCGTTCTAATATATCGTCGTCATGGTTGCATACAAATTCTTTGTATTCTTCCTTTATATATGTTTGGGAGCAAACCGGATAAACCGATCCATCGACAACAGTTTGCATAAACAGGACATCTTGCGACAGATTTGTTTTTATATCCATATACAAACGCTCCAAATTCACACCGGCACGGTCAATCTTATTGATAAATATAATTGTCGGGATTTGCAGCTTTTGTAAAGTACTGAACAGCAACTTTGTCTGCGCTTGTATGCCTTCCTTTGCGGATAAGATGAGGACTGCTCCATCAAGCATTTTGAATGTCCGCTCCACTTCCGCAATAAAATCCATGTGTCCCGGAGTGTCAATGATATTGCATTTCACTCCAT
>JAEEGG010004658.1_pt1 | contig 33087 bp, 27 predicted proteins | sample 9134161 | NCBI WGS metagenome assembly JAEEGG01 (sample SAMN16246543, study PRJNA631951) | gut metagenome | biome: gut microbiome; feature: rumen; material: CR-attached | host: Bos | place: Iran: Karaj | collected 2018-10 | reverse complement strand
TCAACTCCCTGCCTACGGGTGTTGCCCGTCAGCTTGCTCTCGACCGCGATCCTCACGGCAATGTGCAGGTGTCACTCATCGAGACAGAGAAGCTGCTTTCGACGATGGTTGCCCAGAAACTGGAGAGAATGAAGAAGGAAGGCAAGTTCGTGGGTAAGTTCGCCACGCTGCACCACTTCTTCGGTTATGAGGGACGCTGTGCTGCGCCTTCAAACTTTGATGCCGACTATTGCTACGCCCTTGGTACCTCTGCTGCCCAGCTGATTGCCAACGGCAAGACTGGTTACATGGCCATCGTGAAGAATACTACAGCTCCAGCAGACCAGTGGATTGCCGGTGGTGTGCCCATCACGATGATGATGAACATGGAGCGTCGTGCCGGTGAGATGAAGCCTGTGATCCGCAAGGCTCTCGTCGAACTCGACGGTGCACCCTTCAAGGAGTTTGCTGCTCATCGTGACGAATGGGCCCGCAAGACCGCTTACATCTATCCTGGTCCTATCCAGTACTGGGGACCGACGGAGGTCTGCGACCAGCCTACGAAGACACTGGCTCTCGAGCAAAGTAAATAAATTATTTGGCGCGGATTACACGGATTAACACGGCTTAATATAAAGCAGTGTCTCTGAAAGAGCCGTGTAATCCGTGCCTCATTATATGTTATGTCGAAGAAACGTGTAATCCGACGAAAAGGTGTCGGAACCACTAAGACCTATCACGGCCCAGGGCATCGGAAACGCCCTGGTGTCGTGATTCGTCTTCTTCAGAAGGTTCCTTCCTGGGGATGGTGGATCGGTGGTGGCGCCATCGTTTTGGGTTACATCTGGTTCTTCTATTATTTCTTCGTTGGACCCTTCGGCTTCCGTTGGCGCGCCCTCTATGGCACCGTCAATTATCCCGAAGGCTACGAGATCCACGGCATCGACATCTCCCATCATCAGGGACGTATCGACTGGGGAGAACTGAAAGACAACGGCTCCATCAACAAGTGTCCCATCCGTTTCGTGATGATCAAGGCGACGGAAGGAGGTACGCTCATTGATGAGAACTTCCGCGATAATTTCTATCAGGCCAGGGAGAACGGTTTCACCCGTGGTGTCTATCATTTCTATAGTGTCCATAGCCCTGCCGAACAACAGGCCTGGCACTTTATCAACACCGTCAAACTGGAGAACGGTGACCTGCCTCCCGTGCTTGACGTGGAGCATAAACCGCAGGAACAGACCGATGAGGAGTTCAAGACTTCCGTGCTGCAATGGCTGGATATGGTGGAGAAGCACTATGGCGTGAAGCCCATACTTTATACCTATTTCAAGTTCAAGACACGTTATCTCAACGATACTATCTTTGACCAGTATCCCTATTGGATTGCCCACTATTATGTCGACTCCCTCCAATACAAGGGTAAGTGGAAGTTCTGGCAGCATACGGATGCGGGCCGTCTGCCGGGCATCAAGGGCAATGTGGACTTCAACATCTACAATGGTTCCTATTACGATCTCCGCCAGATGACCATCGGATCGCAGGAGACTATCGGCGAAAAGGCATACAACGAATGAGATTCTTCATTACCCTGAGTTACGACGGCACGCGCTATCACGGTTGGCAGGTACAGCCCAACGGAACTTCCGTACAGGAGAAACTGCAATGGGCACTGTCTACCATCCTCCGTCAGGATATCCAGGTGACGGGTGCCGGAAGGACGGATGCTGGGGTGCATGCCCGGATGATGGTGGCACATTTCGATGTAGAGACGATGGACTTCGAACTGCAGGACCTGACGTATAAGCTGAACCGCCTGTTACCTCAGGACATCGCCATTCAGAAGATGGAACCCGTTGACGACGAGATGCACGCCCGTTTCTCTGCCACCTCGCGCACGTACCATTATTATATAAATACCGTGAAGGATCCGTTCCTTAGGGCTTACTCCTGCGAACTGCACTATCCCCTCGACTTCCAGTTGATGAACAAGGCCGCTGCCATCCTGATGACCTACGAGGACTTCGGCGCGTTCTGCAAGGCGCATGCTGACGTGAAGACCACCCTCTGCCATATCACTTCCGCCCAGTGGCATCAGACATCCCCATCTACTTGGTATTTCGAGATCACCGCCAACCGTTTCCTTAGGAATATGGTCCGTGCCGTTGTGGGTACGCTTATCGATGTAGGCCGTGGACGTCTCTCGCTCGACGACTTCCGTAAGGTCATCGAAGGCAAGCGTCGTACAGAGGCCGGTGAGTCCATGCCCGCCAATGCTTTATTTCTGGAGGATGTGAAATATGAGTGATCTCCTGTCGCAGCTAAATTCGTGAAATTCGTTTAATTCGTTGTTTTGAAAATTCATGTGGTTAATTCTCGCATTCTTGTCGGCAGCGATGTTAGGCTGCTACGATTCCTTTAAGAAACAGGCACTCAAGGCGAATGCCGTCATTCCCGTCCTGTTTCTAAATACACTCTTCTCATCCCTGATCTTCCTGCCTTTCATCGTACTCAGTGCGACGACGGATACTTTACAAGGCACCATCTTCCAGACGGCCTCTGGTGGTTGGGAGATGCACAAATACATCGTTCTCAAAGCCCTCATCGTCCTGTCGAGCTGGATCCTCGGCTATTTCGGCATGAAGCATCTGCCCCTGACCATTGTCGGACCTATCAACGCCACCCGTCCTGTGATGGTGCTCGTGGGAGCATTGCTGTTCTTTGGCGAACGCCTGAACGTATGGCAGTGGATTGGTGTGCTGTTGGCAGTGGCCTCTTTCTTGATGCTCAGCCGTAGTGGCAAGAAAGAGGGTATCGACTTCAAGCACGACCACTGGATCTATATGATTGTGGGTGCTGCCATGCTTGGCGCCATCAGTGGTCTCTACGACAAATACCTCATGGCACCTGTAGAGAGTGGTGGCGTAGGACTCGATCGTATGATGGTGCAGTCGTGGTATAATATCTACCAGTGTGGGATGATGGCCTTGATGTTGTGGTTGCTCTGGTGGCCGAAACATCAGGAGACGACGCCGTTCCATTGGTCTTGGTCAATCCTTGGCGTGAGTATCTTCCTCTCCACCGCCGACTTCATGTATTTCTATTCCCTCTCGTTGCCTGATGCGATGATCTCCATTGTGTCGATGATCCGTCGTGGCAGTGTCATCGTGAGTTTCCTCTTCGGTGCCCTGTTCTTCCGAGAGAAGAACCTCAAAGCCAAAGCCTTCGACCTCGCCTTGGTACTTTTAGGAATGCTCTTCCTTTATATCGGTAGTAAATAGTTTTTGGCACGGATTACACAGCCTTATATAATAAGGACACGGCTTTCTCTATCGCAGAAAAAGCCGTGTCTTTGATAAAAGCCGTGTAATCCGTGCCTAAAAATTATTTGATTAAGTCCACGCTGCGCTTCAGGAACTTGTCGAGGGCCTCGCCCTTCAGCATACCATTCTGAAGCAGTGCCAGGTCGATGAGCTGGTGGACGATCGAGTTGTCCTTCGCATAGTCGGCGATGACAGCCTGCTTCTTGTCCTTCTGCTCCTGCACGGCCTTTTCTGCCTCGGCCTTCTGGTCCTTATCCTCCTGTGTCAGCTCGTCATACTTCTTCTTGTCCTGAGCCTGACGGATGGCAGCCAGACGGGCCTCCTGACCCTTGAGTTCCGAGACGATGGGCTTCAGAGCCTCGGCGGTAGCAGCCTCAGAGTCCTCAAGCACCTTCTTCACCAACGGGTGGTCTGAGTTCAGCACGATGTTATACGAGTCTGGCATCTGTCCGTAGAATCCCATACCAGCCTGGAACTTGCTCATATCCTTCATACGACGCATATACTCGTTCTGCGTGATGATCACCGGACGAGCCTCCTCACCGAGGGCATCCACCTGCACCATAAACTCTGCCTTGTCAATCTTTGGCATCTGTGTACGGAAGACAGCTGACAGATTGTCAGACTGCTCCTCGCTCAACTGACTCTTCTTGGCATCCTCCTTCACAATCAGACGGTCGATGATGTCGGAGTCCACACGTGTGAAGTGGCTCTTTTCAAACTTCTGCTCCAGCGTCTGGATGGTGGGCACGTCGAGCTGACCGTCAAGCAGCAACACACTGTAGCCCTTGTCCTGGGCAGCCTTGATATATGAGTACTGCTCCTCCTTGTCTGTGGCATAGAGATATACCAGCTGGTCGTTCTTGTCCTTCTGGTTTGCCTCGATGAGTGTCTTGTATTCGTCGAAGGTAAAGTACTTGCCCTCCGTATCCTTCATCAGGGCAAACTCCTTCGCACGGTCGTAGAAATTCTCCTCAGAGAGGATACCGTAGTTAATGAACAGCTTCAGGTCGTCCCATTTCTCCTCATACTCCTTGCGGTTCTCAGCGAAGATAGCCTTCAGGCGGTCTGCCACCTTCTTCGTGATGTACGTGGAGATCTTCTTCACCTCGCGGTCGCTCTGCAGATAGCTGCGGGATACGTTCAGGGGGATATCCGGAGAGTCGATGACACCGTGCAGCAGTGTCAGGAACTCCGGCACGATGCCCTCCACCTGATCTGTCACGAACACCTGGTTGCAGTACAGTTGGATCTTGTTACGCTGCAGTTCGATATTCGACTTGATCTTCGGGAAGTAGAGGATACCCGTCAGGTTGAAGGGATAGTCCACGTTCAGGTGAATCCAGAACAGCGGCTCGTCGCTCATGGGGTAGAGGGTACGATAGAACGACTTGTAGTCCTCGTCCTTCAGCGTGCTGGGCGTCTTTGTCCACAGCGGCTCCACATTATTAATAATATTATCTTCCTCGGTGTCCACCTGCTTGCCGTCCTTCCATTCCGTCTTCTTGCCGAAGGCCACGGGCACGGCCATGAACTTACAGTACTTCTGAAGCAGGCCCTCGAGCTTATACTTGTCGAGGAACTCCTTGCAGTCGTCGTCGATATAGAGGATGATGTCCGAACCGCGCTCTGCACGGTCAGCATCGTCGATCTCGTAGGCGGGTGAGCCGTCACAGCTCCATTTTACGGCCTTGGCACCTTCCTGCCACGACTTCGTGATGATCTCCACCTTCTTCGATACCATGAACGAAGAGTAGAATCCCAGTCCGAAGTGGCCAATGATGTTGTTGGCATTGTCCTTGTACTTCTCGAGGAAGTCCGAGACACCCGAGAAGGCGATCTGGTTGATATACTTGTCGATCTCCTCCTCCGTCATGCCGATACCGTGGTCGCTGATGGTGATGGTACCCTTGTCTTTGTCGAAGCTGATGCGGACGGTCAGGTCACCTAGTTCACCTTTGAAGTCGCCCTTCTCCTGGAGCGTCTTCATCTTCTGTGTGGCGTCGACGGCGTTTGACACCATCTCACGGAGGAAAATCTCATGGTCTGAATAGAGAAACTTTTTGATGACGGGGAAGATGTTCTCGGTTGTAACCCCAATATTACCTTTTTGCATAAATCAAATATTTAATAATTTTACCATTGGCATTGCAAAAACCGTGCCAAACATTTTGCAGGGCGATGCCCTGCTTCCTCCATCATCCCCCGCTCGGCTTTGCCGCTTGCTACCGAAGGGACGCAAAAACCCCGTTCGTCCTTGTCCCAAGGACATTTTCACAACCATCCAACCTTCCTTGTCCTAGAGCCCACTGAAAAAGTAGTTCCTTTTCGGGCTAGGTTACACAAATTAACACTATTGTAAGGTTGCCAATTGATAAAAATGGCAACTATTTTGAAAATTGTTTAAAGTTTTTACTTTATTGACTGATTTTGGGTAAGAAGATGGTCATTTAAGGCCTCTCAGGTCTATCTGCCACAGAGGGCGGTGTAGGGACAGGAGCGGCAGCGGTTACGGTCGTCGGTGGGGGTGAAGCGGAGGTCGGGAGAAAAGATGGCATCGGTGGTCTCTTTGAGGAGGGCGATGAAGCGGTCGCTGTGGACGGCGATGTCGGTGACGGGTTCCCGGCCGATGACAAGTGTGGGGTCGTAGCCCTCGGCAGCGGCATGCTGGATGAAAAGAAGCGATGGTGATACAGGCTCTCCCCGATGCTGGCGGACAATGTGGCTATAGAGGAAGGCCTGGAGGTAGTAGTCGCTGTGGTTGGAAATCTGGGCGGGGTCGAAGATGGCATCGATGTCGGGCATGGGGCGGAGATGACGGGCGCCGGTCTTGTAGTCGATCACGCGGATGCGCTCCTGACCTGTGGCGGGGTCGGTGACGCTGTCGAGACGGTCGATGATGCCACCGACCTTTGTATCTCCCCAAGGCATAGATACATGTTTTTCGAGACCGAGGATGGTGAAAGGCGCTAAGCGTCTGTCGGTCTCAATAAGCAGATGTACATATTTGATAATCACTTCGCGGTTGATGAGTTGGAGGCCGTCGAGGGAGAGTGAAGAATCGGTTGCGCCGTTATTCTTGAAGAGTTCGCTGCGGATGGCGGCATCTACGGCACGCTCGATGGCTACTTCGTCTTTGAGGAGGTCGTCGAGCATCATGGTGGTGACGCGACGGCGGTTGAATGGCTCGTAGAGCGTCTGGGCTGCCTTGTGGAAGATGTTGCCGAAGAGGCGGTTGTCGATGAGTTCGTCATCGATATCGTCTGGCTCCTGAAGGTTGCTGACATAACGGTAGAAGAAACGCAGTTGGCAGCGCAGGTAAGTGCTGACAGCCGTTGGACTGATGCCACCGCGGTCATTGGAGAAACGCTGGCGGAGGATGTCGAGTATGGCAGCGGTCTTGTCGATGGGCTGCGGCTGATGGAGGAGGGGGGATTGACCGGCGCGCAAACTACGAAAAGAGATTTCGGAGGTGCGGGGGTGCGGGGGTGCGGAGGTGCGAGAAATGTTAGAGGAATCGACCATCAACTGGAGCATGAAACGGGACATCTCGCCCTTCTGGGCATCGACGGTGGCGTTGTTGTAGACGATGGTGACATCGTGGGCGCGCTGGAGCAGACGGTGGAAGTAGTGCTCGTAGATGGCCACCTTGTAGTCGACGGTGGTCAGTCCGTAGGCCTTGCGGATGGCGTAGGGGATGAACGAGGTGTCGTTGACGCCACGCGGCATATTGCCCTCGTTGCAGGAGAGTAGCAGCACGTGGTCGAAGTCGAGGTTGCGCGTTTCGAGCACACCCATCACCTGGATGCCCTCGGCAGGCTCGCCGTGGAAGGGGATCGTGGTGGACTGTACTACTTGGGCGACGAGACGCTGTAAGGTGGGAATGTCGACTGTGAGGATTCCTTCGTCTGTCAGTCCGCTCAGACGGTTGAGCAGGGTGTACATACGGAAGAGAGACTCGGAGGTAAGAGGGTCGTTCGAGGAAGGAGGAGTGAGGAATGAGGCGCTCGACCTCTGGTCGCTTGCTACTGAAGGGACGCAAGAATGAGAAATGTCTGAGGCGGAGTTTGAAGCAGAGGCGGGAGTGGTGGCGATGGTATTGCCACATGCAGAACAGGTGGCGATGTGGCGGACGAGGGAGAGGAGCCAGTGGAGGAGGGAAGGGCCGTCGGTGATATGGGTGGCGGCATAGTCCTCGGGCAGGAAGGCGGCGTAGGGATGACGGGCAACAGTGTCGAGCCAGCGGCGGCGGAAGGACTGGGTGCGGGTAGAGAAGCCGTTGACCTGGAGGTTGAGGAGTTGGGTGACGAGCGAGGCGATGGGTGTCTGCAGGAGGGGATAGCCGGTAGTGACATTCACCTTGTCGACGGTATCAGGCAGACAGTGGATGACAGCCTGCAGCAGTCCCTCGTTGCAAAGGACAACCGCAGTGCGCCGTCCGTCAGCGATACGCTCAGGGGTGAGCCACTGGCTGACGTAACGGGCCTGGATATTCTCCGTCGGGGCAGAAATGAAGGTGATCTGCTGAGGCGGCTGTTCCTCGGTGTCCTGATAGAACAGGGCCTTGCCCTCGCGCTCCAGTCGGCGGAAGAGCGTCTGTTCCACATGTTGCAGGAGATTGAAACCTACAAAGACGTAGGTGTCGTAGTCGAAGGTGATGGTCTCGTCTTCAACCACCTGACGGTAGAGGGCACCCTCGTAGGCGAGTCCCTGTGCAGCGAGTTGTTCGTTGAAGGTGTGGTAGATATCCCCGATGCGGCTCCACAGACGGAGGAACCGCTGCTTGAGTTCGCTGTTGTGTTCGTCGGAGAAATTGCTGAAGAAGCGTTGTATGAGTTTGCGCTGCTCATCGGTGAGGTACGACACGTCATCGAGTTCGTGGATGTCACGCAGGTTGGCGAAGACGCGGTCGGCAGGACCCATGTTCTTGTCGAGGTCGTCGAAGTCGGAGAGCAGCAGCTGGCCCCAGCCATAGAAGTGGTCGAGCGTCTCGTCGATGCCCGTGCATCGGGTGAAGCACTTGTGGAGTTCGCAGACGAGCAGGATGGGGTCGGCGACCTGCAGTCTGGAGTGGCTGCGGAAGAGGTCGCTGATGGTGATATAGGCGGGACTCCACAACGGACGTTCTGCCAGACGGGCAAGGTGGTCGTTGAGGAACAGTGAGGCACGTTTGTTGGGGAAGACTACGGCGACACGGGAGAGGTTAGTGCCGAAGCGGGCGAGGAGGTCAGAGGCGACGTGTTCAAGAAAGGAAACCATATTTTTTTTAAGACAACGAATTAAACGAATTATTTTACTTCCTCGATGAGGTTGGAGTAAACGTACCAGAGGTAGCCCTTTATAGAGGTGAGAGGTGAGAGGTGAGAGGTGAGAGATTTGTCTGAGGCGGTCATGTCGGAGAGGAGCTGCATGTAGCGGCGGACCTGGTCGTGGTATTCGGGTTTGGGGGAACCGAACTTGAAGTCGACGACGATCCACTGGTGGCCGTCCGTCATCACACGGTCTGGACGATGCTGACAGACTTGACCGTCTTCGATGGAGAGAATGGAACATTCGTTGAAGAGTGTCCAATTTCCTGAGAACCAGTCCGCTACACGAGGATCGTTTAAGCGTTTCTGAAGCATTCCGGTGATACGCTCTGGGGTGAGGGTCCCGTCGTAGATGATGCCCTCGGACTGGAGGCGCTGCAGGGCGTCGGGGATGTCGGCTGTGGTGCGGATGGTGGAGAAGATCTCATGGAGGATGCTACCCGTCTGGATGTAGTTCTGCTGGCGTGCAGCCTCCTCGTCTTCAGCCTCGACAAAGGCCTTGCTACGGTTGCTTTGACGGAAGGATACCTTGCTGGAGAAGGTGCGGATGGCGACAGGAAGAGGGACGTAGGGCTGGAGGAAGGGGTTGCTCGAGGAATGAGGAATGATTTCGGGGGTACGGGGGTGCGATGGTGCGGGGGTACGAGATATGTTTGAGGCTTCCTTTTCCGTTGAGGGGAGAGTGCCGTAGGTGAGGCGGATGGTGGCGGTGTCATCGTCGAGGCCTTCGAGGAGGATGTCGGCGTTGGGGTCTGATTCGCGGAGGGCGTCAGTGAGGAGGGGTAGGCTTTGTTCGATGAGCAGGGAACGGGTGCCGGAGGCCTTGCGGCGACCGATGACGAAAAGGCTGCTGCGAGCACGGGTGAAGGCGACGTAGAGCAGGTTGAGGTTGTCGACGGTGTTCTGTAAGTGCTCGTGGCGGTAGTCGGCCTCGAAGATGGTGCCCATCATCTGCTTCTGACTGTAGTCGACGGGTACGATAGGGAGGTCGTTGAAGGGGGCCTCAGTTGGCTGGCACCAGAGGATGTTGCCCGACTGTTTTTCTAACTGCCAGTCGCAGAAGGGAATGATGACGTGTTCGTATTCCAGTCCCTTCGACTTATGGATGGAGAAGATGCGCACGCCAGTGGTCTCGTCGCTCTGGATGGTCTTGCTGCAGAGTGTCTCATCCCATTCGGTGAGGAAGGCGCTGATGTCAGCGGCATTCTCATTGACGTAGTTCACGAGTTGGTCGTAGAAGGCACAGACATAGGCACTTTGGTCAGTGAGGCATTCAAGGCCGAAGATGGTGTAGAGGCGTTCTGCGAGGTCGTAGAGGGGAAGGGAACGGAGGTCGGAGAAGTGGGCGATATAGGCCTCGGGGAGGAGAGCGTCGAGGTTCGTGGAGGGAGGAGGGAGAAGGGAGGAGGGCTGGGTGTCGTCATGAAATGCCGACACACTCAGCAGGTGGATGCCGTCGCCAAGGTAGTCCTGTAGGATGTCCTGATGGTAACTCTTGGCGATGGCGGCTTTCGTCAACTGGTCGTCAGGGCGGACGAGCAGTCGCATGGCGTTGATGAGCAGACAGACGGCGTTGGAGGCATCGAGACGGAAGGCCTCGTCGGAAACTATAGTCACCTCGGGCTTCTGCTCCATAAAGTATTGGGCGATGAGGGGGATGACGGCATTGGTGCGTACGAGGATGGCTATCTGCTGCTGGGTGGCGCCAGTCTCAAGAAGTTCGCTGACGGTTTCTGTCAGGCGTTGGAACACTTGTGTCTGATAATCCTCAGCAGGCAAGAACTCGATGCGGACGTATCCTTCGTCGGGCCGCTTCTCTGGTATTTGCTGCACCACATCGGCATAGGCCCTGCCCAACTGATCGGCTTCGGCCTCATTGATCTCTTGTAACGACAGGTATTCGAGTCGGGCGGCCTGCTGGAAGAAGGTATTGTTGAAGGTGATGATGCGACGCTGTGAACGGTAGTTCGTGTCGAGGCAACGCGTCTCCACCTGTCGCGCATCAAACTGGCTCTCGATATCGTTGAGCAACCGCCAGTCACCGGCTCGCCAGCGGTAGATGCTCTGCTTGACGTCACCCACGATGAGATTCGAACTGCCTTCATGGCTCATGGCCTCGTCGAGGAGCACACGGAAGTTCTGCCACTGTACGGTGGAGGTGTCCTGAAACTCATCGATCATCACATGCTCCAACTGGGCCCCGATCTTCTCGAAGATGAACGGTGAGTCGCTGTCGCCGATGAGGGAATGGAGTAGTTGCTGGGTGTCGCTGAGCAGGAAGCGGTTCGCATCCTGGTTCAACTCGTGCACCTTCTGCTCGATGCTGCTCAACAGGCGTAACTGACTGAGGTGGCGCAGGGTGAGGTCGGCACTCTTGAAGAGTCGCCACTGGTTAGGACGTTCGTCGAGTGCCTGTCGCAGCAGACTGCCGAGGGTGCTGTCAGCAAGGGCGTGGATGAGATCACGACGCGGGTGGTTCTTCTTGTACCATTTCGAAGGATCGCCCACGCTGTCGGTGACACGCTTGCCTACAATTCCCTCGTCGAACTGTCCCTGTCGCAGCTTGAGGAAGAAACTACACAGGCCCGACTTGCCGTATGGGAAGTCATCGACGGTGAGACCTTCTGATTCGAGGATGTCGAAGAACGTGTCGGCAAACTGCTTCATCCGCTGCTCAGCACTCTGGCGGAGTTCGCGCAGACGGGTGGCATACTGGTCGAAGAAACCCGGCTCAGCCAGTTTCTCTTCAAGAGCGCGGCTGACATCCTTGTAGGCGTCGCTGAAGATATGACGGCCGAACTGCTTGATCTGTCCGATGACGTTCCAAGACTTGTCGTCGGAGATGTTCTCCATGATGTATCGTAGGATCCACTGGAGCATGGCATCGGTGGTGCTGAGGTCAGCGATGAGCTGGTCGACAGCGAGTTCCTCCACCTGATAGTCGTTGAGGCCAATGCGCAGGTTGGTGGTGAGGTCGAGCTCACGGGCCATGTTCCGCATGACACTCTGGAAGAAGGTGTCGATGGTCTCCACACGGAAGTAGTTGTAGTTATTGAGGAGGTTGGAGAGACTGATGCCCGCCCGTTCGCTGATGACCTTCGTGTCGAGGCCCGTCTTCTTCTGGACGGCCTTCACGTAGTCGTCGGAGTCGGGTAACTGTTTCCAGATGCCGTAGAGTTGGCTGAGGATACGCATCTTCATCTCCTCGGTGGCCTTGTTGGTGAAGGTGACGGCGAGAATGGTGCGGTAGTTCATCGGGTCCTCTACCAGCAGGGAGATATATTCGGTGGCGAGCGTGAAGGTCTTTCCGCTGCCGGCACTGGCTTTGTATACTATCAGGGGTGTTACCATCGCTTAAAGAGTTCAAAGTCGAATTTCATACCAAACTTCTCGAACTTGGTGTTTCGGAAACTGGCAAAGGCGCCAACGGAGATATATCGGTTGGAGAAGCCATAGCCTAATTCAAAGTAGGGTCTGGACCGTTCGAGCAGCACACCGCTGACGTAGAAGCGCTCCTTCTCGATGTATTTGCCCAGATAGGGGATCCAGGTGGACAACATGAGTGGGGACTCGTATGACACGTTGGCACGGACATAATAGTCGGACACGTTGTATTCCTGGCTGCTGAGCAACTGGAAATTTCCGCTCCAGTCATCGTTCCAGCCCTGAGGCAGGTTCTCGTCACGGAAGTTGGAGTAGTCGAGGAAGATGTCGGAGGTCTTGGAGGCGAAGAAACCGACTCCGGCACGCATGTTGAGCAGTCGCAGGCCCGGGATGGGGTATTTCCACTGGGCATCGAACTCCCAGCGGTCATAGGAAAGGTTCGATCCGTTGACACCCTTGAAACTGTGTTCCCAGTCAATGGCGAGAAGTGGCCCTTTCTTGAGCCAGGGCGACAGCTTGATACCTAACGTGGGGGCAAAGCTCCGGTATTCGTCTGGCATGTTGTAGTAGTGCATCACTTCTGGGTTGATGGCTTTGCGCTGGTGGAGTATCAGACCCGTCTCAATGTCCAGCCAGTCGAAGACCATGATGTTGTTGAATAGTCGGACGTAGTTGTCCCGGAACTCTGTCAGGTCCAGGTTTTCAAGATTAATGGTGTCCTGATGAGCCTTGCTGATGGCTTCCATCACGGCAGGGGTACTGATGCGGTTGCCGTTGGCATAGATGACCTCTGCATAGCCGTTTCGCTTCGGGTTGTAGATCATCTGTATCGGGACGTCATAATACACCTGGTGCTGCTTGAAGTTGTAACCGATGGATGGCTCGATGTTCAGGTAACGGTGCTCGGAGAAGGTGAACCTGATGCGCAGTTTCATCTTGTAACGCCAGCCACGGCTGCCGCTATAGCTGACATAGAGGGGATTGATGATGGGTGAGAGACGGAAGGTGGTGTTACCTGCCTCTGCACTGATGGGTGTGACGAGTGTCTCGCCAATGGAGTCCCAGAAAATCTTTTTCCAGATGTTCGTCTTATGGGGCAGGGTGTCGGCTGCAGCAGCCTGGGCAGCGGCCTCCTGCTGTTTGTCATATGCCTCGTAGATAGCCCTGTCGAGCCGGTTCAAGGGCACCGGACGGATCGAGTCCATCATTTCCCGGTCTGTTATATATCCGATGCTGTCGGGAAGGTCTGTGGGACAGTTGTAGAAGGCATTGAACAGCACGGATATTCTGTTGCCCAGGAATCGGAAGGTGGCGGCTGTGTTACATTTCGCCGGCATCAGTGTGCGGCCCTCTTCCTCGCTCTGAGTGATCTCCGTACGGAAGGTGATCATGTCGAACTCGCCGTTGAGGACGGTTCTCAGGATACGTCCCGTCTCTGTCTCTATGACAGCATAGCCGTTCAACAGCTGGGTGTTGTAGAGCTTCGGGCGGAAGTCGAGGCGTGTGGCACCGTTCATCAGTCGTATCTGGGTGTAGTGGTAGAAGCGGCGGTTCCATCTGTTAAAGGGCGACAGCACGTGCCCCTCGTAGAAGGAGACATCGTAGATGTTCGGAGTCATGTAGTCGATGAGTGTCGGCATGGCTCTGCGGTTCTTGCGGATGGTGCCGCTGAGCACTTGACTTTTGATGTCGAAGTTATGGACATCGTTGAACGTCAACTTGCTGTATGCCTCACGGATATACTCACGGGGGTCTTTTGCCAGCACGTAGGTCGTCGGGATGAGCCAGAGACCGAAGTTACGTTCCTCCACGTTGAAGCGGTACTTCGTGTAGATATTGTCTTCGAGCGACTGGAACTCAGAGATGTTGTCATCCCGATATTTGAAGATCTTATCGAGGATGAGCGAGTCTTCCTTCTCCTTGGCGACGATGCTGACAGACATACAGAGTAGTATGCCAGCCAGCATCGTTCTGGTGTAGGATACAAGGAACCTCTTCATAACTCCCCCTAACTTCCTCTAACTTCTTTAACTTCCTCTAACTTCCTCTAACTTCTTTAACTTCCTCTAACTTCTTTAACTTCCTCTAACTTCTTTAACTTCTCATTGAGGAATTGTCCCGTCAGGCTTTCCTTGCATTGCGCCACCACTTCTGGTGTACCTGCCACCACCAATGCTCCTCCATGGTCACCACCATCTGGACCAAGGTCGATAATATGGTCGGCACACTTGATGATCTCCATGTTATGCTCAATGATGAGGATGGAGTGACCACGTTCGATGAGGGCGTTGAAGGCCTGCAGCAGCCGTTGGATATCGTGGAAGTGTAGACCAGTCGTTGGCTCGTCGAAAATGAAGAGCGTCGGTTCCTGCTTCTCCTGTCCGATGAAGTAGGCGAGTTTCACACGCTGGTTCTCACCGCCGGAGAGGGTAGAAGAGTTCTGGCCCAGCTTGATATATCCCAGTCCCACCTCCTCGAGTGTCTTCAACCGCTTGACGATCGTCTTGCACATTTCTCCTTCTCTCTTTTCTCCTTCTCTCCTTCTCTCCTCAAAAAACTCAACGGCTTCTGATATCGTCATGTTCAGCACGTCGTCGATGTTCTTCCCGTGATAGGCCACGTCGAGGATGTCTTTCTTGAAACGATGACCGTGACAGGCTTCACACTCCAGGACGAGGTCGGCCATGAACTGCATCTCTACCGTGATGACACCGGCTCCCTTACACTCCTCACAACGACCACCCTCGGTGTTGAACGAGAAATACTGTGGCGTGAAGCCCATCTGCTGTGACAGCGGCTGGTCGGCATAGAGGTCACGGATGGCATCGTAGGCCTTGACGTATGTGGCGGGATTGGAACGGGTGGACTTACCGATGGGGTTCTGGTCAACGAACTCCACGTGTTTCACGGAATCGATGTCGCCACTGATGCCGAGATATTCGCCCGGTAAGTCACAGACCTCACCAAGATGTCGTTTCATGGCAGGGTAGAGGATGCCCTTGATCAGACTGGACTTGCCTGAGCCCGACACACCAGTGACAACGGTCATCACATTCAACGGAATCTGTACGTCGATGCCACGCAGGTTGTTCATACGGGCTCCTTTGATGTCGATATGACGGTTCCATGGCCTACGCGTCTGAGGTACGGGGATCTTATCCTCATGAAGCAGATACTTTACAGTATGGCTCCTCGGCCATTTCTCCACCGCAGAGTATTGTCCTTTGACTTCTTTAACTTCCTTAACTTCTTTCGCTCGGCTTTGCCGCTTGGCATCGCCAAGAACTTCCAAAATATCTTTAGCTTCCCCTTCAAACACAATCTCTCCCCCTAGTCGGCCTGCATCCGGTCCGACGTCAATCAGGTAGTCTGCAGCGCGCATCAATTCCTCATCGTGTTCAACGACGATGACGGTATTGCCCAGCGACTGGAGCTCCTTCAGCACGTGGATCAGTCGTTCTGTGTCGCGGCTGTGCAGTCCGATACTCGGCTCGTCGAGGATATAGAGGGAACCGACCAGTGAACTGCCTAAAGACGTACACAGGTTGATGCGCTGGCTCTCACCGCCCGACAGGGAGTTGGAGAGACGGTTGAGGGTGAGGTACCCCAGTCCGACATCCAACAGGAACTGCAGGCGACTGGTGATCTCTACCAGCAGTCGTCTGCCGATCTCTTGGTCCTGACAGTCGAGCGACAGATGGTCGAACCACTCCTTCAGTCGTACAACGGGCATCTGTACCAGGTCGGTGATGCTTCGGCCACCGATTTTCACGTAGTTCGCCTCTGGCTTGAGACGGGTTCCGTGACAGACGGGGCAGTTGGTCTTGCCCCTGTACCGGCTCAGCATCACACGGTATTGGATTTTGTATTGGTTCTCCTTGAGCATATCGAAGAACGCGTCGATGCAAGGACGTTCCTTCTTCCGTTTGTCCGACGGCAGACCATGCCACAGCCAGTCTTTCTGTTGCTGTGTCAGGTTCATATACGGCTCGAAGATCGGGAAATCGTCCTCTGCGGCATGTCGGCAGAACCAGTCTTTCCACTCTTTCATCTTCTCTCCGTGCCAGCAGACCACACAACCGTCATAGACGGATAAGGTCGTGTTGGGGATGACCAGCTTCTCGTCGATGCCGATGACCCGTCCGAATCCCTGACACTCAGGACAGGCCCCGACAGGTGAGTTGAAGGAGAACATATTGTCGTTGGGCTCCTCGAATGTCATACCGTCAGCCTCGTACTTCATCGAGAAGTCATAGAAGATGTTCGACGGTGGGAAGAGCAGCCGACAGGAACCGTTACCTTCGTAGAAAGCTGTCTCTGCGGAGTCTACCAGACGGGCGATGTTGTCAGGAGTGTTATCTGCAGAGAGCCGGTCGATCACTAGGTATAAGTCCAAGCCCCCTAAGTTAGGGGGTTGGGGGTCTGAAGTAGCGCATGTTTCCAGATACTCATCGATCCGCATGAATTCTACCTCGTTCAGACCCCTGTCGCCCCCTCGCTCGGCTTTGCCGCTTCGCTCTGCGAAGAACTTAGGGGGCCTGTAAATCCTCGCATACCCTTCCAGCATATACGCCTTCAACTGCTGCTCCATCGTTCTCCCTTCCGGCAGGTGGATGGGAGCCATCACCACAAAGCGAGTCCCACTTGAATATTCCAGCATCTTCTGCACGATATCCTCCGTCGTGTGCTTCTTCACCTCCTCGCCGCTGATGGGACTATACGTGCGCCCTATGCGCGCGTAAAGCAATCGGAGATATTCGTATATCTCCGTTGAGGTGCCTACCGTACTGCGCGGATTACGCGAGTTCACCTTCTGCTCGATGGCGATGGCAGGCGGTATGCCTTTGATGAAGTCACACTCGGGCTTGTTCATTCGCCCGAGAAACTGTCGGGCATAACTGGACAGACTCTCTACATACCGTCGTTGGCCTTCTGCGTAGAGCGTGTCGAATGCCAACGAAGATTTGCCGGAGCCACTGACTCCGGCAATCACTATGAATTTGTTTCGGGGGATCTTGACGTCAACATTCTTCAGATTATTGACCCTCGCCCCCTTGATCTCAATAAAATCGCTCAAACTATTTAAAATTAGGCACGGATTACACAGATTAACACGGCTTTATATTTTTCCGTGACTCTCAAAGAGAGCCGTGTAATCCGTGCCAATAAATTATTTACAAGATGCTCTTGACTGCCTCGAGCATGCCAACGCTCTTGATGAGGTCGAGGAACTGCTTCACCAGTTCATTGAGGCCGGGAATCTTATTCAGGTTCTCCTGCCAGATGAACTCAGCACCAAGCACACCGTCAGCCACCTTCTGGGTGTCGCCGGTAGCCCACAGTTCCTTCAGGAGGTCCATGATCTTCTGGTCGTCGTTGGGCACGATCTCCACACCGTCCTCACGCTTACCACCCTTGTAGTAGGTGATGATGGCAGCCAGACCGAACACCAGACCCTTAGGCAGTTCACCCTTGCGCTCCAGATAGGTCTTCACACCGGGCAGGTCACGGGCCTGGAACTTCGGGAACGAGTTCAGCATGATCGAAGTCACCTGATGGTCAACGTACGGGTTGTCGAAACGCTCCAGCACGTCACCGGCAAACTTCTCCAGCTCCTCCATCGGCAGGTCGAGGGTCTGCATCAGCTCGTCGAACTGCACCTTATGGATATACTTCGAGATGACCTCGTGGTTACAGGCATCACGCACGATGTTCACACCACTCAGGAAGGCCACGGGAGAGAGTACAGTGTGCGGGCCGTTGAGCAGCGTCACCTTACGCTTGTGGTAGGGCTCCTCTGAAGGCACGAACAGCACGTGCAGACCAGCCTTGTCTGCGGGGAACTCCTTGGCTACTTCCTTCGGGGCCTCAATCACCCAGAGGTGGAAGTTCTCTGCCTGTACGACGAGGTTGTCGCGGTAGCAGATCTTCTCCTGGATCTGCTGGATCTCGTTGCGGGGGAAGCCCGGCACGATACGGTCTACGAGGGTGGCATAGACTCCACAAGCCTCGTCGAACCACTTCTTGAAGTCGGCACCGAGGTTCCACAGGTCGATATATTTGTTGATGCAGTCCTTCAAGACGTGACCATTAAGGAAGATCAGCTCGCAAGGGAAGATGATCAGTCCTTTCGTGGGATCGCCGTTGAAGGTCTGATAACGACGGTACAGCAACTGCACGAGCTTGCCGGGATATGAGCTGGCAGGCGCATCTTCAAGCTTACAGTTGGGATCGAAGGCGATACCGGCCTCGGTGGTGTTCGAGATGACGAAACGGATCTCAGGCTGGTCGGCCAGTGCCATGAAGGCAGCGTTCTGGGTGTAGGGGTTCAGTGCACGGCTGATGACGTCGATACGCTCGAGTGTGTTCACGGGCTTGCCGTTCTCACGACCCTGCAGGTTCACGTGGTACAGACAGTCCTGGGCATTGAGCCAGTCCACCATACCTCTCTCAATGGGCTGTACGACAACGACACTGCCGTTGAAGTCGGTCTTCTGGTCCATATTCCAGATAATCCAATCAACGAATGCACGGAGGAAGTTACCCTCACCGAACTGAATCACCTTTTCAGGCATCACGCTCTTAGGAGCGAATTGTTTGTTTAGTGGTTTCATTTTTTTACCTTTTTACTATTTGACTTTTTACATTTCTCAATTGTGAGTGCAAAGATAGTGATTTTTTTCGAAACAACCAAATATTAACAATTGTTGTATGTAAAAACTTGCGTAAAGGTTTGCAGGGCCTCTTCCCTAATCACCCTAATTACCCTAATCGCCCTAATCACCCTTCGGTAGTGTCAGATAATACCCCAGCCGATAGAGCGTGAACAACTTCAGGATAGGCTTGGAACCACAGAGATTTCGCCGCTCCATATTCCCGAAGATACGATGCCACAGTCGGATAAGCCCACGTACGGCAGAGATGTGAATGCCACTGTCGAAGGTCAGAATGCGTGAGTAGCCCCGCAACTCGTTTCGGAACGTGTGGAGGGTCCTCATACTCCGTTCTATCTTTGTCACATAGTCTGGGTTCGACTCAAACTTGGTCATCATCACGGGATTGTCGATATGCGTCACGGGAATCTGCTGCTGTTTCAGCATCTTCCCGAACAGCACATCCTCATAGCCACTACGTTTGAACCGCTCGTCGAAGGGACAGGCCTTAAACACCTCGCGCTCAATCATAAAATTAGTGGAGCGGAATTCGTGATATTTGTTCGCCTGTCGTTTCTCGGCAGTATGTGCGGGTTCGGCGTCCTTCTCGTAAAGATATCGCAGGTTATGGCTCAGCGTGTCATCATCGATGATGCAGATGCCACCGTTGACCACTCCTTCGTGGGGGGCGGACATATATCGTTCGAGGAAATGGTCGTCTGGGATGTTGATGTCGCAGTCGAGGAACAGCAGCCAGTGGTATTGGCTCTGTTCTCCAAGATAGTTGCGTGTGGCGGCACTGCCGGTGTTGGTCTCCTTGATGATGTATCGGCAGTGAGGCAGTTCGTTGATGGGCTGGTTCAGCGGGATTGTGTCCTTTTGTGGCGAGGCATCGTCTGCCACGAGGATCTCATAGTCGATGCCCAGTGTCTCAGCCTGTTGCTGGAGCACCGTCACCAATTCCACGCATACATTATTATAATTAGGAATCAGGATCGACAATTCCTTTTTCGCCTTTTGTGTCATTTCAACGTGCAAAATTACACTTTTTCCCTCAATAATCAAGCATATAAGACCCAAAAATAGTTAAAAATGTGTCCTCGGAAGCAAATTATCCATTATCAATTGTCCATTATCCATTATTTTTAGTACCTTTGCACCCGCTTTTACGAGTTAAGAGCATGAAATTCAGTTAAATTAAACAATTAAAAAGGTAAAAAATTAAAAATTATGGCAACAAAGATCAGATTGCAGCGCGGCGGCCGTAAGGGCTACGCTTTCTACAGAATCGTTATCGCCGACGCTCGTGCACCACGTGATGGTCGTTTTACTGAGAAGATTGGTACTTACAATCCCAACACCAATCCTGCCACAGTAGACTTGAATTTCGAGCGTGCACTGTATTGGGTTGAGGTTGGTGCCCAGCCCACAGACACCGTACGTAACATCCTCAGCCGTGAGGGCGTGTACCTGATGAAGCACCTCCGTGGTGGCGTGAAGAAGGGCGCTTTCGATGAGGCTGCTGCCCAGAAGAAGTTCGAGGCCTGGAAGGCTGACAAGCAGAACGGTCTGGCAAAGATCGCTGAGGCAGATGCTAAGGCAAAGAAGGATGCTGCTGCCAATGCCCTGAAGGCAGAGAAGGCCGTCAACGAGGCCATCGCCAAGAAGGTAGCCGACAAGAAGGCTGCTGAGGCTGCCGCTAAGGCTGAGGAAGAGGCTGCAAAGGCTGCTGAGGCCGCTGCTGCCGAGGCTCCCGCCGCTGAGGCTCCAGCTGAGGCATAAGGTACTCTTGCTAAGAGAAAATGAAATTGTGAGGAATGGGGATAACGACCTCATTCCTCCTTTTTTAACTCCCATCTCATATCTCTCACCTCTCACCACTCACCTCTTACCTCTTACTTCTTACCTCTCACCTCTTACCTCTTACCTCTAAAATATGCATATCCTTGAGATACCATCCTTCTTCACCCCTTATGGCGGGGAGTTCTGCCTCGATCAGGCCATGGCCCTGAAGGCGCAGGGCCACGAGGTGCGTATCCTCAGCAATGTGCAGTTGGGTGTCACCATCAGACTGAAAGACTTCCTCTCCCTGCCTTTTCGTCGTTATGAACATCAGCGGGATGGTATCACTGTCTGTCAGTCGTTCCAGCGTGGCATTCCTCTGACCGTCCGTTGGAATGTCCGTCGTTGGGTGCAGATCGTCTGTGATATGTTCGACGACTATACCGATAAATATGGCCGGCCTGATATCCTCCACGCCCATTGTTCGAAGTGGGGAGGCTATGCAGCGATGCTGATCAGCCGGAAGTATCAGATTCCTTATGTCATCACCGAACACCTCTCCCGACTGGTGTTTGAGAAGGAGTTTGGCCCAGCACCCAGTTGTGCCTGGCAGATTCCGCTTTTACGAGACGCCTACGAGAACGCCAATCTGGTGATTCCCGTTTCCGAGGAACTGGTCGACAATATCTCTTGCTATTTCGGCAAGGCCTATCGTTGGCAGGCGGTGTCTAACACCATCGACGTAGATTATTTCCATTACCAACCTCGTGAGTCGTTGTCTGACCGTCCGTTCCGTTTCTGTTGTCTGGCCAACTTCTGGCCGTTGAAAGGCTATGATGTGCTGTTGCCAGCCTTCCGTCAATTAAAGGAAGCTGGACTGGATGTCGAGTTACATATAGCCGGCAGAGGCACTGATTCTGCAGCTTGCAAGGCGATGCTGTCCGAGGGTGTTATCTCACACGGACTGATTTCAAGGGATGATGTAAGAAAATTGCTCTATCAGTCTGATGCACTGGTACTTGCCAGTCGTAGTGAAGTACAGCCATTGGCCTTGTTGGAGGCGATGAGCACGGGCATTCCGGTAGTCGCTACTGAGTGTGTACCGCAGAGCCTGCGCATTGAGGAAGGTTGTACGATTGTACCCGTCGATGACGTTCAGGCATTGTCTGATGCCATGCGTCAGGTGGTGTCAAGAAAAGAATTTGATGGGGTGGCTGTCTCGGAATCTGTCAGTCAGTTGGCCTCCCCCGAAGTGATTGGTCGTCGGTTGACGACACTCTTCAACGGACTGCTTGTTTCAGCCTGACAAACACGCTTCGCAGGGCAAGTCCTGCCCGCCACAGCCAGTCGTGGCGCATCACAGCAAACAAACACGTATTCTTGAAACTTCTCCTGACTTGCCACTTCTGCTCGCAGGCCAGTGTCTCCTCATAGAGTGAGGGCTGGTATGAGCGGAAAGCGTGCATGCCCAGTTCGAAGATGCGCTGGGTCATAAAGTCCTGGATATCCAGATCGTGCTTATTGGCCAGATAGCAGATAAGTTCTGTTGATCTGCTCACAAAGCGGAATGCCTTCTCGCTGTCGGTGACGTTCGACACACTGCCACTGCCCAGACTGTAATTGAGTGTCACGTACGGCAGATAGGCGATGTCACCGTTCAGGGCCATCGTAAAGGCTATCTGCATATCCTCACTCACATAGGTCTTGTTGCGGAAGAGGTCCGTATCGTCCTCATACGCCTTTCTGAAGATGTCTGCGCGGTAGAGGGCAGTGCAGAGATGGAACACGCTCATGTTCTGTTGGGTGATGATGGCCCGCAACAGGTCGTGACCAGGCGTGATGGGTGCATACTGCTGCTGTCGGCTGGAGGTGGTTCCCCTGGTCTGTTCGTTGTAATACTGCCAGTTGGTGATGACCATCGAAACCTCCGGATGGTTTTCCATCACCGTGACTTCCTTCTCCAACTTCAGCGGATCAATCCAGAAGTCATCACCCGCACAGTCAGCGATATATTTTCCACGACACGCCAGGAGACAGTCGTAATAGTTGTCCACGATGCCTTTGTTCCGTTCGTTGCAGATGAGGCGGATGGTGCTGGGATGCTGGTCGGCGTAGGCCTGGCAGATGGCTCGGGTGTTGTCGGTCGAACAGTCTTCGCCAATGACGATCTCGAAGGGCACATGGCACCGTTGTATCAGGATCGAGTTCAGTGTCCGCCCGATGGTGGCTGCCTGGTTGTAGGTCACGACAACGACCGAAATCATCTCCTTCATCATCTTTCCTTTTTCATCTTAGGTAGTGTACGGAGCAGGATCCGACGGCCCAGTCGGCTGTTGGTCATCTTGCGGAACCACACGTATTTCGTGCTGTAGTCACGGTCGGGTAGGGGGTAGAGGGCATTCTGGCGCAGGGTCTCGATGGTCTCGTCGAGTTGCTGTTCCGAACGGGTGAGCATGATCGTGTTGTAGATGTGGTCCATCGTCAGTTGAGCCACGCGCCTTTGCAGGGCCAGCCGGTCTGTCTGTGGCAGTGTGTCGGCAAGTTTCTGCAGACGACGGATCACAGTGAGGTGGTCATCCAACTGTTGCTGGATGCTTGTCTTGTCAGTCTGGTGGACGGCCGATGCCTGACGCTCACGGTAGAAGTAGGCCTTCGCCTCAGTCAGATAGACGTGCTCTGCCCGTATCAGCAACTGCGGAGTGAACTCCTCATCCTCGCCATAGCGGATGCCAGGCGTGAAGGTCAGCTGACTTCTGACGCTCTGCCGGAACAGATAGCAGCAGGCCGTCCCCCGGATGTTCTCGCTGCGCATCAGTTCTGTCCCGCTTTTGACCCTCGGGGAGTTGTATGATAGGTCGTTTGAACCTTCATCGTGGGTGAAGTCGAACATCACGACATCGGCATCCTTGTTGTAGCGGATGATGTCGAGGCAGTGCTCGTAGGGCGCCTGGATCAGGTAGTCGTCACCGTCGATGATCTGGATGTATTCCCCCTGTGCCATGGCCATCGCCGTGTTTCGCGCCACACTCACGCCGCTGTTCTTCTGCCTCAGGTAGATGATGTCGTCACCGTATTTCAGCAGACTGTTCATCGGACTGCTGTCCGAGCCGTCATCCACGATGATGATCTCCCGCTCTGTCGATCGCAGCGAGAGCCTGAGGATGCTGTCGATGGCTTCGCACAGCAGTTCCGTGGGCAGGTTATAGTCTGTCAGGATAAAACTGACCAATGGCTGTTGTTTCATATCGGGTGCAAAGGTAACAAAAAATATGGAAATCTCTGTGGATTTAACTTTATTTCCAAAAAAGTTAGGTAAACTTCTGTGTGATTGCAAAAAAAATAGTATCTTTGCCGACAAATCAACAAACGAAACTCTGTAATAGACTATGGCTACACTGTTTATATTACTCCAACTGGCTATCGTACTGGCGATGATATTTATCGGAGCCAAGGTGGGTGGCATCGGACTGGGCATCTACGGCATGGTGGGTGTCTTTATCCTGGTATTCATCTTTGGACTTAAGCCTGGATCCATTCCCATCGACGTGATGCTCATCATCGTCAGCGTCATTACGGCCTCTGCAGCGCTGCAGGCTGCCGGCGGATTGGACTATATGGTGAACAAGGCGGCATGGTTCCTGCGGAAGCATCCCAGCCGCATCACCTTCTTCGCACCCCTCGTCACCTGGCTTTTCACCCACTTGGCAGGTACTGCACATACCTGCTATGCGCTGTTGCCCATCATCTCGGAAATAGCCCGTAAGGAAAAGGTGAGACCAGAGCGCCCGATAAGCGTGGCCACTATAGCCGCCTCGCTGGGTTGTACGGGTTCGCCAGTGTCTGCAGCTACGGCAGCCATCCTTTCCAAAGAGCTGTTGGGCGATAAGGGCATTGGTATGACGGAGATACTGATGGTCACCATACCAGCCTCTATCATAGCCATATTGGTGGCTTCACTGGTTCAGAACTATGTAGGTAAGCCCATGGAGAAAGATCCTGAGTATCAGCGCCGACTGAGCGAGGGATTGCTGGATGCGGAGGAGGAAACCGCCAGCGAGATGAAGACAGAGAATCCACATGCCAAGTGGGCCGTGCTGGCATTCTTGCTGGGTGTGATACTGGTGGTGTTGTTTGGCATCATCCCGGAATTACGTCCTTCCATTGACGGTCATCCGCTGGACATGAGTACCACCATCGAGATCATCATGATGAGTATAGCCGCACTGATACTGCTGGTGGGCAAGGCTGATGTGCGTGAGGCCATGAAGGGCAACGTGTTTGCATCGGGCATGAACGCCATGGTATCCATCTTTGGTGTCGCCTGGATGGGCAGCACCTTCTTCATGGGCCATCAGGAGGTGATCATGGGCAGTGTAGAGGGTGTCTTCACCACCTATCCCCTGCTCTTTGCCATCCCGCTCTTCCTGTTCAGTATCATGCTTTTCTCACAGGCTGCCACCGTCAAGACGCTCTTCCCGGTAGGTCTGCTGATGGGTGTGCCGCCCTTGGTACTGCTGGTACTGTTCCCTGCGGTGAATGGTTATTTCTTCCTGCCCAACTATCCCACCGAGGTGGCTGCCATTGGCTTCGACCGCACAGGCACTACCCGTGTTGGCAAGTATGTGGTGAACCACTCGTTCCAGCTTTCAGGTTGGATTACAACGTTAGTCAGCATCGGTGTTGGCTATTTGATCATATCATTCTTATATTAACGTGGCGTAGAGAATAATAAGCAATATGAAAACAAACAGACATCTTATGACTGTGCTCGCAACTGTGATGCTGTCACTTGCGATGTCGGCACAGACAATTACTGGAAAGTATGACATCCCGAAGGTGCCAGAGTGGGCACGGAATGCCGTGTTCTATCAGATCTATCCGCAGACGTTCTGCGACAGCGACGGTGACGGTATCGGCGACCTGAAGGGCATTATCAGCAAGCTTGACTACGTGAAGAGCCTCGGTGTAGATGCCATCTGGTTCAACCCGTTTTTTGACTCACCTTTCAATGATGCGGGCTACGACATCCGCGACTACTACAAGATTGCGCCACGCTATGGCACCAATGAAGATGCGAAGCGGCTCTTCGAGGAGGCTCACAAACGAGGCATGCATGTCATCTTCGACTATGTCATCAGCTATACCGCCATCGACCACCCCTGGTTTGTGGCCTCGCAACGGCAGGAGAAGAACAAATATTCCAACTACTACATCTGGACTGAGACCAACTGGGTTGATCCCCCTATGGAGTTTGCTGGTCAGTTCGTGAAGGGCTACGGCCAGCGCAATGGTCAGTTCATGCGCAACTTCTACTGGTGCCAGCCAGCATTGAACTTCGGTTTCGCCAACCCAGATCCTGCCCAGAAATGGCAGTTGCCCACCAATCACCCTGATGTGATGGCCATGCGTGAAGACCTGAAGAACGTGCTGCGCTTCTGGATGGATATGGGTGCCGACGGCTTCCGTGCAGATATGGCAGGTGCTCTGGTGAAGACTCGACGCATCAGGGGCAACGAGCAGTTCTTCAACACCAACGAGAATGAGACGAAACTCTTTTGGCGCGAGATACGGCGGCTGTTAGAGAAGGAGTACCCGCAGGGATTCATGGTTGCCGAGTGGTCGTACCCATCGGATGCGCTCGATGACTGCTTCCATGTGGACTTCTTCCATTGGTTCAAGGGCTACAACGACCTCTTCCAGAAGGAGAGCTGGCGCATCTTGAACGGTGTAAGCGAAGGCCACAGCTATTTCGACGCAGAGGGTAGGGGTGACGTCCGCGAATTTCTCCGCAGCTATATGGATCAGTATCAGAAGACCGTAGGCAAGGGCTATATCAGTCTGCCGATGGGCAACCACGACAACGCCCGCTTAGGCAATAAACGCACGGACAAGGAACTGGAGATAGTCTATGCCTTCGGCTTCACCATGCCTGGCGTACCTTTCCTGTATTACGGCAACGAGATTGGCATGCGCCAGTTGCCGACGAGTTGGCCGCAGGTAGAGGGAGCCTACCAGCCCCGCAATGGTGCCCGCACGCCAATGCAGTGGAGTCAGGACAAGAATCTTGGATTCTCTACAGGCGACGCCAGCAAACTCTATCTGCCCGTCGACCCATCGCCAGATGCTCCCAACGTTGCTACGCAGCAGAAGAATCCCAGCTCGTTGCTCAACAAGACGCGCCGTCTCATCGCCCTTCATCACAGCGAGCCCGCCCTGGCCAACTATGCTGAGTTCGTACCCCTCTATCCTTCTGCCGAGGGACAAGACCCTTATCCCTTCGTCTACGCCCGTGCTGCTGGCAACGAGGTAGTGCTGGTGATGCTCAATCCACGTGCCGAAGCCTCTGACGCCACTTTCCCCGTCAACATCACCTTCAAGCGCACAAAACTCCTTGCTGGTGATCGTTTCCCCATCACTCGCAACAAGAAGACGGGCAACGTTACCATCAGCATGCCCGCCACAAGTTATGCCATTGTGAAATTGGAACGATAAAAAAGTGAAGCAGAACGGCTATGAGACCACCACATTCATGATACCTGACTACACAGGCGCTGTCCTTGGCGATATCACCTTATTCATCAATGAGTCCCCCTCGCGCGATTCCCTGACCACCGATTATAACCTATTTGTCCAACATACCGTTTGGAAGAATAAGTAGATACCTTATTTATATATATAAGGAAGCCCCCTATTGTTAAGTTCCAATAAATATCAAAAATAATTTTTCATCGGACACATTATGTCCGCCCCCTGCCGTAATTTTGCCCCCAGAAACTTAAAATTGGAGGACAAAAGTATGAAACAAGACAAAGATTTAATGTTCTTGGCCACGTGCCAGAATGAAGACCTTCGCACATTGTGTGACTTCCTTATTTATAATAAGAAAGGTGAGCTGCGAATGAGTGAACAACTATCAAACTCTGATGCTTTTCTGCGTCATTACCCAGAGCGCATGTACTTGATGACAACAGAGCTTAGCGAGGAATTGCGTAAATACGGCTCGAATACCCTCAAGACCTTGTATCGTCACGGTGAAGCTGACACTTATGAAACCATCGTGCGTCGTGTTTGTCGTAAAATGGATGTGGAAGTAAGTGAATACGATTCAGTACCAATGATGGAAAGACAACTGATGACAGAAGTCTGCGAACAGTTTACTTCCCATCTCTCTGATGATGAACTCCATCAGATAGCTGATGAGGCAGGCATCGTTCATAAGAACCTGAAGCGTCAGGCACTCGTTTACGCCTTAATGACAGCAGTGCGCCACAACGTCGTATTGTTGTCACGGATGGTATATTACGTCATAACATATATGGCAGAATTGCTATTAGGTCGATGTGCAACAATGGTAGGATTAGGCACTGTTGGACGCTACATCGGAGTGGCCACAGGACCTATAGGTTGGGCCCTCTTAGCAGGCTGGACTCTCAACGACATAGCCTCTCCTGCCTATCGTGTGATGATCCCAGCAGTCATGATGATTGCCTCTATGCGTATTCGCCAAACTGCATTGTTAACCCAAAAGATATAAGTCCAATGAAAGCTACAGATATTATGCACCCTGAGGATGCAAAGGCCATCCAAGTGATACAAAAGACAAAAAGTCTCAATCCGCTGGTACGAAAAATAATGGCGTATGGATATGAGAATAAATTTCGTGGAATCAATCTTGGAAGCTACCTAAAGGTAAATACTCACAATCTGCCCAAAGTATATCAAGCCTTCAAGGATGTTGTGAGGAAAGTCGGCATCAAAGAGCCGGATCTATATATCTATCAGGATGCCAACCTCGGAGCCTACACCTATGGCGAAACCAATACGTTTATATGTGTCAGCAGCGCTGTGGTTGAAAAACTCACAGTCGAAGAATTCCAATGCGTCATTGCACATGAATGTGGTCATCTGCTTTGCAAGCACTCATTCTATAAGAGCATACTACGCAATCTCATGGATATGAAAGACGCTTTAGGACTCATCAGTTGGATTGCTTTTGAACCCCTATACCTTGCATTGCAGTATTGGAATCGAAAGAGTGAATTGTCTGCTGACCGTTGTGCTGCAGCTGTTACAGGTGATTCTGTCTTTCAATCCATGATGCTCAAATTGTCAAGTGGTGTTGATGCCCAAATAGTCAACAGAAGCCCTCTTTTGGATCAGGCAGAAAAATACCATAAGTTTAAAAGAGCCTCGTGGTGGAATCGTATTCAGCAAAACTGCCAAGAAGCAATCTACAGTCATCCTTATGGATGTGAACGAGCCTGGGAGATAGACCGTTGGAAGAACTCCTGGCAATACAGAAGATTAAGAGAAACAATATAAGAAATGTATGAAACATCCTATTACAAGAATTCCGATAGAGCCTTATGAAGAAATTACCGAAGAATTTGTTCAAAGGAAATATTATGAATATAACCAGCTATACTTTGCTGGTGAGCTACCATCATGTAAATTCCGTTTTAATGCGATGTCTCTCTATTATGGATGCTTGGGCCAATATTATGGATATAAAGACATGCCTGAAATTTGGATTGATATTATGACAACATATGAACCAGATTGGGTAATCCGAGAGGCTATCATACATGAAATGATTCATTGTTATATAGACAAGGTTATGGACGTTAAAGAGAAGACACCACATGGTCCATTATTCTCTAAGATACGCAAATATCTCAATAAAAAGTACAATTTAGGGTTATGTAATTGTCAGGGAAGATATGACTATAACGAAGAAGTATTTGCATATGACATATACGCTGTAGAATACGAACCCGATAAAGTAAAATGAAGTAATATAGTATGACGTTAGATATTGTAACCAAAGGTATTCCATTCTTTCACATGGCTATTGTTGCATCTATGGTATTTGCTGGTGCTCCCAGAATCTTTTCTTATACAGCATTGGCATGGGGCGCATGCGCCATCATGTCAATTCCTCTCACTGAGGAAGAATTCTCTCTGGAACTCCCGGCCTTATGGCCCTACAGGCATCTGTTTGCTTTGGGAGTTTTTTATATGATTTCACAGAGTATATAACATAGAAAATCAGTCCGTGATATGAAAAAAATGAGAAATTACTTTGTCGTTTCAGAAATTTTCCCTATCTTTGCCCCTGCAATCTTAGAGAAGACGGGCGGCAATGCTCATTTTGACATATTGCACGACAGGCTGACAAGCTTTGACCTAGTTAAATCTGGAAAATTTGAAATAGGCGTCAAATCAAGTCTAGTCAAGCCAGTCTTGTACCCTGATGAAGGGCACGGACTGTCTTACTATATTTGTGACTCCGGGTTTTCCAGAACCTTACTAGGCAAGTATATAGAGAGGACGTGTCCTTCTCTTCTTGTCGCAAAAATTTGAATAGTAGAAACCATATAAATATGAAAGATTTAGATTTAGGAAATTATGCAAATGATGACATCGTCATTTCTGAATACCTATCTCAACTTGACGAGTTTGAGATTGAATTGTCTGCCCAAGAACAAACAGATTTAGATGAACTTAATAAACTACTTCAGAATCGGACGCAACAAGATAATCTATCTACAGAAATCTGGGGTACAATTAAAAAAGCTGCAGTTGATTCTATTGAGCAAATTATTGGCCTAAGCGATAGAGGAGACTGGCGTCCAGATCAAGGTGCAGTTATTACAACCCCTCTTAATTTCCGTGAAGGGATTGTTGCGTCAAAAGCAGACCAAAAGCGTTATGAAATGTGGCAAGATCGACTTAACGGTAATGCAGCTTCAGCTTCCGAGTTTCGTGAAGACCGTACTCGTTTCAAGGCTTCATATGATTCATCCAAAAAGGCTTTCAAAGATTCAAGGCGAAACCCTGATGGTTCATACAATAATGACTATAACGACACTGTTGTCTATGACTGGTGTGACCCTCGTACATACAATGAGGCAGACACAAGCGGTGACATGACACGCGATACTACCCAAACAGTCAATGTTGATCATGTTAATTCTGTTAAATCTTTGTATGAGGACATTGTATGGTGGTGCAACAGAAGATAGTTTTGACCAGACTATGCGCGATGTGGCAAATAATCCTGCCAATTTTGCAGTGTCTGACGAACATGCTAATAAGAGCATGAAGGATAAAGACACTTTGGAGGCTGCTGAAAGCAATCCCGATTTGAATATGGATCCAGAAAAAGTAAAGGCTAAGCAAGCAGAAGCAGATGCTGCTAAAAACAAGTATCTTCATAAAAATGCTATTGGTGAAAAGAGTAAAGAATTTGCGATAGGTGTAGGAAAATCCACATTAGCTTCAACAGGCAAGATGCTAGTTGGTAAGGCGATGAAGATTGCTGTGAGTGAGACTTTTGTTGAATTCCAGCAAAAGAGCGAAGAGAATTTGCTGGACCGTATAAAACGTATCATCAGCAATATTATGAAGAGGGCAAAACATGAATTGTCACATATTTGGCAAGAAATAAAGGAGTTTGCAGCAAACAATGCTATATCTGAGATTGTCAATCTCATTCTAAACTATTTTGTAAGTACGGTAAAGAACGTATTTAAACTCATACGTTGCTTGTTTGGCTCAATAGTATCAGCATTCAAGATTATCTTTGACTCTAGCCGACCTTGGGAAGAGCGTCTTTTCGAAGCCTTGAAAATAATATCAGCTGGCATAGCCATGGCAACAGGATCTATACTGAACGAGTTAATAGCAAAGGCTATTGCAACAAATATTCCTTTCCTTGCCGGCTATGCTGGTGATATATCAGCTGTTATTTCTGGTTTAATCAGTTCTATTCTTTCTGCTCTTGTTTTAATGTCGTTTGACCGATACAAAGCCACTTTAAGAATAAAGGACGAAGAACGACAGATTCTGCTTCTCAATATGCAATTGACAGGTAGCAGTGTCGCTCATGTACAGATTTCAGCCGCAAGAGCAAGTGTAATAATTGCTCAAACCACCGAATTGGTTAGGCAAGAATTAATATCAATTGTAGAACATAATCGTGAGATAGAAGCCTATACAAATAAAATCAAAGAATCTATAAATAGGCAATGGATAATTCACGATGAGATTGAAGAAATACAACAGGATATTGAGGAAACTCAAAATGCTCTTAATCAGACAAGAGATAATAGCAATAGAAATATTGAAATTAAGTTGAATAATTTACCATCAATAGACAATGACTGATAATACAAATATCTCAAAGATAAGATCTTTGGTTCATTCTGACAAACTTGAAAATGTTGATAATATTCATTCATTGCAAAAAGTATCAGAAGATATTCAAGAAGCAATGAATTCCGTGAATAATTATAGAAATCAAATAAATTCATTACAGCCTCCACTTGTAAATGGAGAGCCATGGTATAAGTTTTCTTTTGGCAAAGCTAGTGTGACAGAAGTAAACAATGTGATGGAGTCCTTCTCTAACTTTGTTCAGGAATCTTTCAAGATGGTTGCTACGACCCAGGAAAAACAAAATGAAAACGACATGAACATTTGTCGTTTGGTTGGTTTGTTAGCTATAGCAGAGGCTAACTCTTATGAAAAACTTCAAGATCTTGCTACAGATATGAAAGATCTTTCTACAGAAGACGAAGAATCAGCAAGGCAGTTGAAAGAGTTGGAAAAGTCATTCCTCTAATCTTTAGATGATTCTGCAATAGATAGCTCAAAAAAGGAGGAACAAATGTCACGTCTCATTGACTACATAACTTTGTTCGCCCAAAGTAAGACAAAAAAAATCAGATCAATCTCCTTGAGACTGTCTGAAATAAAAACGAAGTTGGATGAGTATTGTACGACCCAAGACAACTGGATTGAAAATGCAAATAAAAAAATAATCTCTTGGCAAGAAGAGGTAAACAATAACTTTGCAGAGTCGCAGGAAAAGTTTATCTCTCAAAGCAAAGAGCAAACCTCTCAGGCTCTTAATGCATTAGCCAAGAAACGAGAGGATGACACATTGGCAATACAGAATTTTCTCGAAAAAATAGAAAAACTGGTTAATGAGAACCTTGCTAAAACAGAAGAAAGGACAAACGCCTTGGCAAAGTCACAAGAGAAATTTATTTCTCAGAGTAAAGAGCAAACATCATTGGCCCTATCAGATTTCCAGAAAGAAGCAGAACATAAGGCTGCCGAGATGCAAGAGCAGACAGATGGCTTTATAGAGAATCAAAATGCTCTTTTTGAAAAGATGAAGAAACAATTGGCAGTTTATAAAGCCATCTCAGTTGTTGCATTGGTAGTCTCATTAGCTTCATTGTTTTATGCCATCCTGATTTAATCCTTATACGTCTTTATTGTTTAAGTTATGATAATCATATGCAACAAAAGAACAAGTAAGAAAAAAGCAATTGATCGTATTGTAAAGAAATACAAGAATACTGACCCTGATGCCAGTGAAGATTCGGCAAAGCGGTTAATAAAAGAATTGAATGAAAATATAGAGGAATATGCCAAGGTCATTATTACACCCGATGAAGTAATTAAGATATTCAAGAAGAAATATCTAAATGACGTGTAAGCAATAATTTATTTAGGAGGGTGTGTCAAAATAGGCACATCCTCATTTTTTTATCGCAAAGCCCCGACTTTCTCAAGCCAGGGCTTTGTTATGTCCAAGATTTTTTGTACCTTTGGACCAAGTTTTCAAAAACATGGCAAAGA
>JAEEGG010004657.1_pt1 | contig 33097 bp, 30 predicted proteins | sample 9134161 | NCBI WGS metagenome assembly JAEEGG01 (sample SAMN16246543, study PRJNA631951) | gut metagenome | biome: gut microbiome; feature: rumen; material: CR-attached | host: Bos | place: Iran: Karaj | collected 2018-10 | reverse complement strand
GACATATGCACCTGCAATTCTCTTGATGGTATCACCAACTTTCTCATCACGCTCACGAATGAGCAGATGAAAGTGGTTTGACATCAAGCAGTAAGCGTAATAGATGCAGTTAGTGCCACAGGAGTTACCCTCATCATCATACTGAGTGCGCATTCTGTCCAGGATATTGAGGAACTGATAGAAGTCCTCTGGCTCCTCGAAGATGTTGACTTCGTCTTCCTCCTTCTCGCTCGGGATAGCTCAAGCGAGTTTGGCTCTCCGCTCGCTCGTGCGTCGGTTCTGGTGATTGATGCCTCGCATCATCACATGATATATCTCAGTTCCTGATGTTACTCTTGGTCGTCTGGGCATGATAGAATTTGTTAACTCTATGATATATAACGCTGAATAGACGGGAATATTGTAATAATGAGGATATGACGTAGGAAGAGCGATGGCAGAACTTCGCTGGAAGCACGAATCCATAGAAAAAGATATTACTCATCGCCATTACAAGTTAGGTCTGACTCAAACGTACTGTTCCTTCGTACTGGAAATCCAACCGCCGAAGAGAGTTCATAGAAGAAATTTAGTTCCTCTTTTACTTCTTCAATAGATTTACCTCCTTCTAATGACATTCTGTCGTATGATTTAACTGCTCCCACAAATCATTTTTCAGAATACTCAGCGGTCGTTTCAGGAAATCTTCTTCCTGCTCATAATATCCACCAAGGATAAACCGCTTCATATCAAACCCCTTCAATTCAAGCGATTCTATCTGCTTAATCGTCGCACTCATAAATCCCTCCGAGTATATCTTATGTTTCCAGAGTATTTCCTCTACGATATCCTCATGTTCATCATAAATGCCCTGTAAGTTCAACATATCATTCATTTTGCCAACAAGCGACGTTTTATCAGCAATCATAGGAGGGATATCTTCACCTGCATTGCATAGGTGCGGTTTGATGCCCTTACCATCGTTAGTTGCTCTAAAACGGATAATATCCTCAAAATCCAAGACAATATGCACAGGGGTTTTTTCCTCTTCTTCTCTCTCATAGTATAAAGAGAAATCCAATTGACGGTCGTTTTTTCTCCTGTTGCAACTACCACAAGAAGGTTGCAGATTATAGAAATTTGTACACAAATAAGGGTATCTCGACTTGGGCTTATTATGATCCAACTCATAGCACGAAACTTCCCTCGTCTCAATTTTTGCCAGTTTTCTCTTTACCAGTCTTATATTCTGCAATAGAGCGGTTGTGGCAAACTGTGCATTGCAGTAAACGCAAGTCTTGATACCAGCCTGTCTGATATATTTTGGTAGGATTTCACTCTGTACCTTATCATACCGCATTGCCTCAACAATCAGTTCAAAAAGGGGCTTAAAGTTTTTCTTGGGTAGTTTTACCCTAATTCGACAGACTTCATCAGGCGTCAATATGCTGTCCACATATTGCCCAACACCTTCATGGTACATCGAAGGGAATAAGGCATTCAGGCCGGTATAATGGTCGCGTATGGCCAAGACATATTTCGAAGGTGCATCATATAAGCTGCTCTTACGAGTAATATATTTACCTCTACCAGTTTGATCAAGAATCTTCATAACCGTCCCAGTACTCATCAGTCGTGTGCTCAACTGCAGCAACTTCGTCATAGGATCCGATCCCTGATTGAAGGTATCAGGATCCTCCATCTCTTTGCAATAGTCCTGCGCTATTGACTGCACCCTAAAGTCTAATGGTATCCTTCTCATCTTCCTATGCCTAATCGTCGAGCTTCACTCTCAATCCAGTTCCTATAGTACTCGCTGTCTTTGAACCGTCTAGCATACATCTGATGCAACTGGTAGCGAATTACCTCGTCCCCCACCATGTCTATCAACTGCTTAGCCGTCTGTTCATTCCAGCATTCTACATCACCATCGTCGTTCAAATAACTCACCAACGACTTTATTCTCTTCTTCGCCAGTTCGCCCATAAATCCTCCATCTAAAAAAAAACTCTGGCACAGTAGTTCGTTCACATTGGCACCAAAAGTATCCAGCTTCTTCTCTTCAGTCACATTCTTACCTTCGTCCAAATAGAGGATGTTCCCCTTTGGGATGTCGCTAAGAACAAAAGGTGAATGGGTAACAATGATTATATTGATATTAAACGCTTTGTTAAGATCTGTTCGCTCAAACAGCGACAGCAACTTATCCAAGAATGTTCTCTGGTATTCAGGATGGAAACAAATCTCCACTTCATCTAGCACCATGCTAATATTCTTGTAGGAAAGACGTTCTGCTGGCGGTATTGACTGAATGTTGAAAACATGGTAGAGTAATGTGCTGGTTGTATAAATAAACTGACGTTCCCCGCTACTGAGTTTCGATAACTCTATGGCATCACCTCCGCTCTGTTTCCTCAAATAAACTGTAGGTTTGAATAAGGGTGGAGGTAACGTCCGCTTCCTTTCAAGTACCGTGTTACATTGAGGGGCTATGCCCAAAAGTTCATTGTATTGGTCGTAGGTCAAAGGCTTATCGAAGACGTTTTTATCACTATACCTGTCCAACAGCTTGATAAGTTCTAGTGTCTGGTGGACTTTCAGTTCAATATGCGAATTGCGTCCTTTGATGTCTTTCGCCAATTGTTTTGCTATATTAAGTTCATGTATATTGTTATTGCTTTTATAAGCGTTATTCACATTTCCTATAGTCTTGTAATAGCTATATTGAGGATACTTTTGGGCAATGCTGAAGGTCTTGTACACAATATACATCCGCAAAGTTAACTCAACATAGTTCATCGCCTTGGTGGCATCTATTTCGTATCCATCCAAAATGGCTTTCGCATAGCTGTTGTCCGTCAGATAGGCATAAAGAAACTTGTCGCTAACTTTTTCGACCGGAATGTTAGTCATCACCTCCCTATCAAACTTGTTCAACAGAAACAATTGATCGAATCGATACTCTATCCTGTCCAGCTTATAACCTTCTATAATCTGATTCTCTCCTGGCATCTGCAGAAGTAGTGCGCACAATCTGTCAACGGTCAGTCTGCCCTCTTTGGCCATATCCACCGTTCCGCTATCACGGTAGGGATTCAGTACAATCGGACACATATAGCCGTCATTTTTGTGGAACACGCTGTCTATCCAAACACCGGATTGTTCCTTTCGCCATTCATAGCCATTCACAAGAGCCCCATGCTGGTCTTTCTTTTGCTGCCAACGATAGGTTATTTCATTCTTGTAGTTATCAGAAATGTACGCCTGCATACTGTAGTTGGTGGCTATCAGATAGAAAAAATGGCGAGCCACGCTAAGTGCTATTGGATAGTCCTGTTCTTGTTGTGTCACTCCGTTTATCTTATACTCGCATTGCCCAGTAAGTATGCTCCATTTGAAATCAAAACCATTGAAACTTAACTGTACCGAATTGCGGTCACATTGAAGTATGCCATCGTTGCCATCAATATCATAATACAGATCTGCAACCACACCATCCACCCAATAAAGTATCTCAGCCGCAGGACGGTCGAAGTTTCTCAGTATCATCGCGCCTAGGTTATTCACCATCCTAAACAATAGCTCTATCAGCGATGACTTCCCGCAGCCGTTCTTACCCACTACAGAACATACAGTGACTCCTTCTAAGAAGAATTCATCATGCTGCTGTTCTGTAAAAACATACTCTCCGGGCTCCAAGATCTTTGTTATCTGTCTGTCACCCCCTTCGTGTACTACCATTTTCCTAATAGAAAACTTACCCATCGCTCCATCAATTATATAAAACAATTCGCACAGAAAGCATCATCATCCACATTGTCTACCAGACGGCAACCTTGTGACTTTCTGGCTTCTTGTTTGCGTAAAGCTTCCATTTTTATCTCTCGTACGCGTTCAGGTTGTATGAGGTCTTCAAGGCTCTCTCCCTGATTCCATGTGTATCCGTCTTTCTCATAGTCCATGGCCTTCTTGAAAAGGTCTGGATGCTGCTCATAAAGCCATATCCACTCAATCTTCTGCTGGAAGAAACAGAAATAACAACCAGAACGGCTTCGGTTGTAGTACCCTGTTTGGCCATCCACTTCAAATGGAATCGGATCATAATAGGTTGGCACTCCCACATTGCTCTCGCGAAGAATCCTGAACACATCATCTTTCACAATGATATCTTCATTTTCAACGAGAGGAAATTCTTCTAATTGTCCCACAGGAAGGTCTGTTGTCTTCAAAAACTCATAAACAATGCGGTTAAAGGTCTTTACACTGATATCAAGTAGCGTGTTTGTTTTCTTGGAAAAATAGAAAGCCTTGCAAGTTGGTGTCTCAACCACCTTCAGGAAATCATTCAGATACTCCGCTGGGCAGAACTCTCTGCAGAGTTTCTCCAACAATGATATGTTTTTATTCTGGAATATACGATTTATTACATCCATGCTCCAGATATTCCGACGAAAAGGAAAGATACTCTGAATATTGGGCTTTGTGGAAACATAACCTTCCCTGTCTTCATCTCCGCGAATACCTACATAAGATATAGTAGGAGCATCTCCCACAAATTCCTCCATTTTCTCCAGTTTCATCTTCTGTGTGCACCAACGAGCCTGAGGTGATGGAAGGTATCCACCATACACCTTGTAAAAGTGGTCAAACGGTGTTTCTTCGGGTGTCCCTTCTGCCGCCACAAGTTTCGTAATTCCCCCAAGATAGTTATTAAGTCTGTTGATGAGTGTCTCGGTTTCCTTTAGCTCGCATTTCGTATCGGAATTGTAGAATTCAAATGGTATCTGAGGATAGCGATCCTTCAGATAGATGGCCAGGGCTGCACTGTCTTTACCTCCAGATATACCTAAAATATGCCTAACTCTCATAACCATCCTCCTTCATCTTCTTACTCAACAAATGAAGTAAAGCGGCTGTATCCACCTCGTTGTTGCCCGTAAGTATTTCTGCTATTTTGTCTTCCAATGAGGCTGTCTGGGTTGCTTGTCTTTTTGACAACACCACTGTTTGTCGTTTCACATTGTTGCCTCCGCTGGATACCATCTCAAAGTGGAATACCTCATTCTTTGTCTCATCATAGTGGGACATCTCCACATAGCTATCAAGCTCACGGAAGAGATATAAAATATTATCTATCAGATAGTCTTCTTCTCCGTCTGTAATATTCACAAGAGATTTGTCAAAGATCAGACTACCTATTTTCTCATAAAACTCTTTCTTGGTTTCTGCGGGTGATAGCACACGTTGTAGAAATGACAAGGTTTTTTGGGGTAACAGACTTCTCCTTACATACAGATATCTATTTTCAAGATCCGTCTTGTAATGCGGATAATCTCCTGTTAATCCCAGTGCATCTACTACACTGGCTTCAATACGGTCTATAAAAACATCATAGCAAACTACCAGTTCATGAACCGAGGTTCTCAACTGCTCCAGAAAGTTGTCACAGGCATTCGGATTATCTTTCAACGTCCCGTTTAGTCCCAAACTCTCAGGCAAATCCTCGAAAATGGCTTTCTCCGGGTCAGTTGCCATCGCCAAAATATCACGGAATTTGGCCGTATAAGGACTGTCGAATTTCCTTGTCTGTTTCGAATAGTTGTTCAGATTTCTATAAAAGATAAAAAACTGATTATAGGTATTATTGAACGTGTTCTTATCAATAAATTCGCTTTCTGGTTTCCGTAAGAACTCACGATACTTGTTGAATAATTCTTTGCTGATGTTATCCTGAGAGAAAGCCTTTATGGAATAGTCTTTCAGGTTCTTGGGTAGCAGTTCCAACAATTCCCCTGTCAGATAGGGTATATATTTTCTGTTGTTGAACAGGGCATATTTCGACTGCTCTACTATCAGGAACATTGGAATCCAAAGATCCATTAGACCCTGTTTTAACTTAAAAGGTCTTTCTTGTAAAATCATGACTAGGTCGGTTAGCTTGCGCTTTTTTTCCCTTGTGCCTTCCAGAAAACTTTCACAGGCATGCCAAAGCGGTAGAACTTGATTGTTTGTAGGTGCATATAACCCATATGCTGCATCTCCTTCTTTCTGTCTATGGATGCCATTCTGTTTCAGCACAATGTTGTAGATGGTTTTCTCAGGAGGGAATTTATCACCAAGTTCCAAATCTTCTTTGTCCGCACTGCTCAACATAGCTTTCAGTAGGGTCAACCTGGCTTTGGAAATAGTGGCTCCTACCTTTTCCTTGTTCAGCATCTCACATCTCACAATCGGGGTCTCTCCATATACATCGTCACATACTTCTCCGAGCAGAGCATAAAACTGGCGCATGCTGGAAACAGGTTGGATTGCGCCTCGATATATCCACGTAACTTTGTCTGACGCATCATATAGAGACTGGTTTAACTCTATATCAAGGGAATAAACCTCATAATGTATTTGATGCTCTATTTCACAAAGTGCCACGTGGTCTTCCACGCCTATTACCTGTTTCAAGTAAATCAGCTTGGAAATCTCAGTCAAGCGTTTCCTTAACGTCTCGGAATCATTGAACATCGCGTAAACAATGGCTCGTTTATCTACTTCTGACGACTTGACAATTGCCTCTTTCTCCTCTTTATTTTGGGGGAATGTCAACGCCACGAATCCGTCTATGTCACCTTCGGGTTTCTGTTCTGCTGGTACTCCACCGTTTGACAGAATAAACTCAAAATAACGAGGACATCCAGTCTTGTGATAGGTAGAGTTAGCGAGCACTACTCTTTCCTTGAAATAGGGCCTCAGACTATCTGCAGAAACAAATGCCTCCGGTACTACAGAGGCCGCCTTATTTAGCTCATATTCTATGTCAACATCTGTTCCTTCAAACAGAATATAGCGTTGTTTATATCCCGCAAAACGGATGATTTTTGCTCTTTCAAGTTTCTTGATAACATCGCCGGGACATTCAATTCCGAGAGCCAGTTCACAGTAGCGCTCCAGCGACTCTTTGCGGAGATTGGCATCGCCATTTGCAAAAATATTGAATAGACCGATTGTCTTGACAACTTTCTCGCTGCTTTCAATGTCTGTGATGCCATTCGTACCGCTCTCCACTCTTTCCAGGGCCACTTTCAGCATCCGCCATCCAGCTGAGTCTGCATTTACTCCTGTCAAAGTAGAATAAAACGTATAGGTTATATAATCGTGGGCTTCTGTAAGCGAATAGCACCCTTCCCCTTTGTTTTTTAATTCTTCAATAGAGCCTTTTCCTTTGGCAGAAAGGAAAGAGAATAGTGAACGTTCGTTCTGGCCATAACGCTGGAATGCAAGTGTAAGTACGGTCGCAGAAAAGGCATCCAAAGGATTTAAGGAAGCCATCACCTCCGGACTGAGGGCCGCTGACACAAACTTGGTTTCCGCTGCCAAATAACAAATCTCTGTCAGTCTTTTCGATATTTTTTTCTTCTTTGAATCAAGCTGTACAGAAGCAAGATACAACAATTGCTCAACCGGCTCATAGAACACGATGTCGTGAAAACGGCCTTTAACCTTGTTCCATTCGTTCCGCTGTAGTTCTGAAAGCTTCTGGGCGTATGCGCTGAAACTCTGGTGAAGAACAGTGATCAGCATCATGTTCCTCTGCGGAACATTCACGTACTCCGTTAGTCTTTGTATAAAGTACAGTTCCTCCTCAGGGTTACTGGCAGCATACTCAAGAATCTTCCCGAACTCATCTACAAAAACAAAGAGAAATTTCCCTTCTTTTTGAGTCTTTTTATAATAATCGTCCAGAGCAGTAAGCACGTTGTCCGAGCCATGAGTTGCCAGAGAAAGTTTTTTACTTAACACATTGGCCATCGAGTTATAATCGCCAACGATATTGCAGAATTCAAACTTCTCAAAACTGTTAAAAACACGCTTGTCCTGAATTAAGTGCGAACTGTCTTTTTGCAGTTCGCACTGTAATGCCAGCAGGAAACTGGACTTTCCCGTGCCATAGTTGCCTATTATCTGGAAAGAGTGTACGCCAGCTTGAAAGCGTTCAATCATTGTCCCAAGCACAGCTCGTGCGTTGGGCGTTATCAGATAGTGCAGGTCGTCTGAATTTTGATATTCTATATTGACAGATGGTATATACATCTTTATCTTCTGTAATAGTTCTCCAACACCCTCAGGGCATCTGCGTCTTCAGCAAAATGCACGTTGCGAATGCCGCTGTTGTCCGTATATGTAATAACGTCGGGGTATATCTTTGCAAGATAGCCCAACACTTTGGCCAGATTATTCATCGTCATGCAGAAGGTAAGCGCAATGTCAGTAAGCACGTCGTTAGAGAGGGTCTTTTCCTGATGCCTGCTATCTAAAAGCGCATAGAGAACTGCCTCCTCAGGGATGCCTTCCGGCTTTACATCTGCGAAGCCATATATCTCTGTATTTCGCTCGTTGATGCGCATCTCCTTCCCCATGAATCTGATTAGGTGCAGATTCATTAGAAGATTAGCACACTTTTCGGGGTCTGTCACATTCTCTGGATAGACATAATTCTGTAGCAGAACATTGATATCTTTTGCAAGAGTGCCGCTGTTTACATTGTAGCCATCCCGCTTGCACGCGGCTTCAACAAAAACCTGAAGTTGTTGCTTGTCAAACTCTCTGTTCCACCTCTGATAATCTCGGAAAACCATCTTATAGAGGCTGGCTTCGTCGGTCTTCACCAGCTGGTAATGCAGTAGCCACAGAGTCAGTTCATCCTCGCAGTAGGGATCCCAACCGTTATCCTCAAACAGATAACGGGCCAAATCTGTGGGTTGGTCGTCCTTGGTTACACCAGTCACCTTGAGCCAGTACCTAATGGAGCTCACCATATTCTTGCCCACTCCAAGGCTTACCACTGCATCAGGTTCGTTGAAGCCTCCATTTGCTACAAAGTCATAGCCTTTCTTCAGCCACAAGTTCCGGCAAGGAAAGGTTTCATGTCCTGAAAATGTATATCTATTGCTCATAGGATAGTCTAAATTCTGTAGATTCCATACTTTTCTATGTTTTGTAGAGTTTCTCCGACTTTTTCCACAATTATAGGACAATCCTTAAAATACCCAAGTATCATGTTAATTTCTTTTCCTAATGCCGACTTGTCATCTTTGAAGTAGTTTTGACACTTTTTGATGGCTTCTGTAAGCGGTTGTCTGCTATTCAAATCTTTGACTAACCCTTCCATCTGATATCTCCGCTGCATTTCTTTTTTCGATGAAGTCAACTTTGAGGCATATTTATCTATTGTATTCTGTAATTCCTTTAGTTTCGATGCATACTCACCACGTAGGGCAGAAAGGTATTTTTTCAATTCTTCTTTACTGAATTGCTCTTGGGGTGTCGTCCAATACAGAAATAACAATAAATCAACAGAATCACCTATGTATCCCATCTGCTGATACTCAAAACAGTATCTGAAATCCGACTTAGCGGGATAATCGTCGGTATAGAAAAGAACTTTTTCTTCCTCCATCCGACTAAGATATAAACTCAATGCGGAAGAATACAATTCTCCATTAGCCCTTTTTGAATAATTCGATAACGCTCTAACGGGTTCAATCAATTCTTCGACATCTTTATTCTCCAACTTCGTCAAGCCACCCCAGTATGGTGCCATATGTAATTGTCTCTTTGAAGCCTTGTCTGACGGCACATAATGCTTCTTAACTTCATCTAAGACTTCCTCTATAGCAAACACTCTGTGAGGCCTTACCCGATCTTCAAGGAAATCTCCTTCGTCTATTCGGGCAAGGTTAACTATCGTGCAGGCATCCAATACCACTACATTATTCATCCTTCCACCCATCCAATTCGCGTTTGATACTCTGAAAATAAGCCTGGTCTATCTTGTCTTCGCCATCAAAGCAAGCCGATTCCAACAATAATGACAAAGCCTCATTGAATCGTCGCAAAGAGACATTCTTGACCGTTGCAAAGATGGCATCTATGACATTCTCGTCAAATGGGAAGTAATCGTCCCGTGCTTCTTCTCTATAGACCGGACTGTTCAGCAAATCCTTCAGATAGTCCTTAAGGTCATCAAGTGTCGGTAGTTCAAATTCTATACGTTGCTTCACTCTTGACTTTACCGCCTCTTGCAGATACATGAAGAGATCTTCTCTTGATGACAAAGAAGACATGGTAAAGTTGATGAACATCAGCAAATGGTCGGGAGTATTATCCAACAATGACCGAATAAAGCTATTTGTGTTCTTGACTTCTACCGAATTAAGGGTTGTTATATCCTCAAATTCATCCAACCACAGAATAATACAAGAATAAGGTCCTATCTCAGAGGTCAAGAATGTAAATATCGTGCCTAATATCTGCTCTGTATCTACACCAAAGTTAATAGTTCTGGAAATGTCCAGGTTCTTCCGCTGGGTAGCTGTTGAATAGCCATAAAGAAAACTAAGGGTGTCAGTGTTTACAGGCTTGCAGAACACCATATCCAGAGTCTTTTTGATAAACTCGCTCTTAGTAATCTCGTTTATCTCACGCTGACGTTCCTCCACTGCGGGTAGCTGCTCCTGAATTATATTGAAGTCTATTTTGTCTATTACCTGCATATACAGGTCATAGACAACGTTCTTAGAACTCGGGAAATCTATTCTGATAGAAAGTGGCTCTTTACTGCCTTCCGGCGTTAATGATTTAAGCACATCCGGCTTTGAGAAATACATGGCGGCATGGGTCTTGCCGCTTCCGTATTCGCCCATGTTCAGCACAAGACTGGAACTCGACACTCCTATCGAACGCTTTATCCTGTTCTCAAAAGCTTCCTTTATGCCACCGAATCCAGCCCAGATTAACTTTTCTGGCTCAGAGGCGGGAACCATCCTGAATGGATTGTCCTTTAGCTGATACTTTTCAAATGTTCCCATAATCATTGCTTTGTTTTTTGTATATATCCATCGTTATAAAACTTCTGGAATTTAAATATATATTCGTATTCGTTTCTTTTTAGGAAACCTTTCACTATGTCGTCAATATCAATAGTGTTACCCGTTTCCTTGAACAGCCTCCATTTAGCATAGTTCGCGAAAACGGAGAATGTTACGCGGTTGGGGGCAAATGTCTTGAACAAGTGGAAACTTTTCTCCAAATACTTTGCCAGAAGAATATCAATCTCTGTCTCTCTTGCATTTTTATATCCACAACCTCCATACACACTTTCAAATAATTTCATAAAGCAAGCATCGAGATAAGGTGCGGAATCTGTTATCGCCGTGCCATTAATTTTCCACCCACAAATGGCAGAAAACAGCCTTTCTCCTTCTTTGGTCAACTCAATAGAAAGGTTATCTCGTAAAACTAACAACTCTAAATCATAGAGCCAGTTTAATCGGGGCATCAGCACATGTTCCAGATATATACTCGGTTTTTTCCATTCCTTGATACGTCTTTCGATGGTCTGGAAATATAGTTTCTTGATGCTATCAACTCTGTTAGCTCCTACCTTCATCTCTCGCAAATTCTTCAGCAACATCTGCTGATAAACTCCCTTTGCTTCCTTGTATGATGGGCACTGGGAGGTGTAAGCATATTCTAGCAGAGTGTAGATATAGAGATAATCATACCGAAGGATAGATTCAAGAAAGAAAGCCTTATCAATTTCGTCCATATCGAAAGGTGTAGAACTCACTTGCTGTAAAGCATTATAGGCCCTGCTCACTTTTCCTTGTTCATAGCCATTGCCTACTTTATTGATTAAGTTCATCCCTAATGCAACTTCCAAGTATGGCTTGGCTCCACCTCCAGTTTTGGTTTGCTTGATGATTCCCTTAGAATTTTTATAATTCAACAATTCGCCTTCGTGTACAGTTGCAACATCACCAACCTTCTTCAAGAACGGCTTTTCCAAGTAAAGAGGATTATCTTTAAATAGGGAAAGCATAAGTTTTAAGTAGCCAAGTCTTCGGACTTTTGTATTTGTCGTAATAAGTCTCAGGTCATATCTTGGAGTAATCGCCAGTTTTTCTATAATCGAACCATTAAACGATACAGCAGGCACGGTACTCTCCAAATAATCAATGATATCTGAAACAAATTGTTTGTCTTGTTTATAATCCTCAGCTATCTTTATAAAGTATGAATACCAAAGGTTTTCGCCTTCCATGACATAGGGATCCATTAAGAAGTCTCTCACACAGTAGTTTTCTATGGCTACAGGACATCGTGATTTGATGAACCTTATCGTCTGGAACATCTTCCAACTCATTTCATAGTCTGTGTAGGGCTCGTCTATAATGGATACAGGGTCCGTAATATACAGGCTTCCTATTCTGACATCATTACAGAATTCTTCGGTATCAAAATCTCCTATTCTTTTGAAACGATATTTCTCCTCCGTATCTTCGTCACAATCAACCTCCAACATTATTCCACCATAACGAAAGCTGAACCACAACTTTGAGCAGTCGTAGTTCACAACAGAATCGTAACTGGATTTGTTGGCTATCAGTTGTAGTATATCTTTGATTGAATCGACCATTTCGTCTATTTGTAATATTTTTTGACTATCCTTTGCAGGCTTTTAATAACCTCATCAATTGTCTCTGGTCTTCTTTTCTTGGAATGGTTCAGCATTTGCTTGATTACAGCATATAAGTCAGAGTTATGGAAGACAAAATCCGATTCTTTTACGCTTCCTATCGGCGCATTTCCTTTGTCACTTTTCAAGTGCATATTAACTCTATTTATCATACAAATTTACAACATTTCCGTCATTCAATGGGCAAAATATTTCTATTTTTAACAATTATTATAAGTTCCTTTGCTAATAACGCCATAATGATCATTAACCAGTTAATCATTTTCCCTCAACTTTAACCAATATTGACCTCTGCTTCCACCTTGTTATTATTATGCGTGGTAGAAGTCGGCTTCAACTACCCCTGTTGCCAGTCCTCCGATGTCGGGATGCGAACAGAAGAAAGGATTGTCTGCGTCCCTGATGTCCATCACATAGCCGTGAGGGAAGTTTGCGTCAATGAACGACTGGATTAGTTCTGTGTCCAAATCATCAAGTCCGCTGTAATCGCCATACTCCAAAGGTACGATAGCGAACAAGGGAATAAAGTATGTTCCTGCAAAGTGTGCCATAATGCGCTCTCGTTAAAATTCAACAATCAGTAATCTGTTCTCAGCTACGCTGCCGTTGTAGGGGCAGACCTGTTTCACCCATAGGTGTCGGCTTCCCCATCCCCATAGGAGGTGCTTCTTGTACTGTTCCTTGAAAGGAGTGAAATCCAGTGTCTGCTCTAACTCCCTACGGGTTTTGGCAAGCGTTAGCAGGTTGAGGAAACGGACTATCACATCGTTCGTCTCGCTGTCCCACTGGTTGATAATGCTTTCAATATTGATAGTCATAATCATCTGTCTTTAGTGGTGGGAGGCTTTTTTGCTTCCTCCCACCTTGGTTATACTTATGCTGCCTTTCTCATTCTCTGCCTTATGGCATCTGCGTTGCTGTTTACAAGGCTCACAATGCGGTCGTGATACTCTGTGTTCTTATTGCAGACACCTCGGCTCTGTGCCACACGGAACTGCTTGAGGTCAAACTCCACCGTCTCTACTCGCTCACCATTGATGGTGGCGGAGAAGATAAGGCTGTTCTCTTTGAGGTAGTATCCTGCACCGAATACGCAGTGGTGCATGTGGCTTCCCTCCTGGCGGTGTTCCTCTACGCTCTCCAACACCCTCACGCTGATAAGTCCGTCGGTGAATATCAGTCCGAAGTATTTTCCTTTCATTGCCTTGAACTTGGTTTCGCTCTTGGCTGCTCTCTCCATTTCTTCGGCTCTGCGCTCACGCTCTGCCTTTTCTTCGGCTCTGCGCTCACGCTCTGCCTTTTCTTCAATCTTCTGCACCAACTTGTCGTGTACGTCTTGGAGGTCGGTGGGGCAAACATAGTGGGCATTGCGTATATCCTTGCCAACATTGTGGAGCATACGGATGGTGTCGCACCATAGACTGATATTGCCGATATGGTAGTGGTTGCGGAGGGCAATCTTGTAGGATTTCCAACAGACTTCGAGGTCGGTGGAATGCTTGATGAAGTGGCGGAAGTGGTCGATGCGTCCCGATTTGAGAAGGGTCTCGTAGTGGTTGTCACGGAGTATCGACTTGAACATCGTCAATGGTGCCAGTCCGTAGAGGTCACCCGTGAAGCCGTTGCGCTCCAGTTCGGGGATGACGTCCATCTTGGGGTAGAGGGGGAACGTGGCAAGGTGACTGAAGGTGTCGTTGTCGTTGCGGAGTTCCATACCTGCATAGTAGGAGAAGCAGTCAAGGTATGGTCCCATCGTGCGCTTCAGTCCTATCACCTCACACTTGCCTTGCCCGTTGATGTAGTAGCGGCATATCTCTCGGTAGGTGCTTGTGGCTTGTCCCCCCTTGCGGTGTTCGGTGTTCAGCAGGGCTACACGGAGTACCTGAAAGCCTTTCCTCGTGGTGAGCATGGTGAAGTAGGCAGACTGGCGGAGGGTGCGGTCACGGGTCTCTTTCACGTCCAACCTGCGTCCGCAGTGGGGGCATACGAGGGTCTTGTTTTTCTTTTCAGCGTCTGAGATAGTCCACTGGTGTCCGCAGTCCATACAGGTATGGCGGAGGGAGTTGGGATGATGGTAGGCTAAGTGGTCGGTGAGTTCTTTGGCTGCCCACTTGAATACTCTCTTGGCGATGGGTGCCGTGCCCTTGTCGGACTGGCACACCATCTTTTGGTATTGCGTTCTTGGTTTCATAATGCTCGGTGTTAGAAGTTGTCGAATAATGATGGCTGCTGAATGGTGGAGGTCTGTGCCGTCCTTGCCTTGGGCTTGCTGCGTTGGGAAATGCGGTTGTAGGTCTCGTTCTCCAGTCTGCGGATTGCGTTGCGCCTTGCCTCCTGTTTTTCTTCCTCGGTGAGTTCCACGATGTGGTTCACTCTGACGTCGCACTCCATCGGCTTGCCCACCTCCAAATCCTTTTCCTCGGCTGCGTGGATAGCCAGTGAGTAGATTTCATCATCGCCGAAGCCGTGACACTCGCTCTTCATCACTTGGTTGAGGATGTAGGTCACGATGTCGCCGATGCTGCGGTTCACTGCGTGGTACTTCTCTGCGAAGAGCGTGTCCTCGCTTGCTCTCTGCTCCAGATAGGAGTGGATGGTCTGCTTGAAACTTTCTGTTCCTTTCATAATCGTATGGTGTTTAATTGTTTGTTTTCTTTTCAGAGTGACACTATCCAAAGGAATGTGCCGATAAGTAGCAGGATGGTGATTGCTATCGCCACCCAAGTGATGATGATGGTGATGACGGACTCGATGACTACAGCCATCAGGTTGCATACAAGGCTCATCAGCCAGTTCACGATGCGGAGGGGCATCAGAGCCATTAGGATTGTTGTTGAAATAGCCATTTGTCTCATATTGTGCTTGGGTTTGGTTTGTATGATATTGCGGTTTCCATAAGTCGGAGGAAGTGAGTTTCCTGCCTTTGCCCTATATGTATGAACCGTTGAACTTGCCATTTTTTTTGCGTCTGTCCTGTCGCCGTTGTCGTTTCGTTTCGGCGGCTCCATCACTGACACGAGGTCGGCTATACAAGTTTTTCGTGAAAAATACTACCTCCCTTTAGCGGAGTGTGGAGATTTTTTGCGAAACGCCTGCGCCCCGAACTTGGGTTGCCGAAATCAGGTGTCCGTACCTTTGCCGCCCAAACGGAACGATCGGGGACGGGACAGGAAAAAGTGGCAATTCGCGGCAGTGAGACATATATGAGGCTGGAACTCGGCTCTCCGACTTGGTGGGAAGCCGATGCAGACAGCCGCTGTATATATAAAAAGGTATAGGGACGTGTGTTAGTGGACTAACGTGCCAATGAACAGAGAAAAGCAGGGACGGCAAGCCCAAAAAGCAAGTGTGCATCGGAAGGGACGGACAAATGTTCATCATCTGTCTGGCACTTCTGACGTACTCTTGTGGGGATTGCCCCTAATTGCAGACAACTCTCTGTATTTTTCCCGTCGTACCTACTACGATGCGAGAAATACAGAATGTTGTATGCCTGAATGCTTTTCTGTCTGTTCCTCCCAAACCTCACGACTGACAGCCGCCGTTGATTGCAGTCCGAAAAGGAGTGGCAACTGGAGAAGTGAGCCAAACGGAAGAGTCTGCCCGAAGACTTTCTGGCAGGTATTCGCTTCGCTTTCTTCTCGCCAATCCGCTGTCGTGTCATTCTCTGAGGCTCGTCCCCAGAGTATGAGATGGCAGAAAAGGACTGCACCAACGACGAAGCCGTCAGCCGTGAGGTAACTGGAGGAACTTGAAAACAATTATGGTATTAGCAACAACTGTAAAGAATGGAACAGGGTTTCTTTTGCTTCGTTTCTTTCTCGCCATCTGCTCATGAAAGAAACGAAGTCGGACGGCACTTTTCGTCCGTCCGACTTCTCTGCTCACTTGTTGGTTATATCTTGCCCTGCTCGTGATAGGAATAGTATGCTCCGTCCGTTACGATAACATGGTCGAGGAAGTGAATGCGCATGACCTCACAAGCCTTCTGCACACTCTGCGTCAGCGTATCGTCATGCCTGCTTGGACGTGTGCTGCCGCTGGGGTGGTTGTGGCAGACTGCCATGATGGTGGCATTGTTGAGTACTGCCTCACGTATCATGACCCGTATGTCTGCGCTCACCTCTGTGATACCTCCCTGGCTGATACGCTCGGACTTGATAAGACGGAAGTTCTGATTTATCAGCAGGATGTGAAACTCTTCCGTTGCGAGGTCTTGCATCTTGGGCAGCATGTAGTTGTAGATACGGGTGGCAGTGCTCATGTCGGGATGCAGTTCGGGTGCAGCCATCTGTCTGCGCTTGCCCAACTCTACGGCTGCGAGTATCTTGCAGGCTGTCTGTGTGCCAACTCCCTCGATGTTGAGGATTTCATCGAAACGAGCCTTGCCCAATGTGTTGAGGTTGTAGTTGAACCTGCCCATCACTTGGTTGCCAATATCCACTGCACTATACTGCTGCGTACCGCTGCCTATGAGGATGGCAAGGAGTTCTCCGTCGGTCAGTGACTCTGCGCCTAAACGCTGTAATCTCTCGGTGGGGCGGTCTTCGGATGCCCACTGCTTGATGCTCAGTCTTGAAATTGTTGCTGTGTTCATAATCAGTTGTATTGATAATTATTAGTTTTACGATAGTTCTTTGTCTTGGCGAGAAACATAGCCATTCTTACGTGTGCTCCTGCCGATTCCATGCGCTCCTTGAATGCGTCTGACGTCCTACCCGATGTGCAGATGTCGTCAATCAGCAGAATGCGCTTGTCCTTGAAGAAATCCTCGTCTATCCACACATTGTCCTCGGCTGCGTATTCTCCGCAAATGTGTACCTTCTCTCTCTTTCCGATAACATGGATATGCTCGAACCCGTCTATTGCACCGCACATGGCGGACACCTTGGCAGAGAAATTGCGGAACCTGCGGGTATAGGTGCGTTGGCAACTGGCAGGGATGCAGACAATCACAGTGTCCTTCAAGTCCATCAGTGAGAGAGCCTTGCCAATGAGCCGTGAAGCCTTGTCGGTCGCATAGCGTCTGCCTGACTTGAAATCGAGGATGAAGCGGTCGTTCTCCAGTGTGTCGAATGATGCACGACGGAGGTAACGCTGTGGCACATAGTCGAGAAGGGCGTACTTAAACATATCTAAACTGCTTTTGATGTTGAACTTTTGTTATTTGCGGATTCAGGAGCTGTGAAGTGAGTTCCTACTGAAACTAATCCGAACTCCGTGAATCCTTCGTTTTTTTTGCGTATTTCTATCGCCGTTTGTTTCGTTCCTGTGGCTTCATCAAAGGTTGCAGACTGGATACGGCAATTTTTTTCGGCAAAATACTACCCCTTGCGGTGTGGAGATTTTCCCGAAAACCCTTGTGGTCTGAACTTGACATTCCAATCTGCAGGTTTACCTTTGCCACGGGAACGTATCTAACGGGCGTACTGAAATACCTGCGAAGGTTCGCGGTCGGATTGCAATCAAGTGGCTTGCCCTTCTTCCTGGCAATGCCTGAGAAAACGAGAGTTTTGGATGATAAAGAATGCGTACAAGAAAGAGCTTGCTGCAAGAAGGGAAGTTGATATTGTGCCAATGAACAGAGAAAAGCAGGGACGGTAAACCCATAAAGCAAGTGTGCATCAGAAAAGACAGACAAATGTTCATCATCTGCCAGGCTCTTACGACGCACTTTTGTGGGGATTGCCACCAGCATACAACTCTCTGTATCTCTCCCGTCGTACCAGTACGATGCGAAAGATACAGAATGTTGGATGCTTGAAGGCTTTTCTATATATGCTTGCTCCCATCCTCACAGCCGACAGCCGTCATTGAGGCCGTCCGCAGGGAGTGGCAAAAGGAGAAGTTAGCGTGCTATCTTCTCGCCATTCCGTTGCTATAGCACTCTATCCGGCTCGTCCCGATAGGGTGATACAGCAACAAAGGACAGCCCAACGACGAGCAGTCAGCCGTGAGGAAAGTTGAGGAAGCATAAGCAATCAAGTGTAAAGAAGGAAACCGTTACCAAAATGGACTCGGTAACTAAAATACATGGAATCTCCATCCAAATGGAAACAAAATGCTATAAAAACGTTAAGAAATTCCCGATTTCTTTGGTGGTAACAGAATAAATGTTTATCTTTGCACTCACTAAGAAGCGTTCTTTGGAAATGTGTATGACGAGACAGAATATGTAATTCAGCTCGTTTCTAAATCGTTACCTAATCGACATTATAAATAAGGTAACAACATGATTTCTAAAGAGTTATAATTTCCCCCGTAACAATTATCGGAAGATATTACTTTATGGTTCTTATCTGGATTTCCTTTTTGTGAAACGACTTAAAGAGAAGAAAACCATCAAGGAGAAGTTAAATGAACATGGCTTTGAATGTGGACTTGGTGTTACTTGCGGAAAAGAAGGGAATAGGCATTACAACATCAGTGATTATGTTGGTAAGAAAAAAATAGAGGCTGACCAACTGCATCAATATGTTGTAAGTCCAACGGATGAACGATGGGAGCTAGCTTCTGCCCAATGGGGACGACGTAAGCAATTGTTTGAGGCACCCTTGTTGCTGATAAGGAAGAGTTTGGATGCGTCAGACTTTTCATGTAGAGCGGCAGTCTGCACAGAGGACGCTGTGTATAAAGATGCTATTACCGGAGTTCATGGTGATAGTATTGAGGTGTTGAGGAATATTGCAGGAACGTTAAATTCCCGTTTCTTTACATATTATGCCATGATGTGCTTTAGTTCATTGGGAATTGAACGAGAGCAGGGACACAATATGGAGAAGTTCTCACTGCCATATATGAGTGGTGATATTCATAAGATTGTTGAACGAATTGAGAAGAAATATAGTAGACTTGAGGAAGGCTCTCTTCAGAATCCAGATGTATTTGCTAGGCAAATTGAACGAGAAAAAGACCAAATTGAAGATAGCATAGCCAGTCAGTTGGGTTTGTCTCAGGTAGAACAATTGCTTATTGACTATGCCAATAACTATTCAATTCCGATAGCCACCGGCAATGTCGACACAAAGCCTGTGAAGAATGACAGGACAGGAAAGAAACTGATGGAAGCGTATGCTTGTGTTTTTCTGAATAGATTCGAAGGACAATTTGGTGAAGGAATGTACTTGAATTGTAGTTGTGAGATAGGCTCTTCTCATGTTCTGATGCGTTTTAACCTTGCAAAAGAGAAAAAGGCATTTGACTGTAAACAAGGCTCTTACAGTACACTGGAAGCATTTCTGTTGGCATTGTCGACCGAGAGGGTGACAGACCAATTGTATCTTCGTAAAGATATACGCGGTTTTGAGAAAAACGGTTTCTATATCATCAAACCTTGTGAGCAACGACTGTGGCATCCTGCCATGGCATACGTGGATGTTCAGGAGTTTGTAGATGCATTATTAACGAAAACAGAAAGGTAACGGGAATGGATGCATCGGTGTTTGAATATAGAGAAGTATATTATCGTTTGCAACTACAAGGTTTGTTGAATGATATTTGTGGTGTGTATGCCCTTATATGTCAGAGTGAACAGCATTTGCCAGACGACGAAAACAAGATTCGGGATGCTTTTGGTAAGTATTTCTTTGACCAGGCTTATAAGATGACTACAACCACAGCAAAGGATTACCATTATGGTTCTGAAGTGTGGTTGCAATTGACGGCTGGTCGTATTGATATGCAATTTCTATCCCCCAACTGTTATAAACATCAAGATGCATTCTTTGCGATAGAGTGCAAGCGACTTGATGGAAGGAGTCATCTTAGCAAGGAGTATGTAGATAATGGTATCAGGCGTTTTACGAAAGGTAAGTATCCGTCGTTGCTTGGATGTAATGCCATGCTGGGATTTGTGGTCTGTACCATAGACTTGCCAGCTACAATGAGTCAGATAAACAGCCATCTAGAACAAACAGAGTATTTGGTCACAACGAATTCAACCATGAGCACCAGGGTGGATTTGGAATCCCGACACGGTACGCCATATGATTTTGTATTGTATCATTTGTGGTTGGATTTTTCGGGGTTGGTGATATAGGAATAAAGATTGTTGAAGGGGTATGTGCTAGGAGCGCATACCTCTTTGTGGTTTAATAAGTACCCTGAGAAGGTGCGGAGGGGACATAAAGTACAGATAAGGCATTGCCAGCAACAATTAGCATTGATTGGTGAGAGAATTACTGCAGGGTGGCATACTCATGAACTTATGACCCAAAAACGTGCTTTTGAGGAACAAGAGTTCGTACTAAATGTTGCAGCGCAGATCCAGCAGTGTTCGTATGAGACCAAAGGAATTCAGAAATTGCTATATTTTGAAAAGAATGAAAGTAGTAGGGAAAGAATTGCTGTTGAAGCTTCTGTGATGATGTATGAATGGTGTGAAGATTTGAATGAACTTACAGGAAAGATGTATCAAGATATAGCCCAAAGGTTGTTGTCGGAGGCTGCGCTGGCCAAGACCAGAATTGCCAGGAAGAAACTGCTGATTTCTTTAAACAGGAGAAACCTGTGCTTTCTGAGATACGGCATAACGCAGGGGCACATCGAGAACATGATTTTAACGTGAGTTCGACGTAAGAAAAGTGTTAAAAAAGTTGTGGGAATGGAATATTTTTAGTAACTTTATAGGTGATAATCAAACAGTTACAAACAAATACCCATTCCCATGACGACTGCAAATTTAATAGAAATTTTCTGTATTCTCGGCGAATTCTGTAAATTTTTTGCTCCAGAGTTGAAAAAACATACCATTCAGGTGCCAGGTAAGCGCCATCGCAACCGTCCGAGCCGTATGTCCGACAGTGAGATCATGACGATACTGATACTGTTCCACACCCACCGTTTCCGTGACCTGAAGTCATTCTACCTGGGCTATGTCTGCCAGCACATGCGCAAGGATTTCCCCAATCCCGTATCCTACAACCGCTTCGTGGAGCGTCAGGCTCAGGTGGGACTTCACCTGTTGCTCTTCCTCCAGACCTGCGCCCTCGGCAAGTGCACAGGCATATCCATCATCGACTCCACGCCCCTGGTATCCTGCCACATCAAGCGGGAGAAGCAGCACAAGACCATGAAGGGATGGGCGGCTCAGGGGAAATGCACGATGGGGTGGTTCTATGGATTCAAGCTGCATCTGGTCATCAACGACAAGGGGGAGATCATCCAGTGACAGCTCACCCCGGGAAACGTCGACGACAGGGAACCGCTGAAGAACAGGGCGTTTACCGAGAGACTCTTCGGGAAACTCTTCGCCGACAGAGGGTATATCAGCCAGAACCTCTTCGAGATGCTCTTCGTCGACGACATACACCTGGTGACAAAGCTGAAAAGGAACATGAAGAACTCGCTGATGAATCTCTATGACAAAATCCTCCTCAGGAAAAGGTCGGTCATCGAGACTGTCAACGACGAACTCAAGAACATCTGCCAGATAGAACATACCAGGCACCGCTCTATTGACAACTTTGCAACCAATCTCTTTGCAGGCCTCATTGCCTACAATCTACTACCCAAAAAGCCATCAATGAATATTGAAATCATTGACAAAAGTAGACTAATTGCATAAGCCTTATGTCAAACTCACGTAGATTTATGTTTATTTGTGAATCATACTTGAAGTGAGTATGATTTTCATAATCGGCCTTTTCCTCCTTTTTCTCCGTTGTTTGATTGCCCGGCAAAGGTATAACGAAAAATGAGAGCCAATCCTGTTGGTTCCCATTTTCCCATGTGTGTGACCTGAAAAAAGCTTCTTTGGTTTCATTTCTCGAAGAAATAGAACCAACAAATAGGTTTAGCCCTGCCCGACGACTTTCAGTTGTGGAGTTATCTTTGGCTTCAACGTGATGCGGTTGACGCTCTCACGCTTGCTCTCGTCTGCCATGTTCGCATAGATTTGAGTGGTTTCCACGTTCTTATGTCCGAGCATATGCTGGACGGTATAAATACCCGTACCTGCATCAACCTGCAAGGAACCGAAGGTATGACGGGCGCAATGGAAGGTGATGTGCTTGGTGATACCTGCGGCTTTCAGCCAGTTCTTCAAGGTGGAGCCAGTCATCTTGTCCTTGAAATCAGGGAATACTTTTGCATCGGGTTCGTGTTCTCCGTCGTAGAAATCAATGAGTTCAAGAGCCTCTTCGCTAACAGGATTGTTCACAAGCTGCTGAGTCTTCTGCATACGCACTGTGATATACATGCCTCCATCTCCGTATGGCTGAATCTTCTTCCATGTCAGCGCCTTGATGTCGCTCTTTCTGAGTCCAGTGAGGCAGGAGAAGAGAAAGGCTTTCTTCAATACAGGTTCCTTGCAGTCGGTGTTGGCAAGTTTTACGAGTTCCGGCTGTGAGAGGTGTTCCTTCTCCGTAGGGATGGTGTCAATCCTGTCAAGGAAGCCATTGGGATTCTCCTTGATTTTATGGTCACGGTAGGCTGTGTGTAGCACGGCACGGAAGGTTGACCAGTAGCCGGCAATGGTGTTGGTGTGCAGTTTCTGTTTCTTGTGGATGGTCTGTGGAGCGGTATAAAGGTACTCCTTGAACTTGTTGCACAGGTCAACGTCTATCTCCCCGAAGGTGCATTTCTCTTCGCAGAAGGTTTCGAAATGCTTATAGACGTTCTGCCATTTGGTGTTCCTGGCATCGGCCTTCTTTTTGAACCATGCGAGGAAGTTGCCTTTCTCCTTCTCTCGGTCAAAGAAGTCGTAGCGTTCGTTCACGATGCTCTCATAGCGTCGGCAGCGCAGTGCCTCGGCTTTCTCAGTCATGCGCTCGTTGTAGTCACGCTCGCGCTGGTTCTTGGGCTTGGCAAAGATGTAGATGCCAAGTGACTCATGTCGCTGTACCTTCATGGTGGACTCGTCCCTGTAGCCGGGATAGTAGTCAAGGTAGAAGCTCAGCTGCGTACCTTTCTTTATCTTACGTGTACGCAGGGTTACTGTCTTGCAAATGTTACTCATACTTGTATGAAATTTGTTTTGTTGATAATCGAAGGCTATGCGTCTCATAGCGGGTGCAAAGTAACTGCGTGATGGAAGAGTGGCCAACTTACCTTTTCATAACTCACGGATAATTGAACTTTCACGCAGTTGATGCTTATTATTGGGCATTATTGGAGCCTGTAAGCCCCGAATTGCGCCAGTCTGCTTTCCATTATTCGGTCTAATTCCTCCTTGACGATGAGGTTCTGTACACCGACTTTCACCTTCGTGAGGTTGTTTGTCTTGACGATAGCGCAGATGTTGCTCTTGGTCATGCCATACTTCTCGGCTGCTTCGGCTGTGGTGTAATAGTCATCACTCGCCTTCAGGTCGGGACGGAAGATGTCGTCAAGATGTTTCTTTGAGTAATAGGTCTTCCCATATTCTCGCTTGGTGGGAATATGGCGGCGGTAGGCTTGGGTACGGAGTGATTCCTTGGACGTAGAATAGAGTGTTTCAGCTTCTTCCGTTGTCAGCCATTCTGTCAAGGCCTCTATCCCGGATGTAACTCCGAAGAGGGCATCCATGTGCTTTCGGCTATAGTAGTTCTTGCCTGCAATCTTGCAAATGGGTATGTTGTTTCTCTTGGCTGAAACATAGAGCCAAGACTTCTTTACCTTGTAGGTTGCCATGACATCCTCGCCAGAGATGTATTCAAGTGGTTCGACAAGTCTCATTGGTGATTCGTCAATCTGATTCTTGTCCTTTCTCGACGAAAGAGAGGAAGAAGTTTTGCACGGCTTGTTTGTTGGAGTGCCTGGCAAGACTCTATGATAAGGATTGCCTGCAAGCATCTTCTCGATGTCTGCCTTGCGAACGAATGCCATACGGCTGCTGATTCGTGATGCAGGTAGTTTACCCTCGTTTACCAACTTGTAAACGTACTGACGGGAGCATCCCATGAGGATGGCAGCCTTGGAGAATGTGAGATACTCCTGGCTGGCGATGTCTATAACAGGCTGGACTGCCTTCAAAAAGTCCTGTTGTCTCTTCTTGCGCTGAGCCTTTGCTGCCTCGGCACAATGCTCTGAGCAATACCTCTGCGAGCCGCTGTTGCAAGTGAACTCCTTTCCGCAGAAGGCGCATTTTCTTGTCTTTCTCATTTGACTCCTTTTTATGTGGTTCTACAATCAATTTCATGCAAACCGCCACGGAGTGAACTTTCGTCAACCATTGACAATCCTTGTCAACTCATTCCACGATGTCACGTTCTTCAAATGAGGTCACTTCCTTGCTTCTTTCCCTCTCGTTCTTCAGTCAACCGTTGTAAACTCTTGTCAACCTTTGTCAACCCTGTCCACGAGATGGCAAAATAAAAGCCCTCAAAATTCTCCGCGGTAGAAATGCGTTGCAAAGATAAGCGGATTTTTGAGAACCACCAAAAAGCAAGTCCGAAGTGTTAAAATCTAAAAGTGGTTGATATACAAAGATTTATCTCCATGTGCTTTTCATTGTTTATGGTTGTTTAGAGGTCTCTAAATACATTGATAGAAGGTTCTAGCGCCGATGCTGGTCACGCTCTCGGGGATGGTGACGGAGGTCAGGCTAGTGCAACCATGGAAGGCATTATTGCCGATGTCGGTCACACCATTGAGGATGATGATGGATGCCAGGCTGGTGCAACTAGAGAAGGCATTGCTGCCGATGCAGGTCACGCCGTTGGGGATGGTGATAGAGGTCAGACTGGTGCAATAAATGAAGGCACAGTCGCCGATGCTGGTCACGCTCTCCGGGATGGTGATGGAGGTCAAGCTGCTGCATTCATAGAAGGCATAGTTGCCGATGCTGGTCACGCTATTGCCAATAATATATTCTTCAACTTGATTCCCAAAGATTGTTCTCATAGAAGAATCTCTGTCCCTTGCTGCGGAGACGATATTATTGCTTTCCAAAGTCACAGATGTCAGGCTAGTGCATTCATAGAAGGCCTCATAGCCGATGCTGGTCACGCTGTTTGGGATGGTGATGGAGGTCAGGCTGTTGCAACCCCAGAAAACACCGTCGCCGATGCTGGTCACGCTCTCTGGGATGGTGACGGAGGTCAAGACGCCACAATCCTTAAATGCATTTTCCCAAATTTCAACGACATTCATAGTTCTTCCGTGGTACTTTAATTTTGAGATGATTCTTGCTTCACCTTTGAAGAAAGTCTCGTTATAGCCAATAACCACCAAATCTCCGTTTTGGACTGTGTATTTTATGTCATCGATATAGTAGTTAGTCTCATCAATCTCTTCAAACCAGTGTTCTCCTTGGGCTATCCCATAGGCATCAACTGTGACAACAATTTCTTCGTCAGGAATCGTTTGCCCTTCGCTGAAGACAATGCTGTCCAGCTGCGCGATGTCGCACTCATAGGCCTTACTGCCTGCTGAATAAAGCGTGACCTTTTGTGCCATCGCTGTCTGTACGCCTGCTGTCACAAAAAGCAAAACTGCCGATATAAGTAAAGATGCCCTTTTCATATTATCTATATTTATAGGTATTCTGCTTGCAAAGATACAAACATTTTCCACGATAACACATATTTCACAACTAATTTTTGAAAAAAGGTGAAGTCAAGGAAGCGCACCTAATGTGTGCCGTGATAAAAATCCTCGTGTATGATTTGGAGGGTTGCAGAAAAAAGCTTAACTTTGTGGCGCGATAGAAGAATGCTTCGCAAGTGAAAAGCGAAAAGTGAAAAGTGAAAAATCACAGTTACAAACAACTCGTCAACTCGTAAGTAAATAGTAAATATCATTATGTCTCCAATCGTAAGCATCATCATGGGCAGCACAAGCGACCTGCCTGTTATGGAGAAAGCAGCTAAGTTTCTCGATGAAATGGGCATTCCTTTCGAGATGAACGCCTTCTCTGCTCATCGTACGCCCCAGGAAGTGGAAGCCTTTGCCCGTTCTGCTGAAGAGCGTGGCTTGAAGGTCATCATTGCAGGAGCAGGCATGGCTGCGGCTCTGCCGGGCGTTGTGGCAGCAAGCACCACACTGCCCGTCATCGGCGTGCCTATCAAAGGCATGCTCGATGGCCTCGATGCCATGCTCAGCATCATACAGATGCCTCCTGGCATCCCCGTGGCCACAGTCGGCGTGAACGGCGCACAGAACGCTGCCATCCTCGCCGCCGAAATGCTCGCCTTGAGCGATAAGGCACTTGCCCAGAAGCTCCGCGACTACAAGCAGAGCCTCAAGGACAAGATTGTCAAGGCAAACGAGGAACTGAAAGAAGTGAAATATAATTATAAAACTAACTAAACAAAGCCCCCTCCCCGCTCCCCCTTGGGGGAGTGCCACAATCTCGCTGCATTGGGGAGACTCTAACGGCAATGTAGCACTCCCCTAAGGGGGAGCGGGGAGGGGGCCGATATTATTATGCGAAGAAAGACTCACGAAGTAAAGATAGGCAAGCTGCGCATCGGTGGCGAGAACCGCGTGGCTGTGCAGAGCATGACGACTTGTTCCACGCTCGACACGGAGGGCTGCATCGAGCAGGCTATACGCATCATCGAGGCTGGAGGACAACTTGTTCGCCTCACCACTCAAGGCACACGCGAGGCCGAGAACCTGCGCAACATCAAGGCCGGACTGACAGCACGCGGCTACGGCGACATCCCGCTCTGTGCCGACGTACATTTCAATCCGAATGTGGCCGATGTGGCCGCCACGATTGTGGAGAAGGTGCGCATCAATCCGGGCAACTATGTTGACCCAGCCCGTCAGTTCAAGACGCTGGAATATACCGACGAGGAGTATAAGCAAGAGCTCGCCAGACTGGACGAACGCTTTTGCCGCTTCCTTAATATATGTAGGGAGCACGGCACAGCCATCCGCATCGGCGTGAACCACGGCTCGCTCTCCGACCGCATCATGTCGCGTTATGGCGACACGCCCGAAGGCATCGTCGAGTCGTGCATGGAGTTCCTCCGCATTGCCGAACGCGAGCAGTTCCGCGATGTCGTGGTCAGCATCAAGGCATCGAACACAGTCGTCATGGTTCAGAGCGTTCGCTTGCTCTGCCATCAGATGGAGAAAGAAGGCATGGACTACCCCTTGCACCTCGGCGTGACAGAAGCTGGCGAGGGCGAGGACGGCAGGCTGAAGAGTGCTGTGGGCATCGGTGCCTTGCTCATCGACGGCATCGGCGACACCATCAGAGTGTCGCTCAGCGAGGAGCCTGAATGCGAGATTCCTGTGGCGCAAAGCATCCTGCAGGCGGCTCGTGTGCAGATGCACAAGACGGAGTACATCTCCTGCCCAGGTTGCGGACGCACACTCTATGACTTGCAGGACACCATTCGCCGCATCAAGGCTGCCGTCGAGGAGAAAGCCAAGACCGACCCTCGCTACAAGACGCTCAAGATAGGCATCATGGGCTGCATCGTCAACGGCCCTGGCGAGATGGCAGATGCCGATTACGGCTATGTGGGCGCAGCCCGAGGCAAGGTCTCCTTATATAAGAATAAGGAATGTATCGAGAAGAACATCCCCGAAGAGGAAGCCGTCGGGCGCCTCATCGCCTTTATCGACAAGGACCTGGGTGAAATCTGATAACCTCCGACACTTTGCGGTGTATCCTATACATTATTAAATATAAAAGACTAACAAATATGGCTAACAAATCACTTAAAACATTTTCCTTGGCTTTTGCCTTGCTGGCCTGTGTGTCGGCAAGTGCCCAGGATTTCGACTCAGAATTGCAACTGAGCACTAATGTCACTTATTGGTATCGCATCTGCAGCGCTGCTCCAGGAATGGAGAGTTATGCTATGACAGACCTCTACTCGGAAACCAAGGACGACATAAGCAATGCCATCCACTTGCTTCCTACAGAAGCGGAAAACCATCGCTCGCAATGGAAACTGACGGCTGGCGAGGACGGAAAGGTAGTCATTACCAATCGCGAAACAGGTCGTCAGATAAGTAATACTTCCCTCAATGAGGGCGACCACAATGTCACATGGCTTTCCCTTTCTGGCACCACCGGTCTCAACGTCACATCTCTTGGCGACTATGCTTTCCAGTTGGAGAGTGTCGAGAATGACGGCGTGAATCGTTGTCTCGCTTTGGCTGACATCAGCGGTGAGCCTCTCACTTATCCCGAATCAGCTAAGAGCACATCTTTCATCGGATGGAAGTTCTTCCCCGTTGAGATAAATACAGGCATCGGCTCTGCCAAAGCCGGCAGCACCATTGTTCAGGTAAAGAACAAGCGCATCTTCGTAAGTGGCTGCCCCGAATGGCAACTCTTCAATGCCCAAGGCGAAGAGATGCCTCGCACCGTTTCTCTGGCTACTGGTGTCTATATGGTCAAGACGCTACAGCGAACAATCAAGGTTCTTATCCCGTGATTTCCCACCATAACAACATAACAACATTCATCAAAAGACTAAAACTATGAAAAAATATATTCTCCTTTTCTTGCTGCTTGCACCTTGCTGCTTGCACCTGCTGCAGGCACAAAACTATGTTGTCACCTCGCTGGCCACTCCTGGTGCTGCGGCCTTCACTTCCGACATGATCAAGGATGGCGTGATAACCCTTCCTTTCAATGCAACTTCTCATTCCATTAAGATTGAGACCAACCAACAGAACGTAACCGTCGCCTCCAATGCAGATTGGTGCGAGGCTTCCTATGCCGAAGGTACGCTCACCCTGACCGTTACCGAGAACACTTCCGAGGATGCCAGGACTGCTACCCTCTCTGTTCGCAGCAAGGACTTTCATCCGCTGCTCATTACAGTCAAGCAGGAAGCCCGTCTTGTCTTTGCCGTCATCTCCGATGTTCATGTCGGCAACACATGTGGCGTTGGCTATAAGGTGAAGATTCCGCAGGCACTGCAGCATATCACAGCTCGCGGCAAACTCGATGCAATGGCCGTAGTGGGCGACCTCACCGATGGTGGTACCGTATCTCAATATAAGGAGTTTGTGCAGTTCTTCGGCAACGAACAGAACATCCTCAATCCCATCGACAAATACCTCTTCATGATGGGCAACCACGACAACTTCCCTAAAGATTCTCAGAATCAACCCATTGGCCAGTCCAACTACCAAAATGGTCTGAAGGCGTTCAATGGAGGAAAGTCATATCCCCTCGACCAGTATGTCCTCATCAAAGGCTATCCCTTCATCACTATCAGCTGCCGTTCCGGCGCCAATAACGACGACAACACCAACAATGGCGAAGCTTCTTATCCCACATCCGTGGTGAACACCCTGAAGCGCTATCTGAAGCAAGCTGCCGAAGACGCTCCTGGCAAGCCTATCTTCGTCTTCACCCATGTTGCTCCCCGCAACACTTGCTACAGCACTTGGGGCGATTTGGAAGGTGCTGCTTGGGCCATGTGGAGGTTGAACAAGACGCTCAATGAATACCCGCAAGCCATTGTCTTCTGCGGCCACAGTCACTATCCTCTTGGCGACCCCCGCAGCATCCATCAGGGCGCCAATCCCAACAGCAAGAACATGAACTACTATACCGTTGTCAACACGGCCAGCACTACCTATTCCGAGATTAACCCGGGAGCTGTAGAGGCAGGCATTCATCCCGAAGGTTACACCCATGTCACCGAGGGCCTGATTGTGGCAGAACGGTCCGATGGCAACATCGAGATTCGCCGTTACGACACTTATCGCGATTTGGAAATCGATCATGACCATCTCTGGGTCATCAAGGCTCCTTTCAACGGCAGTCAATTCCAGTATGCCGATGTCCGCGACAAAGACGACAATCCCAACAACGTTCCTCTTCGCACAGGCCTGCCTGCTCCTGCCTTTTACAAAAGCGCTGAGCTGAAGCTGGACATCTATCCGACGGACGTGACGGTTTCTTTTCCGCAAGCCACCGACAATGAGTGTGTCTTCCGTTATAACGTTCGCTTGCTCAAAGATGGCAACGAGGTCAAGAGTACCTTCATCTTCTCGCAGTTCTATCTCATGAAAGACATGCCCCATACGCTTTCCTATACCTTCGAAGGCTTGGAAAAAGAAACAAAGTACACGGCCGAAGTCACCGCCTACGATTCCTACGACAATGTTTCCTATCCCTTGACAGCTACCTTCACCACTCCTTCCGTCGATGCACCTCTTCCCGACCCCATCGGGTACTGGACTTTCGACAATCCCGACGACTTGCTGGCAGGGAAAGGCGTTGCCACCCTTCAGGGGGCCACTCATGAAAAGGGTAATGTGCATCCCGTCGCCAACCTCGCTGATGCAGCCATCACGGCAGCAGACGGACCTACCGACGACAACAAAGCCCTCTCTGTCCCCATCAACTCCAGCCTACTGATGAGCACAAACATCAACACCAACACCCTCAGCACCTACACCTTCCTCATGGATATTCATTTGGCAGAAACCAGTAGCTACACTTCTCTTTTCCAGAACGACCTTACCAATAGCAAGGACGGTAGCCTCTTCGTTAACAACGGAACGATTGGCAAGACGGCATCCGGCCTGGGCTACAACGGCATGATTTCCTCCACCGGCTGGCACCGCATCGTCTTTGCAGTCAGGAACAACAAAGCCAAACTCTATCTCGACGGCAACATGATTGGCCAAAGCTCATCGGCCAACGAGGCGAACTGGCAGCTGAGCACCGGTGCGCTCTTCTTCGGAGACGAAAATGGCGAGGAACATCTGGTGGAAGTTGCCGAGTTGCGTTTCTGGGACAAGATGCTCACAAGCGGACAGGTGTCAGAGCTTGGAGGCGTATCCGGTTATGTGGTACCCGAAATAGTCATTCCCGATGCCACCGGCGCCTGGACATTCGACAATCCTGACAACCTCATGGAGGGCACAGGCCTCAGCAAGCTGCAACCCGCCAAACATTCGAAAGGCAGCGTATCCGTCAGCACCATTGCCGGAGCAGGCATCAAGACAGTGGACGGTCCCTCGGGTTCGGGCGGCGCAATCTATGTGCCCAAAGGTTCCAGCCTCAAGATGACCACCAACCTCACAGCCAGCAGCCTCAGCACATTCTCCTTCATGATGGACATCAAGCTCGATGCCATCGGCAGCTACATGCCCTTCTTCCAGAACGACCCCACCAACAGCCGCGACGCCGGTCTCTTCATTGGTAAAGACGGCACCATCGGCATCAGGCGCGCCAACCTGGGATACAGCGCCGCGAAAATAACCGCAGGACGGTGGCACCGTGTTGTGATTGTGTCGAAGAATGCCAAGATGACAGTCTATCTCGATGGCACGAAGATTGTGGGCGAGAGTCCCGATGCCGACACCGAGAGATGGAAGCTGGGCAAATCCGTGCTCTTCTTTGCCGATGAAGACGGCGAAGAGACAAACATCGAGACAGCCGAGATACGCTTCTGGGATGTGGCGCTCGACACGGCGCAGGCCTTCAAGCTTGGTGCCGCAGGAAACTGAGAAGCATGAAAGTCTATCTCATCAAACGCCATCCGATGGGCAAGAAGTTCCTGGCCATCTGCCTCTTCGGCTTCATCTTTTCCGTGCGGCCGCTCAGCAGGTCGGAGCTCAACCACGAGCTCATCCATGTGGCACAGCAACGGGAACTGCTCTTTCTGCCCTTCTTCATCTGGTACGGACTGGAATGGCTCTTCCTTTTCCTGAAATACAGAGACGGCATGAAGGCCTACCAAAACATCCGTTTCGAGCAGGAAGCCTATACGCATCAGGACGATTTCACCTACCTCAAGACCCGGAAACACTATCAGTTCATGAGGGGTGAAATCACAGCTGCAGAGGGGTGAGAAAACGCCGGCTGCGGCGATGCCAATCCCCGCGTGCGGCGATGACCATTTCCGCGTGCGGCGTTGGGCATCCCCGCACGCGGCGTTTTTTGTCCCCCTTTGAAGCGATTATTCTCCCTCTTTTTTTCGCATCTTCTCTTAGGCGGAAACAAAAAGAACCGCACTTTGATATACATAGAAAGTACCTTCGCCCGACAATAAAAAGAAAAATTTTGGTTTTCCTTTTGTATTGTGCTTGCTTATCCGTACCTTTGCAGAAAACTATAACTAATTTTATTATGAAAAAACTATTTTTATTCTCTGCATTACTTCTTTTTGTACTGTCTCCCGTTTTGGCGGACGAAGTGACAGTGGCCGACTACAACATCATCCCTCTTCCCAAGGAAGTGAAGTTGATGAGTTCTGATTCTAATCAGCATTTTGCCCTCAAAGAAGGGAATGGCATCTGCTACGACCAGAGCAATGCCGAATGCACCCGTATCGCGCAGTTCCTCCAGGAATGGACGAAAGAAGCTACAGGCGTGAGCCTCCAGTTGACGCCTGACAACAAAGGCGCTCAGATTAAGTTGCGCCTCGTCTCGACTGCCGCTCCTAAAGGCAAAAAGAGCAAAAAGCCTGCTGCTCTGACCGAGCAGCAGAAAGAGAGCTACACCATGAAGGTGACGGAGAAGGGCATCGAACTGACTGCCTACGAGCCTGTCGGGCTGTTCCGTGCAGCACAGACGCTTCGCAAAAGCCTGCCCGTCACGAAGGACACCAAGAAGGTTGAGTTCCCATTCGCGGAGATTTCCGACCAGCCTCGCTTCACCTATCGCGGCGTCCTGCTCGACTGCGGTCGCCATTTCTTCTCGGTCGAGTTCATCAAGCAGTTCCTCGATGTGAT
>JAEEGG010004656.1_pt1 | contig 33100 bp, 13 predicted proteins | sample 9134161 | NCBI WGS metagenome assembly JAEEGG01 (sample SAMN16246543, study PRJNA631951) | gut metagenome | biome: gut microbiome; feature: rumen; material: CR-attached | host: Bos | place: Iran: Karaj | collected 2018-10 | reverse complement strand
CGACGGGGACGAAGGTGGTCTCGTCGGTGGGGTCGGTGACCACGCCCACTATCAGGCGGTGGTTGTAGCTGCTGTTGGACTTGTAGAGCCAGAAACTAAGCTGCAGGGAGTCGACAGGGGCTGCAAACTCGGGCAGCACCATGTAGCTCCAGGTGGTGCTGGAGCTGTACATATACATGGCCTTGCTGCCGCCGGGGTTGTGGTTGTAGCTGGTGGTGGCATAGGGGTAGTTGGAGGAGTAGTTGGTCTTCTTGTACCAGCAGTTGGGCAGGGGGTCAGAAATGTTGGAGGACCAGGTGTCGAAGCCCTCGTGGAACGGTAACATCATGGGTCCGCATGCGGTGACGAAATTGGCCACAGCATAGAGGATGGTGTCGCCGCAGTCGTTACCCAGACGCACCTCATAGTTGGTGTTGGGTGTCAGGCCAGTGAGGAGATAGGGCGAAGAGGTCACTACCTCGGGGGCACTCCACATAGGATTGCCAACAGCCCTATATTCCAAAACCCAGCTGGACTCGCTGCCGCCAGGAGCCCATATCAGAGTGGCCTCGTCGCTGGTCACCGATGCTACCATCATGTTTGGCGGTATGCAAGTGGCGTTGGAGTCGCACTGCATCACCAAACGGATGTCGGGCCGATTGCTGAGGTATTCTTCATCATCGGCACTGGGATTGCTGGGTGAGATATTGGTCTCGTCTTGATAATAATAAATGGTAGTATAGCCCGTGGAATAGTGGCTGGCAAACTCAGGCGAGCAATAGTAGCTGCCGGTGTTGTCGTCCATAGCTACCACCAGGTTGCCACCGGTGTAGGTGAAAGCACTGTCGAAGGATATGGTCGTCCAGCCCTCCTGACTACAATCTATCAGAGCAGAACCCATGAGGGTGAGCTGGCTCAGAGGTATATAGTTGGACATGCTGGTGAAGGTCGACTGGGTGGTTGTGCCCAGGTAGACTTGTACGTCGCGCGTGGTAGAAGCTGTAGTGACCACGTTGAACGAAACACCATAGATTTCACTTACCCCACTCAGGAGGGTCGAGTCGTAAATCTGCTGTGTGTAGGAGTACTCATAGCAGCCATTGGTGGGGTTGTACTCGGAGGTTGAGGAGGAAGTAGAGAGGGTTTGGGCAGAAATCTCAATAAAGGTCGGTGTAGGACAGAAACTGGTGGTGAAAGTAACGCTGTCCCATGGACCATAATCGCTACCATCGCACACGCATCGCACGCGCACCGTGTACTCAGTGCCCATGGAGAGACCCGTGAGCAGGGCAAAGTTGTTTGTGTCGGTGAAGCTGGTTGGGGAATCGTCGGCACTGTAGTATTCAATCTCATACTCAGTGGGGTCGTTAGGTGCTACACCAGCCATGTGACGCCACTGAACAAAAGCCGAGGTAGCGGCTATGTTGGAGGCTGTTACCGACGCCATGGGAGCGCAGGTGGGCTGCACATCCACCACCACGTCGTCAAGATAGGTGTAGTAGGTGCTGCTCTGGCGGAAGGCAATGAATCCGGTACCGCTGTAGCTGGCTAAAGAGACCAAGAAAGGCTCCCAAGTGCTCAGTCGGCTGGCTTGGCGTGTGGCAATGGGGTGCCAAGTAGACATGTCGTTGGGGTCGTCCATGATACCCAACTCTATGCTGCCGTAGGAGTCGGAGGTTTTATATAGTTTGAAAGAGACCGCCAGGGTGTTGAGCGAGTCCTCGAAAGGAGGCAACACAGCCCAACTGTAATAGCTGGTGCTGTAGCCATAGAAATAGAGGCTCTTGGTGCCACCCGTGGTGGAGACGTAGGGGTAGGAGGCATAGTTGAGGGTGCCGCCCTGCATGTAAGCCTTCGTCCAGCAAGGACTGATGGGACTGCTGGAGCCGTTGTTGTAGCTCTCGAAGTTCTCGACGTAAGGCAGGGAGTCATGAGGAATAGGCTCGCAGGGGGTGATAGTGGTAATGGTGCGGTAGAGGCTCGTATCATCATAGCCACAGATGGCACGCACGGAGAAGATATAAGAAGTACCGGCCATTAGACCCGTAAGAGCTATTGAGTCCTCATAGCTCTGCAGATGGGTGTTGTTGAGCGAAGAGTCGGTCGCACTCAAAATCCGGATATCCCATTCGGAAATCGAAAGGGTGTCGGGAGTGGGCCAGTTGAGCTGGAGGCTGTGAGCCTGCAAATCGCTGACGAGGAGCTCCATCGGCTTGGGACAGCTGATGGTGGGACGGGTGAAGGTGTAGCGCAGGCCATGCACAGGCAGGTTGGTGTTGGGGCGAGTGACCGCGTTGGAGGCGTAGATGGTATCGGGGGAGGCCCAGTTACCACTCACCATGACTAATTCGTTCTCCGGACCATCCCAAAAGAAGGTGCGCAGGGTGGTAGTGCTGCCAGCCAAATCCACACTGTCGTAGATGAACTGGATGTTGCCGTTGGCAAAGAGTTTCACTTGGTGCGAATAGACACCGTAGGGCGACGAAAAGCGGCCTAAGAGGTGGAACTCGATGGTAATACACTGCACCCCATCCTCAGTGCCCACTTGATAGTAGACACCCGAACCGGAGTAACGCCCCATGTGGGCATCCTGGTTGATGAGTGCGTTGATAATTCGCTGCGCCGTATTGGAATGTTGCGCATAAGTTCCACTGGCGGATCCCGTTAGGCAGATAAAACCATTGGCACTGATACTGAGCTGGTTGTTGGAAGGCAAGTTACTCTCGCCAAAAGGAAAGGCGAAGGGCACCGTGCAGGTTCCATTACCGTCATCAGTAGTGCTCAGCGAGATGGCCGTGCCTGTCGACACAATAGAGGTGAAAGTCGTCGTGTCGACTGTCAGCCTGTAGTCGCTAAGGCTCTGAGCCTTAGAAACCCAGGGCAGGCAAAACATCGCCGCCATGAGCAACAAACATAGTACATGTTTTCTCATAACTAATACGATTTTAATGAATAAATTTTATTTAAAGGTATGTATATATATTAAAGGAATATTAAACCATTTTTTACCTTTTTCAAATAGTTAAAAAAAACATTCACATCTTTTTAATTTTCATTTATTTACATATCATCATCACAGCATTGAAGTCACAAAAAACAATGGCCAAAAATAGTGAAAAAACTATAGACTACAAAAAAGTATAGTTTTTTTAACATTCAGTATTGCAACTTATGTTCAGATGAACTACGCAGTCAGCTAAGAGTCAGTGTCCTCCATCTCCAACATCATCTAAACCCAATACCATGGCATGAGTAATTTGCCCCCCTGCGGGTTCCACCCAGGGAGAGCATCTTATTCATTAGTACTAAGTTGAAAGACAGTATCTTGTTGATCGTTGAAATTGCAAGGGTACTGACTTGACTTTATTAAGGTACAGGGTCATAACCCGAGCCGCCCCAGGGATTGCACCGGAGGATGCGTTTCAGGGCAAGCCAGCCCCCTTTGAATGGGCCGTATTTCTTAATTGCCTCCACAGCATATTGCGAGCAGGTGGGTGTGTAGCGGCAGGCCGCCGGGGTGAGGGGCGAGATGCAATGTCTGTAAAACCACAGCAGGGCCAGCATTATTTTAGACAATAGCAAGCATACCATGCGCCAAATGGCGTAGACCCCTTTGCAGAGATTCTCCCAAATAAGCCTAAGGGCATTCATTTTTCTTCTTGGTTGGTGGATGCTTGTTCGACAGCGTTCAGTTGGTTGGAGAGCTTGGTTGTGAGCTGGCCTATCAGTTTGTCGAACTTATGATACAGGATCTTGTATTCGAAGATTTCGTTGTGGACATAGTTTATCGCCAGCAGGAGTGCCACGTCGTGTTCTTCTAAGAGTTGCCACAACTCAGGCTTATGGTTGCGATAGCATTCTCTGGTCAGCCGTTTGACGCGGTTCCTGTCCACGGCATGGTGGAAATAGCGTTTGGAGGTGGCAATCAGCACTTGGGCACGAACACCTTCAGGCAGCATTGTTTTAGGACAGATCTTCCAGCGCACACTGTAGGGGAACACCATCAGACGCTGTCCGGTGTGAAACAGTTCCTCCAGAAGCTTATCGCTGCAGAGGTGTTCTTTTTTGCCGAAAGAGTGTAGCCTCTCCTCCATAATTGATGAATGTACTTTGTGCAGTAAAGATTCTTATGATTAAAAGGGCCCTTCCGCTTTTCATCAGAGGGGCCCTTGTTGAGTCTGTTTTCGTTATTCTGATTTGGTGGAGCTCTTCGCGACGGTCTTGGCGGTGCTTTTGGGTGCCGTGACCGTTGGGGTGGTGCCTGCGACAGCGGCAGCGGCGAGGGCTTCGGCCTCCTTGGCGGCCTTGGCGGCCTGGCGCTCTGCACGGCGGGCGGCAGCCTGGGCTTTACGTTCCTCTTGCAGTTGTTTGTATTTGGCTTTGTTGGCAAAAACCGACTTGGTCTTCTTCACCGTTCCAGAAGTGGTAGAGGCGCCCCGGGTGGTGTGACCGTCTTTTTTGATGCCGGAAGGACGTGAGATGACCACGTCGTCCTGTCCTTTGCCGTTGATATAATTCTCAATAGCCATAGCCATAGAGGGGGAAGTCTTGGTGGGGGCAGCAATGGTAAGTTTGATGCCGGCAGCCTTGAGCGCAGCATGTGTCGAGGTGCCAAAGGCGGCAATGGTCAGGTTCATCTCGGCCACATTGGGGAAATTCTTCAACAAGGAGCGCACACCGATGGGGGAAAAGAGGCAGATTACATCATAATCCTTTAAGTTGAACTCTTTCAGGTCACGGGGCACCGAGGTGTACATGGTGGCCTTGGTATATTTAAATTTGTTTTTGTCCAGGAGTTTGGTGTATTCGGTCTGTTTCTCGTCGCTACAAGGGAAGAGGAATTTTTCTTCTCTGTGTTTGCTCAGCACCTCGATGAGGTCGGCAAAATATTGTGCACCAAAAAAGATTTTGCGCTTTCGGTATTGAATGTAATTCTGCAGGTAGAGGGCAATGGCTTCTGACGTGCAGAAATACTTCATCGTGTCGGGGATTACTTCGCGAAGCTCTTTAGCCAGGCGGAAGAAGTGGTCGATGGAATTCTTGCTGTTGAAGATGATGGCGGTGTATTCCGACAGATGGATGCGGCTTTTGCGAAATTCCGATGCGGTCAAACCGACCACCTCGAAAAATTTAAAAAAAGTGATGTCGACACCGTATTGGTTTACCAAATTCTTGTAGGGGGACTTCTCCAAATCGGCAGGTGCGGGCTGCGAAATGAGGATTTTCTTTACTTTCATCCAAACTTAATATAGTTACACAATTATCTGTCTACAATGAAGTTGCAACCTTTGCAATTATCACAACTGGTACAATTTCGAGGATGCAAAGATAATAAAATAAATAGAATTTTGAGGTTTTTGATAGTGTTAAAATAATTTGCATTCCCCGTATAAAGCGCACCACCATGAGCGCGCCAAGCAATGCCAACGTGATGTAAAAGAAGGTTTGCCCCATCTCACCCGTATAGCACACAAAAAAGGCCATCACAGCACCCACGATGGCATAGAGCAGGTGGAAAATGTAGTTGCTGGCCAAATAGAAGCTTACCGACTCGTTGTTGCTGAAGGCGTCACCCACGATGCGCATGACTCCATTGCGGATAAAGTAGGCGGCAAAACATACCAAGAAGACCAAAGCGTAGGTCAATATGTCGGCCAATATCTTGCTGCTGTGGGGCATAAAGAAATAGTAGCCCATTAGCGACAAAGGGAGTATCATAATCAGCGCAATAGGTGCTTGGGCAGAAGGGTGTGTTAGGTTGGAATCCCTCAGCAGACGGTCCAAAGCGCGATGGTCAATGGCCGACTGTAGCAGTTCTATTAGATTGATTTGTTTGCGTCTAAGAAAATTGAAAATAAGAAATAAGGCTAACGCGATTACCCCGAAGAACCATCCGGGCGCATCTTCGTGCATGATGGATTTTTCATGACTGCTTTTCACCTGTAGATCGTGGTGGGTGAAAAGGCTTTTATGCAGAACAGGCTCTCTGGCCTCGAGTGGGGTGAAAATGGTGTCGTAAGCACAGACTACATCGGTTTTTGGAGCTGCCGGAACAGGCTCTCCGGTAGTCGAATCAAGCACAATACCAGCGGCCGAGTGAGTCAGCGCGGTTGTGTCTGATAGGGGTGTATAAGCTGGCAATGTGTCTATTTGCAGCATCTCTTTATTTCGTTACAATAAGTTTTCTCACCAGCCTGCCGGTCTTGTCGTGCAGCACCAGTGTATAAATCCCAAAACGTAATTGTTGGGTTAAATATTGTGTCGTTTCGCAGTTATCTGCAATTTTTATTTCATCCACCATACAACCGTAGGCATCATAGACCTTCAGCACCCGCCGGTAGGGTCTACTTTCATGAGTAATCGTAACGCCCTCGCGGGCAGGATTTGGCCAAAGGTCAAACCCATTGCAATTGCCAACGAAGTGGCTGATGCCAACGTCGACGCTGTCTTTTACGCTATGCCCATAGGGATTTCGCCAGACGGCCAGAGGCAGTCGGATGTCGTCTATGCGGGCACAGTCCTCGCGTTCGCTTCCTGAAGCATCTTTTTGGTAAAACCATTGCAGGGTATGCCTGCCTGCTGGCAAGAAGCGGGCGTAGCGTTGCCATCCGCTGTAACCGCTCCAATAGCCCCGTCGACGGCCGTCAACAAAGAAATAGAGCCAGTCACTTCCTTCGCTTGACACGTAGTAGTAGAACACCACGCTGTCTTCAACTAACGTCTCAATTTCCAAAGTCATTGTTGAGCGTTGGCTGTGGCCAATGGCTGCCGACCGAACGCAGAAATGTCCGTGTGCAGCTGTTGAGCTGTCTATTTGCCAAGGGTTGAGGTTGTTGCATTGCCAGGGGTAGTTGCTCCAATCGCCGCTCTCAAAATCTTCCATATTGTTGTGTGCCAACAACCAACCGCTGTAGCGCTCGTTCCATCTATCTTTGTTCACCAGTAGTTCCACCCGCAACCGTTCGGTATCATTGTTGGTGTTGAAGGTACCAGACAATTGGTCGCAATGGATGTTGTAAGCCACCAAGCTGTCGTTCACCCAAAGCCTCGCCGAGTCGGCTTGGTGTGCCAAGGTGGCACCAAAGGTATAAGTCTGATTGGCAGCAATCACCTTCACAGGTTCATTGACCTCGTTGGTTAGCAACCATGCCGACAATCGGGGTCGCAAATCCTCCATTGCTAAAGCCAAGGGCATCGTTGCATATTCCTCCAAGCTGTCATATAGTGCCATTTTACCCAAAAGCAGGGGCAATTGTCCGACAGTGTATTCACGCAACGAACAGGTGAGTAGAAGTTCCTCACCACTTTCCAGTAGGCCAATAGTAGCCGTCAGGCTGTCAGCCCCTATTGCAATACCCAAGGTCGTATCTTCAGCAGTTTGTCTCAACACCAATCGATGGTTGCTTGCTGAAGTCATGCCCACATTTTTCAACCATAAATTCAAGGCAGAACCCTCGGGATTTACCGCTGCATTAGTTACCGCCAAGCGTCCTTCAAAAGGTTGGACAATGGGAATCGTTAATTGTTTGAAAATGCTCTCTGGGCGGGTTGCTGTCAGCGTCAGGCTGTCGCCTGTAAGTCCTTGGTTGAAAAGGAGTGTGCCGTGTCCGCTGCTGTCTGTCAGGACGGTACCCAGAAGCACACCCTTCTGCGTAGCGCTGATGCGGCTCCAAGGAGAACCCACTATCGCCACACTTGTCATTCCTGCCATCAGGCTATCGCAACTGCCATCATCACGTGCCGTGTCCTTACCTAAGTTCTGGGCCAAAGCCAAGGTCAACGTATCGGCATTACCCAACATCAAGCTTAAAGAAGGATCGCCTAACAAGCAGTAGGTTTCCCAATAGAAAGCATCATAAGGCGAACCAACCAGCGTCACCGCACTACACCCAGCATAATTCAGCGCGCCCAATGCTACAGCATCAGCGTCGTAACGTCCTGGTACCGCAACGGTTCCCGACGATTTGGTAAACATTGTGTTTACGCTATCAGCTCCTCCTATCAGCACGCGGTCAAATGCACCAGGCCGGTCGCCCGAATAAATGGGGTTTTCCGTTGGAGGATATTTTGCCCCCACAGCCCAATAATAGTCTTCATTCCATAGGGTCTCGTTCGTAGCTCCTATCACAGCTACAGCACCCCTCTCGGCATTGCGCAATAGCCGCTCGCCAAAGCAGGTGGTGCCAAAAGAATTGCTCAGGCAGCAGTTGTTCACCCATACAGTGGGCACTGCCCCCTGCAGGGTGTCTACCGTGGTGTAGCCCACCGGTGGATTGCTCCAGCCCTGCCTTGTGCAATGGGCGGTGTAGTTAATCAGGGCATTGGGATGGTCCAATGCACGCACGATGGTATCCAGCTGATACTCCGAAGTGGGGTTGTAAAAACAAACCGTATCTAATCTGGGTCTATATGCTGCCACCAATTCAGAAAGGTAGCGTACTTGTCCGTTAGTAGTAGTAGGGGCATTGGCGCGTGTTTCTTTGCCTGCGGTCAGCAGCATCCGTTCAGCCGCAGCCCACCGTCCCTGCTCGTAGGCAATCGTCTTTTTCACCACAGCGACCAGCTCTGCGCTGTCGGCCACCGATAAGCGCCCCACCATTGCCTCTGGAATATAATCTCCCGTGTATTCACCATAGTAAAGGTCCGTTATGCTGTTCTCTAGACCTCCGGGTGTGTAGCGTCCCTGACAGGATCTTAGGCGGTCAATGTCGCCCACAAGAAGCACATATTTCTGAGCAGGACATAATGTAGTTGCGCTGTCGAAGCGAGCCTGCAAAGCCTCACGAATGCTGTCGCTCTCACGTGAGGTCATGATAAGCGTCTCCACGCGAAAACCTTGCTGCCTTTTCCATTCCAGCAGGGGCTCCAAGGGCACGAGTAGGTCCTCCCGTGTCACCACCAAATAGGTACCGGCCGTGGGGTCGGGTAGAGAAGCAGCGCTCTTCTGCAGCAGAAGGGGTGTGGCGCGAAGGCGATCGGCAGGGGTCACCAGCGTGCCGCTTTTGGTCACGCTCTCTTGCCCTGCGGCCGTTAGGACATTCAGTACCCACATGACTGTCAGAAAGATTCCTGTGGCAAATGTGCTCTTTTTCATAATTGGGTGCAAAAGTAGTAAAAAAATGCGATATGATAAAAAAAAGTTGTATATTTGCAACCGCAAATTATGCAAACAAAAACACATGCTCAATATGAAAAAGTCATTACTCCTCCTGTTGCTGATGGCATTTTTCTTAATGCCCTCCTATGTCAGCGCTCAGGTGTATGTCAGCGACTACACCTTCTCTACTTACCCAGGTTCTTTCACCTCCATCGCCTCCACAGGCACAGAACTCACTGATGCCCAAGGCGACGATGTTTCAGCGTCCCTTTCCCTTCCCTTCACTTTCCCCTTTGGGCAGGACAGCTGCTCGCAAGTGATGGTCTCCTCCAATGGCCAGATCGGCATCGGCAGTGCCGACCCTGCTTATAACGGATTTGAAGTTCATGGCACTGATATGAGTATTATTTCTCCCTTGGCCATGGACTACAACCTCGACAGCACCTATGATGGCCACGGCCATATCTATTACGAAACCTTTGGCACAGCCCCCAACCGCTACACTGTGGTTGAATTCAACCAGATTAGACCCTATGGCCAATCCTCAGATAACTTATACACCTTCCAGGTATTCCTTTATGAAACGGGTGATATTGAGTTTGTTTATGACACCTGTCTCAATATCGCCACCCAGCAGGCTTATGTCTTCATCCACGAGTTTGCCTCCAACCGCACCTTAGGCGTTTCTGGCACATGGTCTACCATCTCTCCCTCTTTCGTTGTGCAGCCTATCAGCATCAGCAATGCCAACAGGCCTATTTCGGGTCTCACTCTTACCTTCACACGTCCTGTTGGAGTCACCTGCCCTCGTCCGCTTAATTTTGCCTGCAACGCTTCCACCCGTCCAGACAGCATCTCTTTCGTGTGGAATCCGGCGCCCAACACCACGGCTTGGGAACTCCGCTGGGACACCATAGGGACCTTGGTCGATAGCATGCTCTATGTAGCTGCCCCCATCGATTCCTTCTATGTGGTCACCTCTATGACTGCGGGCGGTCGCTATCACGCCTATCTCCGCACCGACTGTGGTGATGGATATAGTTTCTGGGAAGGTCCCGTCGAGGTCACTCCTGGCTCCTACAATATGCCTGTCACCGGCACCCATTCCATCTATGCCTGCGGAGGTGTCATCTACGACGATGGCGGTTCTACGGGCAACTATAGCGAAAACTGCAACTCCATCCTGGTCATCTATCCCACCGACCCCGACTCGATTGTTACCCTCTCGGGTACGCTCAATACCCAGGCCAGCAACGATTATCTCTATGTTTATGATGGTGTAGGCACTTCCGGCGCCCTACTCTATCAAGGATCGGGTCTGAACCAGGTGGTGCCGCTCATCCGCTCCTACCAGGGGCCCCTCACCCTCCGATTCACCTCTACGGCTTATACCAATTATGGCGGCTTTGCCCTCCATGTCGTCTGCCAGCGTGCACCCCTCTGCCGCTATGTAGGTAGCGTTGATGTTGACCATGTTGCTGGCGGCTCCGCCTTCTTCAGCTGGGAGGTTGTGGGCATTGCTCCCGAACCGGCTTATTATGTGGTCAAGCTCTTCAATCTCGATGACCCCACCGCAGCTCCTTTCGAGGACACTACATCGGCTCATAATTATTTCTTCTCAAACCTGGATGCCACCACCCATTATAGCGCCACCGTCATGAGCATCTGTGGCACCGACACCATTGTCGGCGACACGCTCACTTTCCTCACCCGCTGCTATGCAGGTGGTGTCAGCAACCCTTCAGGCACCGGAACTACCACCACCTACCTTCCCTGCTATTCCAGCTGGGGCAATACCTTCAGTCAGAGCATCTATACCGCCAGTGAACTCACCGCCATGGGGCTCTCGGCTGGTCCCATCCGCGGCATTACCTATCATTGGAATTCTGCGGGTTCCTATGAGAAAGAGTTGGTCGTCTTCCTGGGTCACACTACCAATAGCACCTTTAGCACCTTCGCTCCCCTTACGGGCAGCATGACGCAGGTCTACTCCGGCATTCGTCCCACTTCGCATGTAGGTGTGGTGGAATACACCTTCGACACTCCCTTCTTCTGGGATGGCGTTTCTAACCTTGTGCTTACCACCTTTGTCAATCAGCCTGCCGGTGCAACACACTACTCCTCGGGCTTCTCTGGCTATGCCACCAATGCCGGTTCCAACCGTAGCATCTATTGCTATCGCGACAACACAGCCTTCACCGTTTCTGGTATTTCTTCTTCCATGTCGGGCAACCACAGCACCAGCACCTACCGCCCCAATGTCAGCTTTGTCATGCCCTGTGATTCCACCGCCACCTGTGTTGCGCCCAACCTCTTTGTCGAACGGGTGACCTCCGACACCGTGGTGCTTCGTTGGGCCGCCGGCATCAGCGAGACTGCTTGGAATGTCGATTACCGCATTGCCAGCGATGCCGGATGGACCAATGTGGCCACTGCCACCGGCTCCACCAGTTACATCTTCTCCGGCCTGACACCTGAAACCGAATACCAATTCCGCGTAACCCCCGACTGTGGAGGCGACAGCATTTTTGCCACTGCCGAGGCCACTACCTCCTGTGTGCCTGTCTCAGTGCTCCCCTTCACCGAGAATTTCGAGAACTTCACCGCCCCGTCCACTACGGGTTCCGGCATAGTTGAATGCTGGCATCGCGGCACGAACTATTCTTACACCAACTATCCATACCTCTATACCTCTCGCGGCTATAGTGGCAACAACTCTATCTATTTCTACAGCAGCAGTAGCTACTATTCCTATCTGGCGCTTCCTGCCATCGCTGCTCCCATCGACACCTTGCAGGTCAGCTTTGCCGCTTACAAGACCTCTGCCTCTTATACCATCCAGGTGGGTGTCATGACCGACCCCAACGACTTCACCACCTTCTCCCTCATCACCACTGTCAGTCCCACTGATGTCAACAGTTGGGAGATGTTCGAGGTGCCTCTCAGCTCCTATAGCGGCGACGGCCAGTATATCGCCTTGGCCACTTCCAACGCCACCAGCTATATGTACATTGACGATATTGAGGTCAGCCACATACCCAGCTGTCCCCGTCCCACCGATGTCACCGTTAACTCGATTACCACTTCCACTGCCACCGTCCATTGGAGCGACACTGCTGCCAACTATTTCATAATTGAGTATGGCCCCTCGGGCTTTGCCCACGGCGATGGCATTACCCTCACCAGCTCTACCGACAGTGTCAACCTCTACGGCCTCAGACACTCCAGTTCCTACGATGTTTACATCCGTGGCCTCTGTGGCTCTTCTGACACCTCCAACTGGTCCTTCGTCACCACCTTTGCCACTGCCTGCGGCATCATCGACTCCCTCCCCTATAGCCAGAACTTCTCCGGCTGGGGTGCTGGCACGGGTGCCCGTCCCAACTGCTGGGGCATGGGTGGCTACAGCAGCTATCCCTACATCGTTAATATTGCCGACGACTTGGGCAATATCACGGGTCAGACATTATATATGTATACCTATTATAGTGGTGCACCCACCTATGCTTCGCTCCCCGAGCTCGACTCAGTCTCCTATCCCATCAACCTTGTCCAGACCGTCTTCCGTGCTTGGGCTAACAACACCAATTCTACCTCCTATTCGCATCAACTTGTTGTAGGTGTCTGCTCCACGCAGGGTGACCTTGCCACTTTCTCGCCCATCGACACTATCCAAGTCACTGCCGAACCCATGCTCTATGAGGTCTCCTTCGACACTGCTGCTGGTCTTGGCAAATATATCACCTTCGTCTCTGTGGTCCGTCCTTCCACCTCTGGTGGATACACGGTCTATTACAACTCCGTCTATATCGACAGCATAGCCCTTGAGCTCATTCCCGACTGCCAGCGTCCAAACCGTCTCTCCGCCACACCACTCTCCGCCACTTCCGCCACTCTTACTTGGAATGAGCGTAATACTCCCCTCGGTGCTCAAATTGAGTACGGTCCTTTAGGCTTTGTGCTCGGCACTGGTACTCGTGTCACCACTACCTCCAGCCCATATTCCGCCACCGGACTCATTCCCTCCACTACCTACCAATACTACGTGCGCAGCATCTGTGCAGCTGGCGACACCTCTCAGTGGTCGCGTATCCCAGGCAGTTTCACCACGTTCCAAAATCCCGCCTCGGTGCCTTATTTCTACGACTTCGAGTCAGGGGCTGAATGGGACAACTGGCAGACCGTCTCCAACTCCACTATCAACTGGTACCGTGACACCGCTGCTGGCAATGGCACCAATGGCTTCGATGCCACAGGAAGCTACGCCATGTTCGTCTCGCCCGACTCGGGTGCCACCTATGCTACCCGCAACACCGAGGTGGTCAACGCCACCGCCTACCGCGACTTCGACTTCGGCACTGTCGATTCCAGCTACTTGCTCACCTTCCGTGCCAAAGCGGGCGGCACCACCTCTGCCGGCTATGACGGCCTGATGGTCTTCCTTGTCGACCCCAATGTCGAGGTTTTGCCCTCCAGCCTCAACCTTGAGACTCCTTGGGGCAACGTACAGGACATGACTTACCTTACCTTCGTCCGCCTCAGCACCAACTGGAACACCTATTCTGCTATCCTCGACACCCTCACCGGCGTCCACCGCTTAGCCTTCTACTGGTTCAATCAAAACACCGCCTCGCTCGAGGGTACCTTTGTGGGAGGACCTGGTGCTGTTGATGATATCAGCATCAACTATATCTCCTGTCCACGTCCTGCCGGCGTGCGTGCCACCCATGTCTCCATGGCCTCTGCCCAGGTCACCTGGCACGGTCCTGACTATGGCGACTACCGTGTCATCTGCCGTACACCCTCTGGCAACATCATCGCCAGCCAGCTTGTCCACACCAATAGCATCAGCTTCACGGGCCTCAACCCCTCCACCAAATACAACGTCTATGTGCGCCGACTTTGCAGCCCCACCGACAGTTCTCAACTCTCCTTGTCGGGTTCCTTCACCACCCTCATCTGCAATGATGGCTACCTCGACACCATCGGCTCCACCGCCAGCACCACTACCTCCTACAACCTGCCTGTCTCCAACTACTACAACTACTCCTACTCCCAACAAATCCTCACTCCCGACGAACTGAGTGGTTCGGGCGAAATCTCTGCCATCAGTTTCCGTTATGCCGGTTCGTCTGCCATGACCGCCAAAACCAATTGCACCATCTACATGGGCCATACTTCCCTCAGCTCTTTCGCTTCACAGAGCGACTTCGTCGACCCTGCCACCCTGCAGGTCGTCTACACAGGTCCCCTTAACTGCCAGCAAGGCTGGAACCGTTTCATCCTCGAGTTCCCCTTCCTCTACAACGGCACCAGCAACTTGGTCATTGCCATTGACGACAACAGTGGCGGATACAACACCAGTAGTCATACCTTCTATGTCAGCCCCTGCTCGGGTACTCGCTCTTTCACCATGTACAGCGACTCAAACAATCCCGACGCCAGCTCCGCAGACAACCTCGCCCTCTTCTCGGGCAACCACGAACTGATGGCCATGCGCACCCAAATGATCATTGAGACATGTCCTCCCAACAGTTGTCCTACCCCCATCGTGCGTGAGCCTATCATCCGCTCCAACAGCGTTACCCTCCGTTGGCGCAACACATCCGATGCTTACCAGGTAGGCTACCGCCGTGCAATCACCTCCAGTTGGATTACCAATGGAGCCAACCTTACCGACACCTTCTTTGTTATCCGCAACATCCAGCCCAACACTGACTACGTCTACCGTGTCCGCCAGTATTGCGACTCTACCGGAGTCTCCAACTGGTATGTCGGATCCTTCAACACCGCTGATATTCCTTGTCTATCGCCCTCAGGATTAGAGGTTACGGCCCTTACCAACCGCTCCGCCTCCTTCAACTGGACTCCTGAAGAGAACAACCTCAGCTATCGACTGCATGTCTTCAACTCCTCCTACGACCGCGTCATCAACCGCTACGTCCATAGCGGCACCGTCAACGACCTCGAAGCCAACGTCACCTACTATGCTGCGGTCCAAGCATCCTGTCAGGGCTTTGATGAACCCAGTGCGTGGAGCGACACCATCCGCTTCACCACCGACTTCTGCCCCTCCGTCACCAACCTCACCTACAGCGACCTCCAGGGCAACAGTGTCGTCCTTGACTGGACCGAAGGTGGACGCGCCTCACAATGGGAGATTCAGTACGGCATGATGGGCTTCTCTGCAGGAACGGGCACCAGCATCACGGTTGACCACCACCCATACACCCTTACCGGCCTTACTGGCGAGACAGAGTACGACATCTACGTTCGTGCTATCTGTGGGGACAACTTCTACAGCGAGCATTGGTCCAACAAAGTCTCTATTGAAACGCCCTATAGCGGACTCTCCTCTGTAGCCGACGACAGCCGTCTGCAGCTCCATCCCAACCCAGCTAGCGCCAGTGTTACCGTCACCCTCACAGGTGTCCAAGGCCGAGCCATCATCGAAGTAATGGATGTTACTGGTCGTCGTCTCCGCCAGCAAGAAATTGCCGATGCAACAGCGCAGCCCAACTACCTCATCGACCTCACCAGCCTCCCCGCTGGTTCCTACTTCGTCCGCGTAACAGGCGACAGCATTACCGCCCTTCGCAAACTGATAGTAAAATAGTGCACTATTAATTTAATTGATGAACTCAGGGCCGACCTCTATTTGGGGGTCGGCCTTTTTTCTTAGCGGTCATTTTTCTCTTTTCCCCAAATCGGTCATTCGGGTTTATGACAGATTAGTATTTGTTCCGAGCATATTGGTCACATCGTTGGCGAACGATGCGGAAATACCGCCCCAACCGCATAATCAGCTCGTCCATCATCTTAAGGTGGGTTCTATAAATTCCACATTTAAAAACAATAATTAATATGAGTGTACTTAAATTTTTCAGCGCTTTTGCCCTTATTTCGGTATCTTTCCGATTGTCAGTCGGTTACAATGCACCGCATTAGCTTCGCTGACGTTTCTTTGGCTCGGCAAAAGACACAAGCATCTTTTGCGCTCGCTTTGCGAAACGCTGCTCCCTCCTTCCGCACGGAAATCTGCTCGAAATAAGAACAAAATCGATTGAAAGCAATTTATAGAACCCACCTTAATAAAATTCATCAATCAAATATAAACAGTTTCTAAAAGTCGGCCTAATGACCGATTTGGGTTTATCATGAATCTGAGTATTTCATTTCTGTCCCCGAATTTTTTTTGTTAAAACTGCAAAATTTGTATTCTCATTTGAAAAAAAAATACTATTTTTGAACGCATTATTTGGAGGAAGTATTCTATTTAAATAATAATGTGAATAGTTGTAATACAATTGATTATTTTATAATGATATCAATATGCAATAGATGAATAGTGTTTTTTATTTAAAATTACTGCACTACGATTTTAGTTATAGTTGAATTTTTATTGTAAATATAAATCATTAAATACTATACTCTATGAAAAAGATTCTGTATCTCCTTGCTTTGGCTGTCCTGTTTGCCCTACATGGACCTCTTCAGGCCCAGACGTTGGCCTATAGGCTTGCTTCCATCGACAATGGGACTTCCTACTCCGTAGGTTACTATGCCCCATTTTATTGTAATGCCACGGCTGCCTACAACCAGATGATCTACACCTCCAACGAGATTGGCGGCCCCGGCTACATCGACACCCTCTGGTTCCAATGCCAAACCTCCAACGCCATGACCGACAACATCACGCTTAAGCTCGGTCACACTGCCCTCACCCATGCCTCCACAACCTCCCAGTGGGTCCCCGATTCCGCACTCACTACCGTCTACAATGATGTCCTCACCCATGGTGATGCCACCGGATGGATTCCCATCGTGATGGAGACCCCTTTCTACTACAACGGCTATGAGAATCTCGTTGTGGTGATAGGGCAGACTCGCTCTGCGGCAGTTGCTTCCGCCAATGCCCCCAAGTACTATTACAGTTCCGGCACTTCAGGCGTAACGTTGTACCGCACAGGTACCAGCACCTTTCCCACCACAACAGGAACCCGTAGCACATACCACCCCAATATGCGGCTTTCGATGCGTGCACCCTCATTCAGTTGTGCATCCCCTGAGCTCACCCTTGCTAACCTTTTGGACAATAGGGTAATCATCCGCTGGCCTGCCGTTAGCGGTGTAAGCCAGTATCAGGTAGATTATGGTGTCCAAGGTCATGCTCCTGGATCAGGCACCACCCTAACTGTCAGCGACACATCGGTGACCATTACGGGTCTTTCCTCCTCTACCGATTACGACATCTTCGTCCGTTCACTGTGTAGCGACAACAGCTACAGTGCCTATAGCCTCGTGCGTTTCACCACTCCTTGCTCCCCCATTGCCCACAGTAGCCTGCCTTACATTGAGGATTTCAACAGCTACCTCTCCGGCTCTGCCAACCCCATTGGCTCTTGCTGGCACAAAGGGACCAATAGCACCACAGCCTATCCCTATCCCTCTGGCAGCTATTATTGTGGCAATTCAGGCATTGGACTCTATTTCTATGCCACCACTACCTATTACAGCTACGCTGCCCTGCCCCTATTTGCCGACAGTCTACAGCAGTTGCAACTGAGCTTCGACGCCCGCCGCAGCATGACCTCTTCCTCCCATAGTGGTATCATCAAGGTAGGTGTCATGTCCAATCCTAACGACATCAACACCTTCGAGGAGATAACCACCATCAACTTGCCTACAGGCACCGACTGCAATAACTATTCCGTCGCCTTCACCAACTACAGTGGCTCAGGTCGCTATATGGCCATCCTCAATGACAACGATGGCACCAATTATTTCGCGATCGACAATGTGACCGTCGAAGCCCTTCCCGACTGCATGTCACCGCAGAACCTCGTCGTGGCTCCAGGCGATGTTTCCGCAACACTCACTTGGGAGTCGGCCAACACTGCGTCGTCCTACTCTATCACCTATGCTCCCACACTGGGTGGCAGCAGCACCACAGTGACTGGGACTGGCGACACCGCTGTGCTCACAGGCCTGACCCCCAACACCGAATACAGCCTCATCCTCTCCTTGCTCTGTGGCAGCGACCATAGCGACACAGTAACAGCCACCTTTACCACCCAGTGCGCTGCCATTGCCACGCTGCCCTACAGCTATGGTTTTGAAGATGCCACTGGTTCTGGCTCCATTTATGAGATAAACAACTGTTGGGGTCGCTTTCGCGAGGGTACCACCACCGCTTACCCCTATCCCAGCAGCACATACACCCACAGCGGCCGCTTTGCCCTCTATTTCTACAACAATGCCACTACCGCAGCAACCCGTTACTATTGTTGGACCTCCATGCCCCTCATTACCGCTCCCCTCAATACCCTACAACTGGAGTTTTGGGGCTATAAGACCTCTGCTAGCTACGGCCATATCACCGTGGGTGTGATGACAGATCCCTCCGACATCACCACCTTCGACACCGTGGCCGACCTCCAAGTAGAAAACATCTCCACATGGGAGCATTTCGAGTTACCCTTGAGCGGCTACACAGGCACAGGTCGTTTTGTGGCATTCCTTAGCAAAGCCGATGTCCTTAACTACATTTACCTCGACGACATCAGCATCGACCTATTGCCTACCTGTCCGCGTCCCACCCGTATCGACACCGTCAACGTAACCACCAGCACTGCCACGCTTCTCTGGCATGAAAGTGGCACCGCCACCTCCTATCGGGTCAGCTATGCCGCCAATGGCAATACGGCCATCTCTTTGGAGGTCCACGACACCACCGTGTCATTGACAGGCTTGATTCCCGGCACGCGCTATGAGGTGGAAATACGCGCTCTCTGCTCCTCCACCGATAGCAGCTCATTGGCCACGATGGTCTTCTATACCCAATGTGCCCCCATTCCCCATGACCAGCTGCCCTACCTTGAGGACTTCGACAGCTACACCTCGGGTTCCTCCAGCACCATACATCCCTGCTGGTACAAAGGCACCGCAAGCACCTCCACCCAATATCCTTACCCCAACACGACGTATCACTATGGCGAATCGGGCAATGGTCTATACTTCTACACCTCCTCTACATATAACTACTGCTATGCAGCGTTGCCCGAGTTTGAGGACAGCCTCGTCACCTTAGAGCTGACCCTGATGGCACGCCGTGTCACCTCCACCTACAGCGGCCCGCTGATTGTAGGCGTGATGTCCGACCCCACCAACCACAGCTCCTTCGAAGAGGTAGGCCGTGTCTACCTGCCCAACGACATCCTTTGGCGTGAATACAGTTTCACCTTCGCAGACTATAGTGGCACCGGCACCCATATCGCCATCTGCACCGACACCAACTACTACAACACCATTGCCATCGACAATGTCTCCGTGCGCACCTACAGCAACTGTCCAACTCCTGACGAACCCATCATCACTGCCATGGACAACGAGAACGTCACCTTTGTCTGGCCTGCCGACCCCTTGGCGCTGACCACCGGCTACGAATATGAGTATGGCCCCGCCGATTTTGTTTTAGGCACCGGCACGCTGCAAAGTACCACCGATACCAGTGCCACCCTTACGGGTTTGGCTGCCGGTACTACTTACGATTTCTACCTTTACGGCATATGTGGCACTACCTACAGCAACTATCGCAAGGTCTCCTTTACCACCGCCTGTGCTCCCATTGCCAGCGAAGACCTACCCATCTTTGAAGACTTCGACAGCTACAGCTCGGGCAGCAACGCCGAGATCGACAGTTGCTGGTATCGAGGCACCAACTCCACCAGCCATTACCCCTATCCCTATAGCACTTACAGCTGTGGTGGCACAGGCAACGGCCTTTACTTCTACAGTACCACCAACTATTACAGCTACATTGTGCTACCCCTCTTTGAGGATAGCCTCTCTACCCTTGAGCTCAATTTCGATGCCCGTCGCACCAATACCAGTACCACCTACACAGGTCGTGTGATTGTAGGTATTATGGCCAATCCCACCGACAAGAACACCTTTGTGGCAGTCGACACCATCAACCTGCCCACCAGCATTGCCGAGTGCAACAACTACACCGTCAACTTCGAGAACTACACCGGCTCCGGTCGCTACATAACCATTCTCAACGACAACTCAGGTACCAACTACTTTATTGTCGACAACCTCAGTGTGGGAATCCGCAGCGACTGCGCTCGTCCAGCCGACTATGACCACGGCACCATCACCGAGAACAGTGTCGCGCTGCATTGGTCGCCCGACAGCACCCACGATGCATCCACCGTATGGACTGTTGAGTACGACACTACGGGTTTCAACATAGGCGAAGGCACTGTGTTGAGTGTCACCGATTCCTTCATCACCATAACTGGTCTCACTCCCAGCACCACCTATGATTTCTACCTCAATGCCGAATGTGGTGCCTCCTCCAGTGCCACCATGCTGCAAACCCTCACCACCGCATGCAGCCCAGTGCCTTCCGACTCTTTGCCCTATATTGAAACCTTCGACAGCTACCTCTCTGGTGCCAACCACCCCTTCAACAATTGCTGGTACCGCTACTATGGCTACAACGGCAGCACCACCAACTATCCCTACCCCTACGCCTCCTACCACCACGGTGCCACAGGCAACTCCCTCTACTTCTACAGCTCCACCACCACCAACTACTATTGCTATGCCGTCCTGCCCCGCTTCGAAGAAAACGTGCAAAACCTTGTGCTCTCCTTCTGGGGTTACAAAACCTCTGCCAACTATGGCAACCTCAAGATAGGTGTCATGACCGACCCCACCGACATCTCCACCTTCACCCTGGTACAGAGCATACAGGTCGAGCAACTCGCCACATGGGAGCAGTTCGACATCTATTTCAACAACTATGCCGACTCGGGTCAGTACATCACCCTTTATAGCCCTGAAGGTGCCCTGAACTATATCTATGTCGACGATGTCACAGTCAACCGCCTGCCCTCCTGTCCGCAACCCACCTTGCCCATCGTGCTCAACTGCATAGATGTCGACAGCACTGTGGTCAACTGGACACAACCTATGGGGACTCCAGCTGACTGGTCGCTGGCCTACCACAACAGCATGTTACCCTTCGACAGCGCCACCGTCATTTCTCATATCGACACCACTGTCTACACCCTCCACAACCTTACTGCAGGCACCGCTTACAATGTCTATGTACGTGCCAACTGCACCGACGAGACAAGCGAGTGGCGTGGTCCTGTGCGCTTCACGGCCGGTACCTTCGAAATGCCCATCACTGGCACCGAAGCTTTTGTCACCTGTAGTGGCACCCTCTACGACAACGGAGGTGCCAGTGGCATCTATGGCAACAGCTGCAACAGCATCGTCACCATCTATCCCAAGAGCGACTCGCTGGTCTCCATCACCGGCATGGTCAACACATATGACTCACTCGACTACATCAGGATATTCGACGGCCCAGGTGTCACCAGCACCCAGCTGGCAAAACTCTACGGCTATGACACCTCAGTCTCTGTTACCTCTACCGAGGGCCCACTGACCCTCCAGTTTGTCACCAATGCTACTGCCAATACCAGCGCCGCAGGCTTTGCTCTGCAGGTACACTGCGTGGCTGCCCCTTCCTGTCCATCCATCGTCGACCTCGACGTTGAGTCAGCAGCCCGCGTGGCCGCTCTCACCTGGTCGTATCTAGGTGCCGACAGCATTGTGCCTACCGTCCAGCTGCGGCTGAGCGATGCCACAGGTATCGTCGACAGTGGCAGCACCACCAGCCAACACTACTTCTTCAGTGGTCTCACCCCCAATCATGTCTACACGGTTGCACTACGCACCGTCTGCGACACCTTTGCTACCAACTGGCAGACTATCACTTTCACCACCCCCGATAGCACTTCTGGCTGCACGCCTCCTCTAGTAGTGGTCTCCCAAGTTACTGAAAACTCCATCGCCCTCAGCTGGGCACCTACAGGCAGCGAAACCTCATGGGATGTGCAATACCACACCTTGGCCAACCCTGTCTGGCACACCCTCATCAACATGACCAATACCCGTAGCGAGACCTTCACTGGGCTCCTGCCCTCAACAGTCTACTTCTTCCGCGTCATTGCCAACTGCACCGACACCACCGCCTACACCGAAGTGCAGACTCAAACCCTCTGCGCCCCCATTACCTCACTGCCTTGGAGCGAGAACTTCGACAGTTGGACTGCTGGTTCATCTGCCGACCTCGCCGCCTGCTGGCACCGTTACTCCACTTTCACCACAACGGTGTTGTACCCCTATGTCACCAGCAGCACCTATGCCACCTCAACCCCAAATGCCGTTTACCTTTACGGCTCCACTACGGGCTTCTCGGGTCTGGTCACACCGGCCTTTGCCTCGGCGTTGAACCAGCTGGAGGTGACCTTCTCGCTCCGCAAGACCTCTGCCAACTACCGCATTATGGTGGGTTGTATGGAAGACCCTGAGGACTACAGCACCTTTGTTCCTATCGACACTGTTTCGCCTGCCACCACCACTGCTTCCGAGAACTTTATCGTCCCCCTCACTGGCTATACAGGCACCGGCTCCCACATTGCCTTCTTCACCCCACAGGGCCTTACTACTTATATGTACTTGGACAACCTCACCGTCGACATCTACCACAGCTGCCCGCGTGTTGATAGCATCAGCATTGACTCCGTCACGGCCAACAGCATGACCCTCTCGTGGAATGGAACAGCCCCCAACTATATGATAGAATACGGCCCTCAGGGCTTTGCCCTCGGCAGCGGCCGACAGATATATGTGGCCAGCTCCGCCATGGCACCCTCCACACGCAATCACTACACCATTACAGGCCTCCACACTGCCCAAGACTACGATTTCTACATCCGCTCTCACTGCACCGGCGACTACAGCGGCTGGTCCTTCCCCATCAGCGGCAGTACCTCTTGCGGTGCCATCGACTCCCTCCCCTACGAGCAAGACTATGAGCATATAACTGCCTCCACCACTACCATGCAGGTGCCCAACTGCTGGACCCCCATCAGTGGCTACTCCACACTCTATCCTCAGGTGCGCAGTGCCACCGTCAACGGTGTCGCCACCAAGGGAGCCTACCTCTATAAGATGATTCAGAGCAAGAAGAACATGCCTCCCGACAGTGTGGCCACCGGCTTCTCGCTTCCTGCTTTCGACCCCGTCAATTATCCTGTCAACCGCTTGCAGGTCAAATTCGACCTCACCAAAATCACCAGCTCGCTGTCACTCTACCGCAGTGGTGTTATCGTAGGTCTATGCACCGTGCCAGGCGACATCAACACCTTCCACGCCATCGACACCTTTGTCGCCACCTATAACAGATGGACCAGTCACGAGGTCTTCCTCGACCTCGCCACCGTACCAGGCAACTACATCACCTTCCGCGATTACACCGACTTCGACCCCAACACCACCGTTGTCGGCAACGACAGCACCCTCTACAACTATTGTTATATCGACAATATTGTTGTCACCGAGGTGCCTGCCTGTGCCATGCCGGTCTACCTCACCTGCAACCATGCCAGCACCTATTCAGCCAATGTTAGCTGGACTCCCCGTGCCGGCTCCACCTACTGGCAGCTGGAGTATGGTCCACAAGGTTTCTATATCGGCAATGGCACACGCGTCAATGTCAGCGGATCACCCAGCTACACCATCACGGGCTTGCAGCCGATGACCTACTATGACTACTATGTGCGTTCCGTGTGCCCAGGAGACACCAGCGAGTGGTCAGCCGTGCCTTGCACCTTCGCCACCCTGCAGGTGCCTGCCACCTTGCCATACTACTACGACTTCGAAGACCCTGCTGAATGGAACAACTGGACCTCTGTCAGCAATAACAATATCCTATTCGTCCGTGGTACTGCCACCGCCGACAGCAGCGAGTACTCCATTTATGTCTCACCCGATAGCGGTGCCACCATCTACGCTGCCATGAATGCCATCGTCAATGCCTTTGCCTATCGCGATGTCGACTTTGGCTCTACCGACTCCTCCTTCCGCATCTCCATCAGTTCTAAGACAGGTGGCACTATCTCCCACAACTACGACGGCTTGGTGGTGCTGGTTGAAAACTCGCAAACTTTAGTCACTCCTCAGGGCGAAGGTCTGCGTTCGCCTTGGGGACAGATCAACAGCCTCCGTCCTGTCATTGGCTCCATCCGTCGCCAGAACGACTGGCTCACCTATGAGGGCAGCATCGACCACATCCACGGTGTCCACCGTGTCATCCTTTGGTGGTTTGGTCAGTCCACTGGCACCACCGACTTCATGGGTCATGCCGCTGCGGTGGACAATGTGCGTATCGATTACGAGACCTGCCCGCGTCCCCTCACCCCGCAGGTCAGCACCGTGGGCATCAACCGCGCCACCCTCTATTGGGATGGTCCTGAATCGGCCACCTACCGCGTCTACTACCGCACCGTTGACGAGACCAACTACAATTATGTTGTGGCCAATACCAACTACATCACCCTCCGCAACCTCGACACCGCCACCACCTACTACTGGTATGTGCGCAAGGACTGCACCAGCGAGCTGAGTGTGGCCTCCGTGGTGGGTCAGTTCACCACACTCTACTGCTTTGGCCAAAACGTGGCCTCCACAGGCGACGGCAGCGCCACCACTACCAGCTACCAGTACCCCTTCAGCCAGAGCGCCAATTACAATTACAGTCAGACCATTATCCTGCGCAACGAGCTCTCCAGCGCCATGCAGGGCGACTTCAACCAACTGCGTCTGCATTATGGCTCCGACAGCGTCATGCGTGCCAAGGATAGCGTCTACATCTATATGGGTCACACTGCCAAGTCATCCTTCTCCTCGACGGTGGACCGCGTGCCCTTTGCCAACCTGAGTCTTGTCTACAGTGGCCCGCTCAATTGTACACATCCGGGTTGGAACACCTTTTACCTCGACAGCCTCTTCCACTACAATGGCGACAGCAACATCGTGGTAGCCTTTGTTGACCGCAGTGGTGCCCACGACGGAACCCTACGCAAGTTCACATACGAAAGTGCCGGAACCAGCAATTACCGTATGATCTACAAGACTGGCACCACTCCCATCAATCCCGCCACCCTTGCGGCTTCCACTACCATGACACGCTCCATCAACCGCGCCACCATGCGACTGGTGGCCTGCAGCCAACAGTGCAATGCTCCGCAGTTAGGACGGGTCACCACCGATTTCGACGAAGCAACAGTCAGCTGGTTGGGCACCAACGACATGGCACTAGGATACGAGGTGCAGATACGCCAACTGAGCAATCCGCTCTGGACCACCACCTACAACCTCGCAGCCTCCGACAGCACCTTCCGCTTCACAGGACTCTATCCTGCCACACAATATGTCTACCGCCTGCGGTCGCAGTGTACAGCCACCGACTTCAGCCCTTGGTCTGAATCCACCTTCCTCACCGACAGCCTCCACTGCTACCAGCCCGACAGTTTGACTGTTTCAGATGTGATTAACAATGCTGCCACCTTCAGTTGGAGCCGTGGTGCCGACGAGGGAGCCTGGGAACTGCATGTCTTTAACAGCACATACGACACACTGATGGACCTCACCTCGCGCAGTGTCCGCCTCACTGGCCTGGTCACTGGTGTCACCTACCATGCTGCTGTACGCTCGCGCTGCGGCAGTGGCGCCATGAGTGTCTCCGAGTGGAGCGACACCCTTACCTTCACCACACTCACCTGTCCCAATGTCGACAACCTCAACACCAGCCAGGTCACCTATAGCAGCGTCACCCTCAATTGGGCCGTTGACCCGATGGCCGAGAGTTGGGTGATAGAGTACGGCTACACTGGCTTTGCCCAAGGTACCGGCACGCGCGTTTCCACCGATGTCAACAGCTATGTCGTCAATGGTCTTGAAGATGAGACCTCTTACGACTTCTTTGTCAAAGCCCTTTGTGGAGACGATTGGACCAGCGAGAATTGGACCCTTGCCAGCGCCACCACCCTCACGGCCCCCGACGAGGATTATACCGTCACCGTAGAGGTGAACGATGCCTCGATGGGCACCGCCACCGGCGGTGGAGTCTACCATGCTGGTTCCACGGCCACAGTCACTGCCACTGCCAACCCAGGCTACCGCTTTGTCAACTGGAGCATCGGCATCACCGACAACCCTTATAGTTTTGTAGTCACCAGCGATATTACCCTCACCGCCAACTTCGAGGCCCTCCAGGCCATCGACGACGTGTCGGGCGACATCCGTTGCACCATCTTCCCCAATCCTGCCCACGATGCCACCACCATCAACGTGAGTGGTGCCAACGGCAAGGTGCTCATAACTGTTGTCGACATGAACGGTCGCACCGTCGCCAGTCAGACCCAAGAGTGCAGCAGCGACTGTGTAATGACGATGGAAGTAGCCGACCTTGCTCAAGGAGCTTACTTTGTTAGGATTACCGGAGATAAGATAAATGTGGTAAAGAAACTCATAATCAAGTGATCCTAATCATGTAGATGTTGTTAAACTCAAATCAGTCATTAGGAATTATGCCAGGTTAGCATTTATTTCGAGCAGATTGGCCATATCGCTGCCGACCGTTGCGTAAAGCGAGCGCAGAGAAAGCTCGCTTGCTATGCCGAGCCATAGCAACGTCAACGAAATTAAGGCGTAGCGGGCAACGGCAAGACAGAGATATGGCTAAGATGCCGAACGTTACGCAAAGCGAGAGCAGAGGAAGCTTGCTTGCTCTGCCGAGCCCAAGTAACGTCATGGAATATAAGGAAATGCTGAGATGGCCTAAAATAAAAGTCGGCCTAATGACCGATTTGGGATATAGCAGAAAGAGACCATAAAAAGCAAGATAGGATATAAAAGTCGGCCTAATGACCGATTTGGGTTAAACAAATAAGGCAGAGGCAACATCCAATTGCCTCTGCCTTATTATTACGCTATAGGATATCCCTATGCTTATTTCAAGAATGTCTCGTAGTAGTCGAACATTTTCTCGTAGAGATGGATGCGGTCGATGCCACGGACGTTGTGTTCGTGATGAGGGTAGATAAAGTAGTCGACCTGTTTGCCAGCTTTGATGCAGGCATCAACGAACTCGATGCTGTTTTGCCAAACCACGGTGTTGTCCTCGGCACCATGGATGACAAGAAGACGGCCATTGAGGTCCTTGGCCTTGGACAGGAGGGAGTTGTTGGCGTAACCCTCGGGGTTCTCCTGTGGGGTGTCCATATACCGCTCGCCATACATGACCTCGTACCATTTCCAGTCAATGACTGGGCCACCAGCGCAACCCACTTTAAAGATTTCGGGATGAGCCAATTTCATCGTAATGGTCATGAAACCGCCAAAGCTCCAACCCTCAACACCCATACGGTCTTTATCGACATAGGGTAACGACTGGAGGAACTTGACACCCTCCAATTGGTCGGCCATCTCAATCTGGCCGAGGTGACGATGGGTGCAGCTCTCGAATTCAAAGCCGCGGTTGTCGGTGCCGCGATTGTCGACGGTGAAGACCACATAGCCCTGCTGAGCCAAGAAGAGGAAATAGAGATTGCCTCCACCCAGCCAGGTATCGGTGACCAGCTGGCTGTGAGGGCCTCCATATACGTAAACAAGGGTGGGATATTTCTTTCCTGCCTCCATGTGGGGCGGAGTGATAAGGCGATAATAAAGGTCGGTAACACCGTCGGCAGCCTTGATGCTACCCATCTGGATGCCGGGCATGGCATACTCGGCCAAGGGGTTCTCATTCTGATGGAGAGTGGCGAGAACCTTGCCTTTCTTGATATCGATGACTTGAACGGTACCCGGATTGTCAACACTATTGTAAACATCGACGAGGGTGGTGCCAGCCTCGTTGACAACGACACTATGGGTACCCTTGGCGGGGGTAAGGAGGGTCATCTGACCACTCTTGAGATTGACTTTGTAGGCGGCACGGCCAGTGGCAGACTCTTTGTTGGCATAGATAAAGATATTCTCGGCCTTGGCGTCAAAACCGATGAAGCCCTCCACTTCATAGTTGCCAGAAGTCACCTGACGCAGCAACTGACCATCGGTGTTGTAAAGATAGAGGTGCTTGTAGCCGTCGCGGAGGCTGTACCAAAGAAACTGGTCGGGGTGCTGGGGAACAAAAATCAGGGGGTCGCAGGGCTCGGTGTAACGGGCATTTACCTCCTCGAAAAGAACCGTGTCAAGCATTCCGTCCTCAATGTCATAACGTTCGAGCCACATATGGTTCTGCTCACGGTTGATTTTAGCGATATAGAGATATTCCTCTTGAGGATCCCAAGTAAGGTTGGTCAGGTAGTTCTCACGCTCGGCGAGGCTCTCGTCGCGACGGGTGTCGAGGTAGAGGATCGAGTCGGTATTGGTGTTGTAAATTCCCACGGTCACCTCATGGCTCTTCATGCCAGCCATGGGGTATTTGAAAGGCTGCTCGCGGGCGATGCGGGCGGTGGTGTTGACCAAGGGATAGTCAGTCACCATCGACTGGTCCATGCGATAGAAGGCAAGGTAATTGCCCTGAGGAGACCAGAAAGTACCCTTTTCGATTCCAAACTCATTGCGGTGAACTGACTGTCCATAAACGATGTCCTTGTCGGGGCTCTCAATGGAACGGACATTGCCGTTGTTGTAGACATAGAGATTGTTATCGACAGTATAGGCCGACTTGAAAGTGGTGAACTCGACATCGAGGTTGCTGGCATTGTCGGTGGGGAACTGGGCCACCTTGGTGAGGGTTTTCTTGGCGAGGTTATAGCAAAGGACCTTGCCTTGGGCGCTGAAACGAATCTCCTTGTCATTGAGAAATTTCACCGACGGAAAGTTGCGCATCGACTCGAAACCAGAAGCAAGCATGACCTTGTTGAGCTGACTGAGAGTGAGACAAACTTTCGCCTTGCCGGGCTGGCCGATGTAGAGAACGGTATCCTGGATATAGGCAATTTGATTGCCCTTACCCACAAACTGATAGCCCCGCATGTGGGACTGAGGATAGAGGTTGTAGGACATGAGCTGTTTGGAACTAAGCATTTTGTCCTGAGCAAAAACGCTGACCGAAAGAGTCAGCGTTAAAGCCAAAAAGATAATCTTTTTCATATTCTGTAATATCAATAATTTTTCCAATTGCGACAACGGAGGTTGAAGACCCCAAAGAAAGCCTCCTTGAAAATCTTCATACTCATCTTGGAGGTGCCCAGAACACGGTCGGTGAAAATGATAGGAACCTCATAGATTTTGAAACCGAGACGGGTGGCTGTATATTTCATCTCTATCTGGAAAGCATAGCCGACAAATTTGACCTTGTCGAACTTGATACGCTCAAGAACGCGACGGCTCCAGCAAACAAAACCCGCTGTGGCATCCATCACTTTCATACCGGTAACTGCGCGGACATACTTGGAGGCGTAGAACGACATCATCAGGCGACCCATGGGCCAATTGACGACACTAATCTTGCCATCAACATAGCGGGAACCGACCACAACATCGCCTTTGCCCGTGGAGCAGGCTTCATAAAGACGGGGCAAATCTTCGGGATTGTGTGAGAAGTCGGCATCCATCTCAATCATATACTCATATCCATGCTCCAACCCCCACCGGAAACCATCAAGGTAGGCCGTTCCTAAGCCCAGCTTGCCTTTGCGTTCCTTAATAAAGAGACGGTCGGGGAACTCCTGCATGAGACGTTTGACGATTGCTGCCGTGCCATCGGGCGAGTTATCCTCGATGATAAGCATATCAAAAGCTTTGTCCAGCGAAAAGACTTTACGAATGATGTTCTCGATGTTCTCTTTCTCGTTGTATGTCGGGGTAATTACAAGTGTATCGTTCATAATAATGTCATTCTGTATAATAAAAGATGATATAGTATTCGTTTTTAGCAAAGCCTCTTCATCGCTAAGCAGCTCTGTTGCGCATAATCCTGCGGTGGCGAATCATCACAGGTAGAATGGCCAGCCAGCCAAGGAAAATGCCCACACAGTTGGCAATAAGGTCGTTGACATCATAGCCACGATAGGGCAACAAGGCCTGTACCAACTCGGTGAACAAACCTGTCAGCACAGCCACCAGCAAGACATAGCCCCAACGCTTGTTGAGCCAGTCGGCCCAAAAGAGCGGGCAGAAAAGGAATACGGTGGCATGCAAGAAATGATCGGCACGCAGGCCAAAGATATAGTTGTTCAAAACAGGTGCCAACCCATTGAGCGGTGCCCACATAAGTATTGCCAACAGGACAAAATATAAGATAGACCATTTTTTGCGGGCACCCTGGTTGGTAAACCGGATGACGGTATTCTTAATTTTGCGGCGGCGAAGCACTTTGCGGGAGAGGCTGCGCCACTCCTCGGTCTCGCAATTGACCTGGGTGCCGTCGGGCTTCTCAATCACAATAAGCTTGGCAAGGACATTCTCACGTCCCTCATGCTCGTAGGCATAGCAGTTGTCGCCCCGAAACACATAGTCATCACCCTTAATCCACATCAAACGGTGGATGATATAATGGCCCAGATGGCGGAAAAGGTAGACCTCGCCGGGTACACATTTCTCGCTCTCAGCCAACGGACGGAGTTGAATCTTATCGCCTTCACCATTGATAAGTGGAAGCATGCTGCGGCCTCCAAAGAGCATAGTGACCGTCTGGCCCTCTTTGAGCCGTTCGCACATCTCGACCAAAATGAAATTATCGAGACTGTTGGGCAACGAAATCTGAATTGTCTTCAATGGAACCCCCTCCGAGAAAAAAACGACTATTTAGAAGGGCCGAAAATGGCATCGTGGCTTGTCCATGCAGCAGCCTCGTCGGGAAGGCACTCCAGATGGAATACTGGGGCTACCGTGAGCACATCGGAGAGCATACTGACCATCATATCCTGGAACTTCTCATCCTGCGCCAAAGCGGGAGGAAAAGAGGGGTGCAGGGAAGAGAAAGCCTCGAGCGTGCTCAGCCGGTGTATCTTGTTGTAAGGTGCCTGCGAAAGGCGGATGGCGGCTGCCAGCGGGAAACGGAGCTGGTGGTAGTGGTGGGTCTTGCCGCTCCAAGGAGATCCATACACCACAGCCTCACCATTCTCGAAAGCCAAAACAGGGCTGTCGTCATTAAGCAGGTGACTGTCGGGTATGTACTTAAGCCATAGACGGGTGTGGGTGCTCTTGCCAGTACCCGACTCGCCCAAACAGAGAACAGCCTTACCCTGATGAACCACACAAGAGGAGTGAATCAACACCATATTGCTGGAACAAGAAAGCATGCCAACGGCCATCCATAAGGCAAAACGAAGCATCATGGGGTCGACACAGACAGTACCCTCAAGCACAGAGCTGCCCAACTGATAACGCATCAGCAAAGGGGTATCGTTGGGTGTATAGGGGTCCATGGCAAAATAATAGGTATCCCCTACCTTGGCCAGCGTGCATGACATAGTACCAATCTCAAACTCGAAATGGTAGAGGATGGTCCAATCTTCGGGCTTAGTAATCTGACGGCCAAAAACAATCTGCCACTCGGGCTCGCCTCCATCGACAACAAAAACGGGAAAACCCGGAATGTCGCGAAGAACGGCGCACTCCTTGTCGCCCTCTATACGGATAAGGTGACTTGCTATGGAATAAGTAATCGAATCAGCCATATGCGATAAAATTATTCAGCCAAGAACAAACCATTCTCTTTGAGGGTTGCAACCCAATTCTCAGCATCGACACGGGCAACAGACTCCTCTACTTCGTAGTTGTCCAGCAGGACTTGAACCACATCTTCAAGCGTAAAGTCCTTACCTTGAAGATTATCCCACATCAGCAGAGCCGAATCATTAAAGGCGACAACACGTGTCATATCGCCACCATTTTTACCTTGTAAGAGAATAATATTCTCACCCGCAACCTTGCGGACTTTATAAATCGGATTAATTTTCATGCTGCAAAAATACAAAAAAAAACTGATATGGCAGACTTTTATTCAAAAAAATGATTTCTCAATCGCTCTACACATCCTCACCTCGACAGAATAATGACTACTTTTACGTTGTGGGTAGAACAGAAAGCATGCAAATATGGTAACATCACTCACTAATCACATATTTTACAACCTCACTTTGTTCTGGCATAAAAAAGAATAACATCCACAATCGTGCGGATGCTATTCAACATTTTGGTTCACTTAATATTATTTACTCGTTACGAGTGAAGTTGAGGGGGAAGATGAATGTGTTGGTGTCGTCAACATCTTCCATATTCTCGCTGCCATAGGAAAGCTCCAGATTGAAAGTAATGACATCGGTAGTATCGTTGTAGGCGAACTGAAGCTGGGCAGGAACCTCATTTCCATTCTCGTCCTCGGCGGTGCACACAAGGTAGCCAGTGTGGCTGGTACCATCATAAGAGTACTGGTAGGACAAGCCAAAAATCTGAGCCATATCGCTCTCGTCAGCATTCAGGCCATAAGCTTCGATGTTGTCGGAGAAAGTGAAGTGAGCAAGACTTCCGTCAAAGTTCAGACCGAGGGAATAGGTCTCGCCACCAAGATCGGGGATGCAGGTGGTGTCGGCACCCATAAGGCAGAGAATCTGGTTGAAGGTCATGCTGCAGGTCCAATCGGTGTTGTGCAGGTCGGATGTGCTCTTCACTCTGGCATTGGATTCGGTGTAAGTGTTGTCACCAGTATTGACGGGGTTGATTTCTTCCTTCTGGCAAGCGGCCATGCAAAGGGCAAATGCTGCGATAGCAACGAAAAGAACGTTTTTCTTCATTTTGTTTGATGTTTAATCTTGTTAATGTTTTTGTTTGTTTCTTTATTTCGCCTATAAGAACGCAACTCGAAACCCAAAAACTACAACAGGGGTATATTTTATTTTCCAACGAAATCCATTCCCCTCTGTTACAATCAGTTCTATAATAAAAAAATGAGATAAAAAAATGTTGTATTCCTCTATCAAATCTATCACCTCTAACCCCCATCCATCACAACTATCCCCCATCCACCAAATCTATCCCCCATCCACCGAATCTATCCCCCATCCACCGAATCTATCATCTCTATCCCCCTCTATCGAATCTATAAAAAACAAAAAAAGGGAGCCATCTCTGACTCCCTCTGTAAAA
>JAEEGG010004655.1_pt1 | contig 33103 bp, 30 predicted proteins | sample 9134161 | NCBI WGS metagenome assembly JAEEGG01 (sample SAMN16246543, study PRJNA631951) | gut metagenome | biome: gut microbiome; feature: rumen; material: CR-attached | host: Bos | place: Iran: Karaj | collected 2018-10 | reverse complement strand
GATGGAGTCCGTGGGCGCGCCCCTCCCAGGTAGGGGAGGGGTAGGGGTGGGGTCAGTGTCTTCCCAATCCGCTGAGAGAAGCGCAGAACAGACAATACATTCTGGGCAGTCACCCCCCCACACCTATCCCTCCCCTGAAAATGGATGAAAATGGAGGGAAGGCCTACGGGCTCCATCTGCATAAGTCCGTTGTTGTCCGCTGCTTATAAATCTGTCGGATAAACTCCGTGTTGCAAGAAAAGTCCGTTGTTGTCCGCTGCTTATAAATCTGTCGGACGAACTCCGTGTAGCAAGAAAAGTCCGTTGTTGTCCGCTGCATATAAATCTGGCGAACGAACACCGCGTAGCAAAAAAAGTCCGTTATTGTCCGCTGCATATAATATCTGGCGGACGAACACCATGTAGCAAGAAAAGTCCGTTGTTGTCCGCTGCATATAAATCTGGCGAACGAACACCGTGTGACAGAGAAAAGTCCGTTGTTAGAAGTGGATAGATAGACTGCCAGTCCGTGTTTGTACGTTGTTAAGGAGGGAAATGACGAAAAACATAAAAATATTTGGCTTTTTCACTGTTAATTCGTAACTTTGCACACTGGTTACCAAACGATGTAATTATGAGAAGTCTATTCCTTACCCTGATGCTGACGCTGCCGTATGCCCGCCCCCCCCATTGGCAGATGTCGACCGAAGGCTTTACTGAAACCGACTGGCAGTATATCAACGAATTTGGCCATTAGCCTACCCCATACAACAAACCCGAATCATTCACTAAACCTTACAATTATGAAAAAACTATTCATTACAACGTTACTGGCACTGGTTGTGGGCGCTGCCCATGCCAACGACGGTGTGTTCTACGTAAACGGCAACCACCTGGAGCCGATGCAGGAGAACGACATCGCTGTGACTAAGGAAGTGCTGACCATTAGCCTTTGCGACGACGGCTATGCCCACGTCGACGTGTACTATGAGATGAACAACCGTGGAGCTGAGAAGACCATCAACGTGGGCTTCGAGGCCAGCATTCCCTATATGAGCGGTGAGCCCTTCTCGCCACAGGGCATACACCCCTTCATCAAGGGCTTCACCGTGACGCACAACGGCACCCGCTTAACCCACCGCAACGGCGTGGTGCGTGCCTCTGACGATGAGCAGCACACCGACTTTGTCAGCTTAGACACTCGCAAGTGGCATCTCACCGAGGGCGACGACTTCAGCTTCGACGAAGGTAACAGCAAGATGAGCAATGGCCGCGAGACCATCGACCGTGTAGCCTACGCCTACTTCTTCAAAGCCACTTTCAAGCCTGGCAAGAACACCATACACCACACCTACCGCTACAAGATGTCCTTTGGTGTGTGCCGCGCCTTCGAGGTGCCCTATTGGCTCACGCCCTGCACCCGCTGGGCCAACCATCAGGTAGACGACTTTACGCTGCGCATCAAGGCCGACAAAACAGCCAAGCACTTCTTCCTCTACGACAAAGTGTTCCGTCGCACACCGTTCAAGGTGACATCGGGCAAAGGCAAGGTGCGTGCCGCCACGGCCGATGGCAACCACTACCAGGAGGTGACGCTGCGCAACGGCGTGGTGGAATGCCATGTGCAGAACTTCCGTCCCACTGAAGACATGGTGATACAGTCGGCCGACCAGCTGGCCACATATATGGGCGATGATATCGACCTGGCCGGATTCTTCGACCGTGCCGCCCCGGCCATGCCCATGGGCGAGGTGTCGTATCGCGAATTCTACGGCAGGGCTGCAAAGAACGAGGCCGAACAGGAGAAGCTGAACAAGCGCATTTTGCGCAACCTGCCATACGCCAACCGTGGCTATGTGTTCAAGGACAAGCAGCTGCAGCGATTCTTTGACGCCCGCTGGTGGTACATGCCAGACCCCACGTGGCAGATGTCGACCGACGACTTCAAAGCTACCGACTGGCTGTATATCAACGAATATGGAAAGGAATAACCCACTATGCGACACCTACTACTGATGCTGGTGCTGCTGGTCAGCATGACTGCCAGCGCACAGAATGCCGATGCCCTGTATGAGGAGGGAAAGGCACTCTACGACAAGAAAGACTATGCCGCCGCCGTGGAGAAGCTGCGCCCCGCCGCACAGAAAGGGCACAAGAAAGCGCAGTACCGGCTGGGCCGCTGCTACGACAAGGGGCGCGGTGTGGAAGAGAGCAACGATGAGGCCTTCCGTTGGTACACTAAGTCGGCCGACCAGGGCTACTACAAAGCTGAATACCAGCTGGCCCGCTGCTACCTGAAGGGCAAGGGCGTGACACCCAATGAGAAGAAGGCCGCAGCAATGGTAAAGCGCGCCGTGAGCGGCAAGAAGCACGGTGAGGAGATGCTGAAAGAGATAAAGGAGAGTGCTGCCGGCGGCGACGAGACCGACCGCAGGCTGCTGCAGCTACTGGGCCTATAGCGCCCTGACCGTGATGTCGTGGCAGGGCACTTTGTCCCAGCTGAAGAGCTGAAGGGCTTCGTTCAAGGAGAGCGGCAACGGTTCTGACTGTAGACCGGCCACATAAGCCAGCACACCTGTGAGGGCTGCTGGCGTGAAGCGCTGACGAAGCTGGCTCATGTCGAGACTCTTATCGCGCTTGGACAGCCGCTGCCCCTCAGTGTTGCAGAGCAACGGCACATGTATGAATTGTGGCGGAGCGAAACCCAACAGCTCCGCCACATATATTTGTTGGGGTACGGAGAGCAGCAGGTCGCGGCCGCGTACCACCTCGTTGACACCTGTCAGCGCATCGTCGACGACCACAGCCAGCTGATAGGCCCAGGCACCATCCTTGCGGCGAATAATGAAGTCGCCTACCTGATGCGCCAGATTTACCCGCTGCGGTCCGTAGTGTCTGTCGACAAAGGTGATGTCGCTATCGGGCACGATGAGACGCATGGAAGCCCCCGTAGCCCCCCTCTCGTCCCCCGAGGGGGACGTATTACCATGCACGCCATCAAATGAAGCCCCCTCGGGGGCCGTAGGGGGGGCTGTTAGGGATTTCTTCTTCGGCCTACAGGTGCCAGGGTAAACCACACGCCCGTCGCTCTCGTGAGGCGCTTGCGTGGCAAGCAGGTCGGCACGGGTGCAGTAGCAGGGATAGGTGAGGCCTTGGCGCTGCAGCAGGTCGTAGTAGTGATGATAGATGTCTGCGCGCTGGCTCTGCCACAGCGGTTCACCATCCCATTGTAACCCCATCCACTGCAAGTCGTCCATGAGCAGGAGAGCATATTCGCGTCGCGAGCGCTGCGGGTCAATGTCCTCTATGCGCAACAGCCACTCGCCGCCCTGGCTCTTGGCTGAGAGCCAGGACAGCAGAGCACTGTAAACGTTGCCTAAGTGCATGCGCCCCGTGGGCGATGGTGCGAAGCGTCCGCGAATCATTGCGCTGCGCCAGTGTCTACATCGTCACATCGACGGTATGGCGGCCTGGGGTATAGGGTATGACAGTACCCTCAATGGGCGAGCCGTCGAGCACCATCTGCTTGACACCCTTCTGCGAGCCGTTGGGATGGACGGTAATCACATACTCTGCCTCACGGAACTTACGGTTGACGGTATAGTCGGTTGCCGTCTCAGGCAGACAGGGGTCAATGCACAGACCATCGTAGTCGGGCTTGATGCCGAGGATAAACTCCGAGACGGTGTACCACATCCAGGCGGCAGTGCCCGTGAGCCAAGAGTTCTTGCCCTCACCAGGCTTGTAGGCATCCTTGCCGGCCACCATCTGACAGTTGACGTAAGGCTCCACCTTGTGCAGCGTCTGGTACTTTTCCTCCACGTAAGAGGGGAGAATCTTGGCGTAGTGGTTCCAAGCGTCATTGCCGCGCCCGGCCAGGCACTCGCCTATGATGACCCACGGATTGTTATGGCAGAAAATGCCGGCATTCTCCTTGTAGCCCTCAGGATAGGAACTGATTTCGCCATACTCGTAGATGTACTTCGTAAAGGCGGGATTGTTGAGCACCATGCCGTGCTCGCACTCCAGATACTTCTTACACGAGTCGAGGCTCTTGGCCACCATACCCTCGTCGGCACCTATCTCGGCCATCGTGCACCAGCCCTGGCTCTCAATGAATATCTTGCCCTCGTCGCACTCGTGCGAGCCAATCTTGCGCCCGTAGTAGTCGTAGGCACGCAGATACCACTCGCCGTCCCATCCGTGCTTCTTCACGGCCTCTATCATTGCGTCGATGGCTTTCTGCATGCGTGATGCCTCATCGTCCTTGCCCGTCTTCTTGCAGAGCGCCACATAGTCCTTGCCAGTGACGACGAAGAGGCCGGCTATCATGAGCGATTCGGCCTTGGTGCCCTCGCTGACGTTCTCAGTGGTCTGGAACGACTCATTGGGATCCCACGAGAAGCAGTTCAGATTCAGACAGTCGTTCCAGTCGGCACGGCCAATCAATGGAAGCATGTGCGGACCGAGGTTATTGATGACATGATTCATCGACACCTTCAGGTGCTCGAACAGCGTCACCTCACTACCGGGCTGATTGTCGAAGGGCACCATCTCGTCGAGGATGGAGAAGTCGCCTGTCTCCTTGATATAAGCCACGGTGCCGAAGATGAGCCAGCAGGGGTCGTCGTTGAATCCACCGCCTATGTCGTTGTTGCCGCGCTTGGTGAGCGGTTGGTACTGGTGGTAGCAGCCGCCGTCGGGGAACTGTGTGGAGGCGATGTCGATGATGCGCTGGCGGGCACGGCTCGGTATCTGGTGCACGAAGCCCACGAGGTCCTGGTTGGAGTCGCGGAAACCCATGCCGCGGCCTATACCGCTCTCAAAGAAGGAGGCGCTTCGCGAGAAGTTGAAGGTGACCATGCACTGATACTGGTTCCAGATGTTCACCATGCGGTCGAGCTTGTCGTTGCCCGTGCGTACCTTATATATATTAAGGAGTGCATCCCAGTAGTCGCATAGTTCGGCGAAGGCCTTATCCACCTTCTCCGTGGTGTTCAGGCTGTCGATGAGGGCGTGCGCCTTCTTCTTGTTGATGACCTGAGGAGCCTCGAACTTCTCGTCCTGTTCGTTCTCGATATAGCCAAGCAGGAATACGAAGTCCTTCGACTCACCAGGCTGCAGCGTCACCTCCATGTAGTGAGAGGCAATGGGGCTCCAGCCGTGGGCGTGGCTGTTACGTGGCTTGCCCTCCACGACGGCGTCGGGGTTGGCAAACTCGTTATAGAGGCCCACGAAGGTCTCGCGGTCGGTGTCGTAGCCTTGTATCTCTGTGTTCACATGATAGAACGCATAGTGGTTGCGGCGCTCGCGATACTCCGTTTTGTGATAGATGGTAGCCCCTCCAAGTGATGACGTTTCAATCTCCACTTCGCCGGTGGAGAAGTTGCGCTGGAAATTCTCCATGTCGGTGGCGGCATTCCACAGACACCACTCCTCGAAGCTGAAGAGCTTTAGGTGCTTCACCTCTTGGCTCTGGTTGGTGAGCGTGAGCTTCTGCACCTCGCACCACTTCTTCAGTGGCACGAAAAAGAGCACGCTGGCCTCCACCCCGTTCTTACGGCCTGTGATGCGGGTATAGCCCATGCCATGACGGCACTCGTAGAAGTCGAGCGGCGTCTTGCAGGGCTTCCAGCCGGGGTTCCAGATGATTTCCTCACCTCCTGCCTCGTCTACGATGTAGAAGTAGCGCCCGCCATTGTCCATCGGCACGTTGTTGTAGCGGTAGCGTGTGATGCGGCGGAACTTTGCGTCCTTATAGAAGCTGTAGCCGCCGGCAGTATTGCTGATGAGCGAGAAGAAGTCCTCGTTGCCCAAGTAGTTGATCCAGGGCCACGGGGTCTGCGGGTCGGTAATGACATACTCGCGGTGTTGGTCGTCGAAATGACCGTAACGTTTCTGTTGTTCCATATGCTTGTTTGTTAATATAGTAAAAGGAGTAAGGGAGATACGGAGAGGAAGTTAGTTTACCTTATACTTGTACTTTATTTCTGCCAGGTCGCGGTTGGCATTCTCTATCTTCTGCTTTAGGTTCTCCTTGTGTTCGGCCAGCCGCCCGGCAAGCGCCTCGTCGCCAATGGCAATGATTTGGCAGGCTAACAGGGCAGCGTTTTGAGCACCATTCACGCCGACGGTGGCCACAGGTATGCTCGGCGGCATCTGCACAATGGAGAGCAGGGCGTCGAGACCGTCGAGCATGCCCTTGATGGGAACGCCGATGACGGGCAGTGTGGTCTGCGCAGCAATGACACCCGGCAGGGCGGCGGCCATGCCCGCAGCGGCAATGATTACCTTGATGCCGCGTGCGGCGGCTCCACGCGCAAACGCTTCCACGGCCTGCGGTGTACGGTGGGCCGAGAGCGCACTCACCTCAAAGGGCACTTGCAGCTCGTCGAGCTGCTTGCAGGCTTTTTCCATAACGGGCAGGTCGCTGGTGCTGCCCATGATAATGCTTACTAATGCTTGATTATTCATTTTTTTAGAAGGCTTTGGTTACAGATAGATGATGGTGAAGAAGGCGCACGCCATGCCTATGAAGAAGCCGACGAGCACTTGTGCGAGTGAGTGTTGGCGCAGTATGATGCGTGCTGTGCCCAGCAGTCCCGATAGCAGGAATATGAGACAGAGCCACCACACGGGGTTGAAGCGAAACAGTTCGGCGAAGGCCATGAGCGCCCCTGCCACCCCGCCAATGGCAGCGGTGTGCATAGATATTTTCCACCACAAAGTGACAATAATCCCCACTGCCTGTATGATGAGTGCTGCCAGCACGATGGTGATGATGAAATGGAAGATGAACCGCTGGTCCATAATCCAGAAGCACACCAGATAGCTGACAATGGAGATGATATAAGGCACCAACCGCCTGTGTCGGCGGCTTAGCTGCAGCAGTGTCCATCCGTGGTAGCGGCGATACAGCCAAATGAAGAACGTGGGCAGGAGTATGGTGAAGAGATAGACAATGGCCACGACAAGCAGCTTGAACTGTATGTTCACCTTGCTCATATAGCTGAAGGTGAACAACAGCAAAATACCCACCAGTGGCAGATAGAAGGGGGTGAAGAGTGAGCTGAGCACCCTTGCGGCTATAATCAGACCTTTGTTGCGTGTCATACGTCGTTGGCGGGCTATGTTGATTTGCGCAGGCGTGCCACAGGAAGCCCCAGCTGTTCGCGGTATTTGGCCACTGTGCGGCGAGCAATGGGAAAGCCCTGCTGGGCGAGCATGGCACTCAGCACGTCGTCGCTGAGCGGTTTTCGCTTGTCTTCCTGCTCCACAAGGCGGCGCAGTGCGGCTTTTATCTTGCGTGTCGACAGCTCCTCGCCGTTCTGTGTTACATAGCTGTCGTTGAAGAAGAATTTCAGGGGGAAGGTGCCCCAGCGTGTCTGCACATATTTTGAGTTCGACACACGCGATATGGTGCTCAGGTCCAGTCCTGTCAGCTCGGCTACGTCTTTCAGCTTCATGGGGCGCAGCAGCTCCTCATCGCCCTCAGCAAAGAAGGGCTTCTGCAGGCGCATGATAGCCTTCATGGTCTTTGTCAGCGTGCGTTGGCGCATAGCCACGGCATCGATGAAATTCTGTGCTGCCTCAATCTTTTGGCGGGTATAGAGCAGTGCTTCTTTTTGTTGGCGTGTAAGGCTGTCCTTGTTTCCTTGATAGTCCTTCATCAGGCTGGCGAACGACGGTGATATCTCCAGTCTCGGCATGTCGCCCGTATTGAGTGCCATGCTCACGGTGCCGTCGTCCTGTGTATCAACGATAAAGTCGGGCGTTATCTGTTGCATGGAGTGACCCATGGCCTCGCCCATCGAAGCTCCCGGTTTGGGGTTGAGCCGCCGCAGCTCGCCTATGAGTTCTGCAGTCTGAACGTCGCTAAGCCCCATCTGCTGCTGTATGCGCTGCCAGTGCTTCTTGGTGAAGTCGTCGAAATAGTCGGCAATGACTTTCGCCATCTGTCGCTTCAGTTCCGAGTCCTTGCGTCGCTCTATCTGCAGCATCAGACACTCTTTCAGCGAGCGGGCGCCTATGCCTGCAGGCTCGAAGAGTTGCAACCGGCGCAGCAGCTGTGAAGCGGTAGTCTCATCGATGTCGATACCGTGGTAAACGGCCAGCTGCTCGCAGATGTCGCTCAGCGATATGCGCAACAGCCCGTCGTCATCGAGCGACTGTATGATATACTCCATCACGTAGCGGTCGCGCTCGCTGAGTTCCAGCTCACCCACCTGCTCCATCAGCACGTCATAGAACGACTGTCCCTCGCCGAAGACCGTCTGCTCCTGGCTGTCGGCCGCCCACTGCTGTCCGCCCTGATATACGGGCAGGTCCTCGTCGTCTCTGCCAATGTTTTCTAAGGCTGCGTCGAGGGCGTCGATGCGCTCTTCGCGTTCCCGCTGGGTATCATAGTCTTCCTGTTGGTCAGTAGCGCTAGCTGCGTCGGGGGCGTCGGTTGCATCCCAATCCCATAGTTCCTCCTCGCCCGCAGTCTTCTCCAGGGCAGGATTGTCGTGCAGCTCCATCTCTATGCGTTCACTTATCTGCTGCAACGGCAGCTCCACAAGCTGTGCCTGCAAGAGCTGCTGCGCCGATATGGTCTGCAGCTGCCGTTGCTCCTGCTTCTGCTGTTGTGTCTGTTGCTGGCCGAACTCCATTTCTTCTTACTTCTTGCTTCTGAAGAACTCCATCAGCTCATTGGCCAGCTCATGCAGCTGTGTCGGCTCCTTGTCGCTCATGCGCTGCCACATCTGCTGACAGGGCAGCAACAGCGGTGAGAGCGTCACCTCGCTGCGAGCCAGATAGGGGTCGCAAATCTGATACATGTCGAGTGCCTCCACCACGTCGGCGGCTTTCAGCCCTAAGCGACGTGCCAGCTCGCTCACCTCTGGTGTCTGAGTTACCATTGTGGCAGGAGTGAGCTGGAAGTAAAGGTCGAGAATGATACAAAGCATGGCGGGGGTGAAACGGGCGTCTTCCGCCAACGGGCGGAAATCGCGCTCGAAAGTCTCCTGCAGCTCCACTCCCTCATAAAAAGAATCGGCATCACCAAAGCCTTTCATGCTGCGCAGCAGGCGAACAGCCCTGGCCAGTCTGTCTGGGTTAGCCGAATAGTTTCGCCATATCCGCTCAATACGCGGAGTGTCAAGCCGTGCTATTTGCTCCATACGGCGCCGCAGTGCCTGGGGCGATATGTGCAACTCCTGGCTCAGCTCCACCATCATGCGACTATAACAAGGCTTTACGCCTACCGGCTTGCACAGGTAGGCATGCATGAGCAGCAGCCAGTAGTCATCGTGCCAAACATTGTTCCTTGCCATGCTTTTGGATATAAGCTTAACTTTGCTGCAAAATTAATGAAAAGTTAGCAGTTTGTGAGCGAAAGGACTACCGAAAATCTTTCATTTAACGTTTTTTGTCATATTTTGAAAAAAAACTCGCTCATAGCGCTTCCTAACTCCCGACTTTTTTGTACTTTTGCACAAATTTACAGAGTCACACTACCCATGCAGAGAATAATATACCTTCTTACAGCTCTTCTCCTTTGGGCCAACGCTTTCGCGCAGTCGGCAAGGGAGGAACTGAGGGAGAATGTCATGCTGTCGGGCAGCAACTTTCTGGCCTACCCAGAGCCCCGGCAGCCGAAGCTCACGCCTGCTCCCAAGGGCAAGCGTCCTTTCTACATCAGTCACTATGGTCGGCACGGCTCACGCTTTCAGACAAAAAACATTGACTATGACTATGCCTTCGATGTATTGGAACTGGCCAACAGCGAGGGAGCGCTCAGCCCTCTGGGTAAGGATGTGCTGACAAGGCTCACACTCATACGCGAGGAAGCTGCCGGCAGACTGGGCGACCTCACACCATTGGGAGCACAGCAGCAGCGCAATATTGCTGTGCGCATGTACCAGCGCTTTCCAGAAGTGTTTAAAGGGAAAGCCGTCGTCGATGCGCGCAGCACCACCACACCACGCTGCATCCTCTCCATGTCAAACTTCCTGCAGCAGTTGCTGCTGCTCAACCCCAAGCTCGACATACGGCAGGATGCCAGCGAGCACGACAGCTACTACATGAAACATGCCTACCGCAACGTGGGCGACCCGGAGGCCAAGGATGAATACAAAGCGTTCTGCCGCCGCCATGCCTGCCACGAGCGCGTGGTGCGACAGCTCTTTGCCGACACGGCCTACATCAAACGCTATGTCAACTCTGAGCGCCTGTGCTACTACCTCTTCCGCATAGCCTCCAACCTGCAGAGCTCCGAACTAGGAAAGACCGTCAGCCTCTACGACCTCTTCAACGAGGAGGAGATTTACCAGATGTGGCTCAAGGAGAACGCTTCGTGGTTCCTCGGTTTTGGCTTCAGCGACCTCTGCCAGGGCGATATGCCCTTCTCACAGAGCAATCTGCTGCGCAACATCATTGAGCAGGCCGACAGTTGCATACGTCTGTCCAAACCTGGCAGCACCCTGCGCTTCGGCCATGAGACAATGGTGCTGCCCCTGGTGTGCCTGCTCAATCTCAATGGCTTTGGGCAGCGCTTTAACGACCTGGAGCTGCTGGAGCCTAATGGTTGGGTGAGCTACCGCGTATTTCCAATGGCTTGCAACGTGCAGTTTATCTTCTACCGCTCCAGTCCCGCCGACAGCGATGTGCTGGTAAAAGTGCTGCTCAACGAGAACGAGGCCACGATGCCCATCAGCACTGACATGGCTCCCTACTACCACTGGAACGACGTGCGCGCCCACTACCTGCAGCTGCTCAAAGGGCATTAGCGCTCCTCTTTCCCCCATTCGCCTCAGACGCCACATCTGCCCCATTAATCACTGCCCCACCATGAAAATAGGCAACATAGAGTTCGGCCCCCGTCCCGTCTTCCTGGCACCGATGGAAGACGTTACCGACATTGGCTTCCGCCTGCTGTGCAAGCGTTTCGGCGCCAGCATGGTCTACACTGAGTTTGTGAGTGCCGAAGCCTTGGTGCGCGATGTGAAGACCACCGTGAGCAAGCTAAACATCAGCGACGAGGAGCGCCCCGTGGGCATACAGATATACGGCCGCGACACCGATGCCATGGTAGAGGCAGCACGCATTGTGGAACAGGCTGGGCCCGACGTCATCGACCTGAACTTCGGATGCCCTGTGAAGAAGGTGGCCGGCAAGGGTGCCGGCGCCGGCATGCTGCAGAACATTCCCAAAATGCTCGACATCACCGCCCGCGTGGTGGAGGCCGTGAAAATTCCCGTCACCGTGAAGACACGTCTGGGCTGGAATCACGAGCAACTCATCATCACCACCCTGGCCGAGCAGCTGCAGCAGTGCGGCATCAAAGCACTCACCATTCACGGGCGCACACGCTCGCAAATGTACACCGGCGAGGCCGACTGGACACTCATTGGCGAGGTGAAGCGCAACCCAAACATCACCATTCCCATCATTGGCAATGGCGACATACATTCGCTCGATGAGGCCGACCAGGCGTTCGAGCGCTATGGCGTGGACGCGGTGATGATAGGGCGGGCTACCTTCGGCTGTCCGTGGATGTTCAGCCGCGAGCAACTGTCGTTCGACCAGAAGCTCGACATTTTGGAGGAGCTGCTACGCCTGAACGTAGAGCGCATCGACGAGCAGCGCGGCATCCTGCACACACGGCGCCACCTGGCTGCCACACCCATCTTCAAGGCCATACCCAACTTTCGCCCCACACGCATAGCCATGCTACGCGCCACCCACCTCAACGAATTACTCGACATACTGGAACAGACACGCACCATCATACCTAAACTAGCCACCCCTTCACCCCTCGAGGGGGGCGCAACCAGCCCTAATCCCATCAGCAGAAACATAGAAGCTCCCTCAGGAGCCGTAGGGGATACCAGCTCATGAAGCAGTGGACTGACAGGATGCAGCAGGTGAAAATCTGCTTGGTGACGGCAGCAGTGCTCATAGCGGCCGCCTCGCTCTTTGTGAGCCACCATTTGGTGAGCGACCTGAAACAGGAGGAGCGCACAAAGATGGACCTCTGGGCCAAAGCTATGAACTTTGTGCAGGATGCCGATGGCGAGACCGACCTGAGCCTGGCCCTCGCCTTCATAGAGGGCAACACCACCATTCCCGTCATCGTGACCGACCAACAGGGCACACCACTAGAGTTTCGCAACATCAAAGACTCGGCCGACGTGGCTGACTATGCACGCCGCATGCGGCAAGCCGGCGACACCATCAGCATCGACATTGGCGAGGGCGACTACCTGCTGGTGTGCTACGACGAGTCGACGCTACTAAAGCGCCTCACACAGTATCCCTACTGGCAGTTGGGCATCGTAATGATATTTGTAGTGGTGGCCATATTCGCCCTGCTCTCCAGCAAACGCGCCGAACAGAACAAGGTGTGGGTGGGGCTGTCGAAGGAGACGGCCCACCAGTTGGGCACGCCCATCTCCAGTCTTATGGCCTGGACAGAGATACTAAAGGAGAACTACCCTGACGACAGCCTTATCCCGGAGATGGAACAGGACGTGCACCGCCTGGAGCGCATTGCCGAGCGCTTCTCAAAGATTGGCTCGCTGCCCGAGCCTGTGGCAACGCCCATGCAGGAGGTGCTTGACCACGTCATTGCTTACATGGATAAGCGCACATCGCAGAAGGTGACCATTCGTGGCCACTATCCCGCACATGATGTAATGGTGAGCATCAATGCTTCGCTCTTCGAGTGGGTGATAGAGAACCTGTGCAAAAACGCCGTCGATGCCATGGAAGGCCAACCAGGCAAGATAGACCTCTGGCTGCTGGAGGAAGGGAACACAGTGGCCGTCGAGGTGGTGGACACGGGCAAGGGCATTCGCAAAAAGAACATAAAGAACGTGTTCCGCCCTGGCTTCACCACAAAGAAACGGGGCTGGGGCCTCGGCCTCTCACTGGCCAAGCGAATCGTCGAGGAGTACCACCACGGACACATCTTCGTGAAACAGACAGAACCGGGACGCGGCACTACCTTCCGCATCGAGCTGAAGCGCTGTTAGCACCACACACCGCTAGCAGGTGCTGTTATTCCATACTAGGCCAATTGCCATATCATTGCCATTACTTTAGCAAGATTTCATAGGCCTTAATGGCCTCCTTCGCCTTGTCCACTGCATCCTGAAGCGAGCAGAGCAGCTTGCCGCCAGAAGCATTCAGATGACCTCCGCCGTTGAAGAAACGTGTAGCCATCTCATTGCAGGGGAACTGATCGACACTGCGCAGACTAACCCAGATGAGGTTGTCCTTCTCGGTGTCCTCGCGCAGACTGATGCTCAACTTGAGGCCCTTTATCTGCAACGGCATGTTCACCAACCCTTCGGCATCGCCCTTAATGAAGCGGAAGCGGCGCATGTCATCGCGCGAGATGGTGAAGTAGCTGGCGTGGCGCTGGGCGTCCACCACCAAGCGCTGGTACATGACGAAGCCTGTAAGGCGCAAGCGGTTCTCTGAGAAGTTGTGATAGACGTTGCGGTATATCTTGTCCTTGTTGATGTGCTTGGTGAGCAACTGCGATATGATGAAATACAAGTCGCACGAGTCGCTGTTGTAGGTGAAAGCGCCCGTGTCGGTCATCATACCACAGTACACTGGCACAGCGAAGTGGCGCCCCAACTGCTCAAAGCAGCCCATCTGCCACGCCAAGCGAAACACCAGCTCGCTGGTGCTGCTGGCCTCTGGGCGCGACACGGTGACGACGGCATCAACATTTGGGTCGAGATGATGGTCAATGAGCACCTTCTTGGCTGGCGAGGCAGTAAGCGCAGCCGTCATCTCCGAGGTGCGCGTGAGCGTGTTGAAGTCGAGGCAGAACACCAAGTGGGCATACTGCAGCACAAAGTCGCACCCCTCGCGGTGCTTGTCGTAGCGTATTATCTTCTCACTGTTGGGTAGCCACTGCAGGTAGTCGGGGTATTGGTCGGGCACCATAATCTGCGGCTCCTTCTGAAAGCAGGTCTTCAGCACTTCGGCCCATGCCAGGCAGGAGCCAAGGGCGTCGCCATCAGGGTTTTGGTGGCAGCAGAGCACTATGGTCTCGCTCTCTTTGATGAGCGAAGTAAGCTTTTCTTGCTGCTCAGGGGTTATAATATTGCTTAACATGTTTTTTTACGGGAACGTTTTTTTGGTTATTACTCATTTTAGAAGGGTATCTCTAGTTGCGTAGCACCCACTTGGTTAAACGTCAGGCGGTGGTGGGGTGTCAGCCCGTATTGGCGTATGGCCTCCCTATGCTGCCGGGTGGGGTAGCCTTTGTTCTGCTCCCAGCCATAGTGAGGATACTGTTGTGCCAATGCGGTCATATAGTCGTCGCGAAAGGTCTTCGCCAGTATAGAGGCGGCAGCGATGGCCATCATCTTCCCGTCGCCTTTTACAATGGTGGTATAGGGGAGGCCACGCCACGGTTTGAAGCGGTTGCCGTCGACAATGACAGCCTGAACAGCATCCACGGCCTTGCATGGCTCTATGCAGCCTGTTCCTGCTTCGCCCACAATGCCGTCAAGGGCACGGTGCATGGCCTGAATAGAGGCGTTGAGAATATTGATGTGGTCAATCTCCTGCGGGCTACAAGTGGCCACAGCCCATGCCAGGGCCTCCTGCTCTATGATGGGGCGAAGCTGGCGCCGCTGGCGGTCGGTGAGCTGCTTAGAGTCGTTGAGTAGCGGGTGCTCGAAATCGAGGGGCAGCACCACGGCGGCAGCAAACACGGGCCCCGCCAGACAACCGCGCCCTGCCTCGTCGGTGCCTGCCTCTATCAGTCCTTCATAGAAATGGTTCTGTAACATGACTATTGTCTATTTTACTCCTGTGCTGCTATCCTCCATGACACAGTCTTTCGAGTGCAAAATTACAAAAAAGAATCGACAAACTGCTTTGTTCGCAAATATATTTGCATCTTTGCATCGCATTTTATGGCTTTCTTCATCAAGTCCTCGTCTTCGGAGATAATCTGTAGCGCACCGGAAAGATCGGAGTTCAGTCGTAGCTGCGTTGCTGTCATAGTCTTTGTATATTTAACGGTGCAAAGGTGTAAAGAAAAAATGAAAGTACAAAGATTTGAAGAGGAAAAACTTGGATAGTAGAAAAAGGGATGAGCTTATTTGAACAGATACTGCGCAAACTCGTGCAGCGACTTGCGCCACACCTGCCACTCATGGTCGCCAGGATATGAATTGAAGCGTACTTCCACCCCGCCGTCGCGCATGGTTTTGATGATGTTGCGGGTGTATTCAATGCGCGGGTCTTGCTCGCCGCAGCTCACGAAGAACACGTCAAACTGCTTGTTGAACGTCTTGGTGTCGGATAGTATGCCAGGCACCTCCTTCTCAAGGTCGAAGTTAGAAGCACCCTGAATGCCACCAAACATACCTGTAGAAAACACGCCCACGTTGGCAAACACTTCAGGCGAGCGCAGACCTATATAAAACGACTGGCCGCCTCCCATGGATAGACCGCACATAGCGCGACTCTTGCGGTCTTTCTTCACGCGGTAGGTCTTCTCTACAAAGGGAATGATGTTTTCGGCTATCTCGCTGCGGAAGGTCTGCATGCCCTGCCAACTGTATCCGCCACCCATGCCGCCGTTGCGTGAGCGTACATTGCTGTTCGAGCTCACCACAATCATCGGCACGGCCTTGCCCTTGGCTATCAGGTTGTCCATGATCTGCGCCGTGCGTCCCTGCTCCATCCATCCGCGGTGGTCCTCGCCGCCGCCGTGCTGGATATACACCACGGGGTATTCGTTCAGCCCCTCATTGTAGCCCGCAGGCGTATAGACCATCAGGGGGCGCCAAGCCTCGTCTACATTAGAGTAATAGTATACCGTGCGCACCTCACCGTGGGGCACATCCTGCACCTCGAAGTCGCTCATTCCCTCCTCCTTTATCTCGATGGCACTCGACCACCGGCTGCAGCCGTAGAAGGTCTGGCTGGCAGGGTCGGCCACCGACACACCGTCGACCACGAGCGAATAGTAGTGGAAGCCTGGCACCTGTGGCTTGGTGGTCACCGTCCAGACGCCACCCTCTCCCTTTGTCATGTCATACTTCGTGCCGCAGAGGTCAATCTGCACCAGCTGAGCCTGCGGAGCATGCACGCGGAACATCACGCTGCCGTCATTCAGTACGCGCGGATAGCCGTTGCGGTTTACGTTAGTCACTGGGGAGTACGATCCCTCTGGCATCTGCTCCCTGCGAAAGCCCTGCGCTGCCGTTGGTGTGAAGCAAATGGCCGTTAGCAGCACGGCCAGTACGACTCTGATGGTTTTCATATGATTATAGTTGTTTGAAAAGGCACTATAAAAGGCTGTCAGCTTGTTCCGTCTTCTTGAAGACGAAGAACTGGGTAACCTGCCATTGTTTAGCTTGTTACCCAGTCAGTGTTGCGGAGGCAGGATTCGAACGTGCGACCTCCAGGTTATGAGCCTGGCGAGCTACCAACTGCTCCACTCCGCGATATTTTCGTATTCGGGTGCAAAGGTACTGCTTTTTTTTGTGATTTGCAAATTTTCTTGCATTTTTTTTCCATTTATTGTCGTATAATTGCTTTTTTGCGAGGTAAAAAGTGCTAATTAAGCATTTTTCCTTCCAAAAAACTTGGCTATGTGAAAGAAAAGCAGTAATTTTGCACACGCTATCTGTGGTGTGCAATGTTGTAATTCCATTGTACAAGTGATTCGCAAATTATAAATCATCAGTAATAAAACGTAAAACAAGAGATGTCTATATCCAAGACGCGCCAGTTGCTGGTAGATGTGGCTCGCCAGCTGTTTGCCAAGAACGGACTCGAAAACACCACGATGAACGACATTGCCCAGGCCTCGGGCAAGGGTCGGCGCACGCTGTACACCTATTTCAAGTCGAAAGACGACATTTACTACGCTGTCATCGAGACGGAGCTGGAGAGGCTCAGCGACAAGCTCGACGAGGTGGCTGCCCGCAAGATCAGTCCGCAGGAGAAGGTTATTGAGCTTATCTATACCCACCTGAGCATGATACGTGAGACGGTGGTGCGCAACGGCAACCTGCGCGCCGAGTTCTTCCGTAACATCTGGATGGTGGAGAAGGTGCGCAAGCACTTCGACCTGGCTGAGGTGGAGCTCTTTCGCAAGGTCTTTGCCGAAGGCAAGGAAGACGGGGAGTTTGACATTGAGAACGTGAACCTGGTGGCCGACATCTGCCACTACTGCATCAAAGGCCTGGAGGTGCCCTACATCTACGGGCGCATAGCCCATGGCATGCGCGAAGAAGACACGAAGCCGCAGGTGGCCAAGTTTGTGTATGGCGCCTTGGGTAAGCACAAGGGATGACAGTCCCTGAGCCCTTCCCCAACGGAGGGGAGATGACATAGAATCAATTTTTATTATAATAACAATTTAAATGAAAACCACCACCAGCCTCTAACATGCGGGACTCCCGAGCCATACCAGGGGGAGAGGTTGGAGTGGACTGTTAACTATGGGATTATTAACTGGAAAGACTGCGCTGATAACGGGCGCAGCACGCGGTATCGGAAAGGCTATCGCGCTGAAGTTTGCCGAGGAGGGATGTAACATTGCATTTACCGACCTGGCCGTGAACGAAGAGACTGAGCAGGAAATCGCTGCCAAGGGTGTGAAAGCCAAGAGCTACGCCAGCAACGCCGCCGACTTTGCTCAGACCGAAGAGGTGGTGAAACAGGTGAAGGAGGAATTCGGCACCATCGACATCCTCGTCAACAACGCCGGCATCACCAAGGACGGACTGATGCTGCGCATGAGTGAGCAGCAGTGGGACGCCGTCATCGCCGTCAATCTGAAGTCGGCCTTTAACTTCATCCATGCCTGTGTGCCTGTGATGATGCGCCAGCGCGGCGGAAGCATTATCAACATGGCCAGCGTGGTAGGCGTGCACGGCAATGCCGGACAAGCCAACTATGCTGCCTCGAAGGCAGGACTCATTGCACTGGCTAAGTCTATAGGACAGGAGATGGGACCGAAGGGCATCCGTGCCAACGCCATCGCTCCGGGCTTTATCGACACTGCCATGACTCAGGCACTCTCGGAAGAGGTGCGCAAGGAGTGGTGCCAGAAGATTCCCCTGCGCCGTGGTGGCACCGTCGACGACATTGCCAACTGCGCAGTGTTCCTTGCCTCTGACATGTCGAGCTACATCAGCGGACAGGTCATTCAGGTGGACGGCGGCATGAACATGTAGGCCACTACCGCCATTGTTTCATACGAAAAAAACTGAAGCGCCATGAGGTACACAGAGTTAGGACACACGGGAATGAAGATTTCCCACATCAGCTTCGGCGCCTCGTCGCTGGGCAGCGTCTTCCGCGAGACCAACGAGAAAGAGAGTTTCGAGGCAGTGGAGGCAGCCATCGACGGCGGCATCAATTTCATCGATGTCAGCCCCTACTATGGCCACTACAAGGCAGAGACGGTCCTAGGCAAGGCGTTGAGAAACATTCCCCGCGAAAAGTACTACTTGAGCACGAAGGTGGGCCGCTACGGCAAGGACGGCAAGAACACCTGGGACTATTCTTCACAGCGAGTCACCGACAGCGTGTATGAGAGCATGGAGCGCCTGGGCATCGATTTCATCGACCTCATCAACGTGCACGACATAGAGTTCCAGGCCTCACTGCCCGGCGGACTGCAGAAGGTGGTCGACGAAACGCTGCCTGCCCTCTTCGCCCTGAAGGAGAAGGGTGTGGTGGGCCATGTGGGCATCACCGACCTGCAGCTGGAGAACCTGAAGTGGGTGGTGGAGAAAGTAGCCCCCTCAGCTACCACTGGGGGAGGCGTTGAGAGCATCCTCAACTTCTGCCACTACACGCTCAATGACGACGCACTGGTCGACTATGTGGGCTTCTTCGAGCATCATGGCGTAGGCATCATCAATGCCTCGCCGCTCTCCATGGGCTTGCTCTCGCAGCGCGGCGTGCCAGCATGGCATCCCGCTCCGAAGCCGCTGGTGCAGGCTTGTCAGCGGGCAGCAGCATTCTGCCGCGACAAGGGCTACCCCATCGAAAAGCTCGCCGTGCAGTATTCCGTCAGCTTCCCGCGCATCGCCTCCACACTGTTCTCGTCGGCCAACCCTGAGAACGTGCGCCGCAACATCGCGTGGGCCAACGAGGAACCCGACTGGGAGCTGGTGAACCAGGTGAAGGAAATCATCGGCGACCAGCAGCGCGTCACTTGGGCTAATTCGTAAACGGGAGAAGGAATGAAAAGAATAGCAATAGCATGTGCCCTCGTGTTCGCTATATTCACTGCGCGGGCACAAGAAGCGCAGACCATGCAGACGCCTGGCCTGCAGCACGAAAAGCAGGTTAAGGACAAAGACACACATGTGATAGGCGTCAGCTATGAACCAGGCTACATCACCAGCAAAGTGAACAATGGCTATGGTGATGTTTCCTGGGTCTTTGGCTCGGGTTTTGCCATTGACTATAGCTACATTAAAGGTACAGGCCATGGTGCCGGGCTGACTTATCAGCACAACGCCACTTTCTATGTTTTCAATGGTGCTGAAAAACCTCTGAAACTCGACTACGCGGGCGTAGACTATGTGTGGGGTAGCAAGCTTGGCAAGCATTGGGAGACCAATGTGGCAATTGGCATGGGCTTTGCCCATTACTCCATAAGCGGTTTAGATAGAAATGTTCCATATTACTGGAACACCCAGAAGGCATCGGCCACGGGTTTTGGCTTCATGACGCGTATCGGCATTGCTTATAACGTCAGCCAGCACATAGGCATAGGCTGTGACTTGCGCGATACCAGGTACATCTTCCCGTCGGAAGATTCTGGAGAGAAAGGAACGATTGCCGGCTTCAACCGCTTGGCAATGAACATCGGTTTGCGTTTTTATTTTTAGAACGACGAAGCAACGAATAGACAATGATAAGGATTGACGCACACAGCCATCTGTGGCTCAGACAGGACACGACGGTTGACGGCAAGCGCATACTGTCGCTGAAAAACGGGCGCAGCATCTTCATGGACGAAGAGGTGCAGATGCTGCCGCCTTTTATGATTGACGGGCAGAACACTGCCGAGGTGTTCCTCTCCAATATGAACTACGCGCAGGTGGCTGCCGCCGTGGTAGTGCAGGAAGTCATCGACGGATGTCAGAATGCCTACCTCACCGAGGTGCAGCGGCAATATCCCGACCGCTTTTTCTGCATGGGCATGGCGTGGAACGAGGCAGAGGCGCAGGCCGTCGTCGATGCTGGTCTGCGGGGCATTGCCTTCCCTGGCCATCGTATGCACGAGCCGCTACAGACGCTTATGCCAGTGTTCAAGCTGATGGAGCAGAAGGACATGGTGCTGTCTATGTGTCTGGCCGACGACGAGGCGCAGATAGCCCAGATGGGCGAGGTGATAGAGGAATGCCCGCAGCTGCGTGTGGCCATTGGCCACTTCGGCATGCCCACCGCGCCGTCGTTCCGCAGTCAGGTGCTCTTGGCCCGTAGAGGCGAGCATGTCATGATAGAGTCGGGCGGCATCACCTGGCTCTACAATCCGGAGTTCTATCCCTTCCCCACCGCTATAAGGCGCATACGCGAGGCTGCCGACTTGGTAGGCATGGACCGGCTGATGTGGGGCTCTGACTATCCGCGTACCATCACTGCCATTACCTATCGCATGTCGTATGATTTCATAGAGAAAAGCACCGGGCTTTCAGACGATGAGAAAGCCAGTTTCCTCGGTCTGAACGCCCGGCGCTTCTATGGTTTTAAGAACCTGCCCGACCTGCCCTATATAAAGAACATGTCGGAGTAAGTGCTGTACCTGGGGCTACTTCACGCGGCGCACGCCAATGTAGCGGCGCTGGTAGTAGCCCTCGGTCGACTTGCTGATCTTCACTCCGTGCTTGGTGGAGGCATGTATGAAGACAAAGGTGTCGGTGGCAGGGTCGAAGCTGAGCACGATGCCTACGTGGCCCACGCCCTTGCCTGAGCGCGGCGAGGTGAAGAACACCAGGTCGCCGGCCTGCATCTCATTGCGCCGTATGGGGGTGTTGATGGCATACTGCTCGCGCGAGGAGGCACCAATCCACACATTGTTCTGGTGCTTGTACACATAGCTGGTGAAGCCTGAGCAGTCGAAGGTCTTGGGACCTTTGCTGCCGTATACGTAGCGCTTGCCAATGTGCGACACGGCCTCGCCGATAATGTTTTCTGTCATCAGTTCGTCGTAGTTGCGCAGCTCGCCCCGGTCGTTATATAGGAAGTCGAAATTGCCTATCTCTTCATCACCCTCCTCGCCGTATGCAAAAAGTTCGTCTACGATGGCTTCGTTGGCACTGGGTTTTACTTGCTGGCCAAAGGCTGTGCCTACGGTCAGGCACATTACGGTAAGGGTGGTAAAGAAGAGCTTTCTCATTGTTCTGTTGTTGTTATTTAGGATTATTCACAGCGGCTTCGTGCCGCTTCATTTTGTTAAGCGGTTGCAAAGGTAACAAAAAAACGGGAGCCACGGAAAGGCATTAGCAGTTTTTAGCAAAGTTTAGTTTTTGAAAAATAAACTTGCTCCGCCGCCATTGCTTCTATGAACTTTATTATTTTGGCTGGTCGCCGTCGAGGCGCAGGAATGCTCCGCTCACAGGGTCTATCCACACTTTTGTGGTGTAATGCTTGTTGAACAGGTTGCCGCTGAGCAGCTCTGTATAGCCAAACTGCGGCGCCACAAGCTCATCGGTGAGTAGTGGCGTTATGCCTTCGTAGATGGTGGAGCGCAGTCGTCCCGGCACATTCACGTAGATGCCGTTCACGCTTTTCTTCGACCACGGTAGAATGCTCTTCTTCTTGCCGCCCTCCTCCTTGGCAGGCAGCTGCGTAATGTTGCTCACGGCAATATAGTAGGGGGCGCCTGAGAGGTCGTCGGCATCGGTGAAACCGTGCAGCTGCGACAGCCTGAACAGCACGTGCTGGTTGGCGGGCTCGTCCTGCATCCATGTGGGCAGCTCGTCGTGCTGCGCTGCCAGCTGTTCGGGAGCCACCCAGAGTATGTGCTCAGTGGTGTCACGCTTTGTGATGCCTAAGAATAGCGATGTCAGTGCGCGGTCATGGCGGTCCAGCTCGTCGAGCATGATTTGCATCTGCCGTCCGTCGTGTGGCATGAAGTCGGCCTGTCCCTTTATCAGCAGCGAGCGGTTCTCGCGCAGGTCGTATATCTCGTGGGCAGTCAGCTCGGCCATCTTTGCCGTGCTGCCACAGCTCAGTATCTCCTCGCTCATCAGCTGGCGCGGGTTCACCCATGCTGGCTGCGTCGCAGGTTCAAAGGTGGCGGGTGGCGTGGCGTCGCAGGCATCGTCTACATTGATGCCCAGCAGCCGGCCGTCTTCGCTGAGTGTGAGACGTGAAGCCACGGTGTGGGCATCGTAGTGTACGGCGTAGACCTTCGTGGTGTCAGGCACTGGCACGGCCGTCTGGGCGATGCCCACCACGCGGTAGGTGGTGCTTGGCTCCTGGCTTACCCCTGCCACGCGCAGGTAGCGTTGGGCATACACGGCAAAGTCGCCCGGTTCGTATGTGCTCTTCTCCACGAGCACACTGATGCGCAGCGCTGTCTTCGGCAGGAAGTAGACGGCACCTTCAGGTGTCACGCCCGGCCTGTACTCGTTGAGCTGTGTCTGTGCTTGTGCTGTGCCTGTCATCAGCAGGGCGGCGGCCAGCAACAGGTGTTTGCAGTGTTTTCTCATTATATGATAGTGTTAATAAGTTCTCCAGCCTATTTCTTGGCAATGCTTTAGGAGTTGGCCGGTGTGCAGCCGATTCTTACAGCCTCTGTTTCATTCGTTTCTCTCCAGTGCGAGAAAGGCCTTCGGCAAGTAGTCTATGATGTCGCTGGCCATGAGGCTCTCCTGTCCTAGACGGGCGGCAGCCAGGTCGCCTGCCAGTCCGTGCAGGTAGACACCCAGGATACAAGCCTCGCGCTGCTGGTAGCCACGCGCCAGGAGTCCCGTAATGATACCTGTCAGCACATCACCGCTGCCGGCTGTTGCCATACCGGCATTGCCGGTTGTATTGAAAGCCACGTGTCCGTCGGGCATGCAGATAGCCGTATAATGCCCCTTCAGGATCACATAGCCCTGCAGTTTCTCTGCCAGCTGGCGCGCCTTTGTCAGTCGTTCATAACTGTCGATGCACTGTCCCTCCATCCGTTCCAGTTCCTTGGGATGGGGCGTCAGGATAATGCCCTTGGGCAACTGCTGCATCCATGCATGCCGTGCCGCCAGGATATTCAGGGCATCGGCATCCATCACCACCGGACACTGTGCACGGCGCACCTGCGATATCATGGCGATACAGGTCTGCTCCGCCGTTCCCAGTCCCGGACCGATACCCAGCGCACTGAAGTCATCCGTGGCCACAGCCTCCGAGAAGAGCGTCTCCTCACGGTCCATATGGAGGATAGCCTCGGGCACCGTTGTCTGCAGAATCTGCGCGTTGCGCTTCGGCGTATGCACCGTCACCTTGCCGGCTCCCGAGCGCATGCATGCCTTGGTGGCCAGCACGGCAGCACCTGCCATGCCATAGCTGCCCCCGATAATCAGGGCATGTCCCATCTGTCCCTTGTGTGCAAAGGCATTACGCGGGCGCAGCATCTCACGGATGTCGGCCTCTTCCGTACAGGTATACTGGGCCTCCATCTTGTCCATGCCCTCCTTGCTCAGACGGATGTCCAGCACCTCCAGTTCACCGATGAACTGCTGGTTCTCGGCAAAGAGGAACGACAGTTTCTTCTGCTGCAGCGTCAGGGTCAGGTCGGCCCTGATGATATTGGCACGTACGTTGTAGGTATTGTCCTCGGTCATCAGACCCGATGGCACGTCGATGCTCACCACCATGGCCGACGAGGCATTGATATATTTCACCAGCGAGGCAAAACCGCCTGCCAGTGGCTTATTGAGTCCGGAGCCAAACAGGCCGTCGATCACCAGCATTCCCTTTTCCAGGCGTGGCGGGTCAAACTCCTGTGTCACCTCGGTAAACAGGCTGTTTCCGCGCTTGCTCACCAGCCGGTCCTTGTTCTCAGCACAGTCGGCCGACAGGCGTCCGGAGATATTGAAAAGATAGGTCTGCACCTGGTATTCCTGCTCGGCCAGCATCCTCGCCACAGCCAGTGCATCGCCGCCGTTGTTACCAGGTCCGGCAAATACCACCACAGGCACGTCGCTCATCCATCGCTGCGTGATAGCCTGCGTAATGGCACGAGCCGAGCGCTCCATCAAATCTATTGATTTTATGGGCTCGTTCGTAATGGTATATTTATCAAGTTCTTGTATCTGTGTGTGCGTAAAAATCTTCATAACGATGCAAAAATACTAAATAATTGGTAATAAGTGACTATTTTTCTCATTTTTTTTGTAATTTTGCATCAAAATTACCATTTACTGTTATGAGTAGAGTAAAAATTTTGGATAAGACGTTTGAGACGTCTATGCCGGAAGCGCAGATTAAAGCACGCGTAAAAGAGTTGGCCCAACAGATTTCCAAAGATATGGAGGGCAAGAATCCATTGTTCCTTGCCGTGCTCAACGGTGCATTTGTCTTTGCCGCCGATCTGATGCGCGAAATGACCATCCCCTGTGAGATTTCGTTTGTAAAACTGGCCTCTTATCAGGGCACCATGTCAACAGGTAAAATCAAGGAGGTGATGGGTATCAACGAAGACATCTCTGGTCGTACCATTATCATCCTCGAAGATATCGTGGAGAGTGGTCTCACTATCCGCCAGATGATCGACTCACTCGGCACGCGCAACCCTGCCTCGGTGCATGTCTGCACGGCCTTCTTCAAGCCCGAGAAGCTGAAGGAGAATCTGAAGATTGACTATGTAGCCTTTGAGATTCCCAACGACTTCATTTTAGGCTATGGTTTGGACTACGACCAGCAGGGCCGCGGTCTAAAAGACCTCTACACGCTAGTAGAGGAGTAAAAAACTGCGTCATAACGCTATAATGTAAAAAGATTAAGGATAACCAATAAAAAATAATAACTGGATTATGAAGAATATTGTAATTTTCGGTGCACCAGGCTCAGGCAAGGGCACACAGAGCGACAAACTGATTGAGAAGTATGGACTGGAGCATATCTCTACAGGTGATGTACTTCGTGCTGAAATCAAGAAAGGTTCAGATCTTGGTAAGACAGCCCAGGGCTATATTGACAATGGTCAGCTGATTCCCGACGACCTGATGGTGAGCATCTTGGCATCTGTTTACGACTCATTCGGACGTGAGCACAAGGGTGTTATCTTCGACGGTTTCCCCCGCACAATCCCACAGGCCGAGGCTCTGAAAGAGATGTTAAACAAGCGTGGCGACAAGGTAGCTGCCATGATTGAACTGGCTGTACCCGAAGATGAACTGATGAAGCGTCTGATTCTGCGCGGACAGCAGAGTGGACGTGCCGACGACAACGAGGAGACAATCAAGAAGCGCCTCGTGGTCTATCACTCTCAGACCCAGCCTCTGATTGAATGGTACAAGCAGGAAGGTCTGCACCACCATATTGACGGCCTGGGTGAATTGGACCGCATTTTTGCAGACATTTGTAAAGTTGTAGATGGAATCTAATTTCGTAGACTACGTAAAAATCATGTGCCGCTCAGGTAAGGGCGGAAAGGGTAGCATGCACCTAAAGCATGTAAAATACAATCCTAACGGCGGCCCCGACGGTGGCGACGGCGGTAAGGGTGGTAGCATTATTCTGCGTGGTAACCACAACTACTGGACACTGCTCCACCTGAAATACGAGCGTCATATCTTTGCAGAACATGGCGGTAACGGCGGACGCGACAAGTGTCATGGCACCGATGGAAAAGATATCTATATCGACGTGCCACCTGGCACAGTGGTGTATAATGCCGAGACGGGCAAATTTGTCTGTGACGTGGCCTACGACGGACAAGAGGTCCTACTCTTGAAAGGTGGACGCGGCGGTTTGGGCAATTTCCAATTCCGCACAGCCACCAATCAGGCTCCACGTTATGCACAGCCAGGCGAACCGATGCAGGAGATGACCGTTATCATGGAGCTGAAGCTACTGGCCGATGTTGGCCTGGTAGGATTCCCCAATGCGGGAAAATCCACACTGGTTAGCTCATTGAGCAATGCCAGACCCAAGATAGCCAATTATCCCTTTACCACGATGGAGCCCTCACTGGGCATTGTGGGCTATCGCGACGGCAAGTCGTTTGTGATGGCCGACATCCCCGGCATCATTGAAGGAGCCTCTGAGGGGAAAGGCCTCGGACTGCGCTTCCTGCGTCATATCGAGCGCAACTCCCTGCTACTTTTTATGGTACCAGGCGACACTGATGATATCAAACACGAATACGAGATCCTTCTCAACGAACTAAAGCAGTTCAACCCTGAGATGCTCTCCAAGCACCGCGTATTGGCTATCACCAAATGCGACTTACTTGACGAAGAGCTCATCGAGATGCTCAAGGAAACCCTTCCCCAGGATCTCCCTGTGGTATTTATCTCTGCCGTCACAGGTTTCGGACTGGAAGAGTTGAAGGACGTGCTATGGCGCGAACTGAATGCCGAGAGCAATAAGCTGCAGGCTATCACTGCAGAAGACACTTTAGTACACCGTGACAAGGATATGTCAGTCTTTGCCCAGGAACTGGAAGATGAGGGTGAGGACGAAGACATTGAATACGTAGATGTTGAGGACATTGACGACCTCGACGACTTTGAATACGAAGACGAAAATGAAGAAGAATGAGACATCGACTGCTATCAGCCTTTATGATCACCTTCATGACAGCTGTGACCGCTTGGGCACAGCCTCCCATGAAGCTACCCGGCTATAAGCAGTGCCTCATTAACTATAAATCACTTCATTTCGAGCTATATCCCTTTATGACAAACTTCTCGATGCCAAGGCATGCCATTGTGCCTATGGCACCGAGAAGTTATTCATATAATCCCTTTGGCGGTGGTTCACAGTTTATCCTTCACCTGGAAAATTTCTCTGACACCGATTGGTGCTACCTGCTAAAGAGATCCAAGGTTATCAGTCCTTACGGCGGACGCGGCGGACGTCACCATTCCGGCACAGACATCAAGAGTTTCCGTAATGATAGCATACGAGCCGTCTTCGATGGCATCGTGGTAATGGCAGGACCATTCGCCGGCTATGGCAACTGCGTGCAGATTCGCCACATGAACGGCCTAACCACGCTCTACAGCCATAACAGCCACAATCTGGTAAAAGCAGGCGACCAAGTTACTGCAGGTCAGACCATTGCACTCGAAGGACGCACCGGCAGAGCCACAACAGACCACGTACATTTCGAGATACGTGTAGCTGGCCGTCACTATAATTCCAACCTCATTTTCGATCATGAGCACCACCGTCTTCACAAGCACCAAGTTGTATTCGAAAAGAACGGTAATGCCCATATTCGGAAATAAGAATGAAAAAAGTTTGAAAGAAACGCTAAAGTTTCAAAACTTTTTCGTATTTTTGCATCGCAAAAAGAACCTTAAATAAATAAACAAACATTACTTATGCAGAAGAAACTATTCTTTCTGGTTGCCTTGATGCTGACAATGACCTTATCAGTAATGGCACAGGTGACTACTTCCAGCATGACCGGTAAGGTTACTATGGACGGTAGCAACGAAGAGATTATTGGTGCATCTGTACAAGCTGTGCATGAACCTTCAGGTACACGCTATACAGCCGTAACCAATGTGAACGGACGTTTCACCATTCAGGGTATGCGTACAGGTGGACCTTACGCTGTGACTGTTTCTTACATCGGTCATCAGACCAAGACCATGAAGGGCATCACCCTTCAGTTGGGTGAGACCTACAAACTGGACGTGACACTCTCAGAGAACAGTAATGACCTGGCTGAGGTGGTGGTAAGCGGTAAAGCATCAAAGTTCTCTGCTGAGAAAACAGGTGCCTCAACCAACATCAACAATGAGCAGTTGATGATGATGCCTACACTCGATCGTAGTCTTGCTACTGTTGCAAAGCTATCACCCTACTCAGGTGGTGGCATGAACTTAGCCGGTGCAGACCCCCGTTCGACCAACTTCACCATTGATGGTGCGAACTTCAATAACAGTTTTGGCCTCACCTCTGACCTTCCTGGCGGTGGCACACCAATCTCTATTGACGCTATCGAAGAAATGCAGGTGGTTATTGCGCCCTTCGACGTGCGTCAGACCAACTTCATTGGTGGTGGTATCAATGCCGTAACGAAGTCTGGTACTAACGAATTCAAAGGCACCGTCTATGGTTTCTATCGCGATAAGTACATGCGCGGAAACAAGATCAACGGCAAAGATCTCGGTTCTCGTTCTACTGACACCAAGAAAACTTATGGCTTTACGCTGGGCGGTCCAATCCTGAAGAATAAATTATTCTTCTTTGTTAACTACGAGAAAGAGTTAACTCCAAAGGAGGTTGTTCAGTATCGTGCCCGCGAAGATGGCGAGACAGCTGGCGGAATGGTGTCACGTACTACCAAGTCAGACATGGAAAAAGTTGCTAATTTCCTGCGTACTCAGTATGGCTACGACCCAGGTTCATATACCAACTTCCCTGCAGAAGACACCAATGAGAAGATTCTGGCTCGTCTGGACTGGAACATAACCGATAATCACCACTTGGCACTCCGTTATAACAAGACAAAGGTTGAAGACTGGCGTCAAACAAATGCCATGTCAAGCGATGTGGGCCTGTATGGTGGTACCAAGTTCAATCTTGGTCGTATCAGTGCAAGCAGTATGGCATTCTCAAACAGCTTGTACTATTTCCATAATGATGTAGAATCATTCTCAGCTGACTTAAACAGCCGTTTTGGCCAGAAAGCCAACAACCAGTTGCTGTTTACCTATACCAATCAGGACGATCGCCGTGGTACGCCCTCAAGCAACTTCCCATTCATCGATATCTTGTATGAAGGAAAGTATGAGCCATATATTTCTGCAGGCTATGAATTGTTTACTTATAACAATGGTGTGCAGACGAAGACCACAAACGTAACAGACAACTTTACTCTTTATGCTGGCTCACACAAGTTAACCGCAGGTGCTCGTTTCGAACATATCTATGCAGACAACTCATATCTGCGTAACGGTACTGGTTACTATCGTTTTAAGAGCCTTGATGATTTCCTCACCATGCAGGCTCCGGAATCAGTAGCATTCACTTATGGCTATGATGGTATCACAGATCCTACCAGCGCAGTGCGTTACAATCAAATTGGCCTGTATTTACAGGATGAATGGCAGGCTACAGACCGTTTGAAGTTGACTTACGGCGTTCGTGCAGACAATATCATCTTTGATGAGCAGGATATAGCACGTAATGACAAGATCTATGCCCGTGATTTTGGTGGTTATCATATTGATACTGGTCGTTGGCCAGATAGTAAATGGCAGTTCTCTCCTCGTGTAGGTTTCACTTGGGATGTCTTTGGTGATAAGAGTCTGAAGATACGTGGAGGTTCTGGTCTCTTCTTGGGACGTTTCCCATTGGTTTATCTGACAAATATGCCTCAGAACGCAGCGATGTTCCAGTTTAACTATGCCGCAGGTTACACAGCCGCAGGTGTTGCTGCAGAGAACCTAGGACGTAACACACCTATTGATCTTGATGCAAAACTTCAGGGTTTGGCAGGAAAGTTGCTTGGTGTTAATGACCTGAAGACATATTTTGAGGTTCCTCTGACAAACACAGAGCATGTTGATGCTACAACAATGACAGGTGTTAGCAACGACTTTAAGATGCCTCAGATATGGAAGTCTTCAATTGCCGTTGACTATCAGCTGCCTGTATCATTCCCCTTCACGGTGACCGGTGAATTCATTTACAACAAGAGCATTAACGCTGTCTATATGGACAACATTAATGTGATTGACGATAACCCAGAGGCAATGCAGCATTTCAATGGAGCAGACAATCGCATCATGTACACAGCTTCTGATTTCTATTATGGACAGAAGACTTCTGCCGTTATGCTGAAAAACACAAGCAAGGGATATGGCTACACTGCTAACATCACCCTGAATGCGGAGCCTGTTAAGAACTTGAAGTTAATGGCTGCATATACCCATACTGAGTCGCAGGAGGTATCTGGTCTGCCTGGTCAGAACGCTGCTTCAACATGGACTAGCACATTCTCTGTAGATGGTCCTAACTCTACAGCTCTTCACCGTTCTAACTATGTAACACCTGATCAGATAATGGCATCTGCCAACTATTACATCCCCGCCAAGCTCAACAGAAGTTTCTTACTGGGCACACACATCGGTCTGTTCTATAAGGCATACTCATCAGGTAATCTGAGTTTCTACTATAGCAATGATATGAATGGTGATGGCGTAACAATGGACTTGATGTATATCCCTGCTAACGATAACGAGATTCAGTTTAAGAGCGAGGAAGATCGTGTAGCTTTCTGGCGTTTCGTTGAGCAAGATGACTACCTGAGCAGTCACAAGGGTCAGTATGCAGAGGCTTACGCTGCACGTGCTCCTTGGCTGCATCGCATCGACTTGCATTTGGCAGAAGACTTCCAGGTAACTATTGGTAAGACCAAGCATAAGCTGCAGGCATCACTCGACCTGATTAATTTGGGCAACCTACTCAACTCAGAATGGGGTGTCCCCAAGATTGCACAAATATGCAACTATGGCCAGATTCTGAAATACGAAGGTGTTGACGCATCAAACAAGCCCATCTTCTCTATGAACAAGGTGAATGGTAAGTATCCCACTCAGACTTGGGATACGAACATGAGCTACAGTAACTGTTGGAAGATGCAAATCGGCTTGAAATATTTCTTCAACTAAACAGTTATAGAATATCTAAATCATAACTCCCTCGCTGTAGTAAATGCTACAGCGAGGGAGTTTTTTTATCATAGCTTCACGCTTAATTGCTTTTTTCATTGCAAAATTCTTATTTCACGTTGAGAAATGTTTGTTCCACGTCGTGGAATATGTATTTCACGTCGTGGTTTGTTTGTTTCACGTCGTGAAATAAAGATTTTAAGCACATAAACAACAAAAAGAAAAGGCTCACTCGCAGGAAACTGTGTATGAATACAAAAAAAAACAGATGAACATGCATCGTAAACTACGACGACAAATGTTCATCTGTCTTTATCCTATCGTTAATCTTACTGACGGCTCGCCTTCTTACGCTGGTCATGATCAAGGATAGCCTTGCGGATACGCATTGACTTAGGCGTCACCTCTACCAACTCATCCTCCTTGATATACTCAAGACATTCTTCCAGCGACATGATAACCTTTGGAATGATACGGGCCTTATCATCAGTACCAGAGGCACGCACGTTAGTAAGCTGCTTAGCCTTGCAGACATTGACAACGAGGTCGTTATCATGAACATGCTCACCTACAACCTGACCCATATAAACATCCTCACCTGGATCGATGAAGAATTTACCACGGTCCTGCAACTTATCAATAGCATAGGCAAAGGCATTACCTGTCTCAAGGGCTATCATTGAACCATTGGCACGACGTTCGATTTCACCCTTGTAAGGCTGATACTCCTTGAAGCGGTGAGCCATGATAGCCTCACCCTGAGAAGCTGTCAGCACATTGGTACGCAGACCGATGATACCACGTGAGGGAATATCGAACTCAATATTGGTACGCTCACCCTGAGCCTCCATAGAGGTCATTTCACCCTTACGGCGGGTCACCATATCAATCATCTTAGAAGCAAACTCCTCGGGAACATTGATGGTGAGTTCCTCAATAGGCTCGTTCTTCACGCCATCAATCTCCTTATAGATAACTTGGGGCTGACCAACCTGCAACTCATAGCCCTCGCGACGCATCGTCTCGATAAGCACAGAGAGATGGAGCACACCACGGCCGCTTACAATCCATTTATCGGTAGAATCCTCAAACTGCTCCACATGGAGGGCGAGGTTCTTCTCAAGCTCTTTCTGCAAACGGTCATTGATATGGCGCGAGGTAACAAATTTACCTTCCTTACCAAAGAAGGGAGAGTCGTTAATCTGGAAGAGCATAGACATCGTAGGCTCGTCAATAGCAATTGGGGGCAGAGGCTCTGGATTCTCAAGATCACAGATGGTGTCACCAATCTCAAATCTCTCCAGACCGATTACGGCACAGATATCACCGCATTCCACCTCATCGGTGCGCTGATGACCCATACCATCGAAAGTGTGGAGCTCCTTGATCTTGGTTTTCTCCATAGAACCATCACGATGGGCGATGGTAACCTGCATGCCGTCCTTCAGAGTGCCACGATGTACGCGTCCCACAGCGATACGCCCAGTGTAAGAACTATAGTCGAGAGAGGTGATAAGCATCTGAGGCGTACCTTCAATCTTCTGCGGAGCAGGAATCACCTCAACAATCTTGTCCAGAAGGTATGTGATGTCGGTGGTTGGGTTGTTGTAGTCCTCACCCATCCATCCGTTCTTGGCAGAGCCATAGACAACGGGGAAATCCAGCTGATCCTCAGTAGCATTCAGCGAGAACATCAGGTCAAAGACCATCTCGTAAACCTCCTCAGGACGACAATTGGGCTTATCTACCTTATTAACAACTACGATAGGCTTCAGACCAATCTGTAGTGCCTTTTGCAGCACGAATCGAGTCTGAGGCATAGGACCCTCAAAAGCATCGACGAGCAGTAAACAACCGTCGGCCATATTGAGTACACGCTCTACCTCGCCACCGAAGTCACTGTGTCCCGGAGTATCGATGATATTGATTTTTGTGCCTTTCCAATTGATAGATACATTCTTGGAAAGAATGGTGATACCGCGCTCGCGCTCCAGGTCATTGGCATCAAGTACCTGGTTGCTCAGGTTCTGTCCCTCACGGAAAAGATTTCCTGCCAGCATCATTTTGTCGACCAGTGTTGTCTTACCGTGGTCTACGTGTGCAATAATTGCAATGTTCCTAATGTCTTGCATAATACTAATACCTTAAAAAAAAATGCCGAGAAGGTATCCTCGGCACAATCCAGCATTTCGCCTCTTCAGTAGCGGGAGCCGGGATTGAACCGGCGACCTCATGATTATGAATCATGCGCTCTAACCAGCTGAGCTATCCCGCCATCTGCTTGTAAG
>JAEEGG010004652.1_pt1 | contig 33122 bp, 26 predicted proteins | sample 9134161 | NCBI WGS metagenome assembly JAEEGG01 (sample SAMN16246543, study PRJNA631951) | gut metagenome | biome: gut microbiome; feature: rumen; material: CR-attached | host: Bos | place: Iran: Karaj | collected 2018-10 | reverse complement strand
TTTTTTGGCTATTACAAAGGTACTGATTTTTGGGGACTTCCCCAAATATTCCTTAGCTTTTTTCGTACCTGAAACTATGCTTTTGAATCAAATGCTAAAGTTGAGTTATATATAAGGAGTAGCGCCACGGATGCTGCGATGCCGATGCCCAAAGCCCAAGCGAGTGCAGAGTGCCTCTTTGTCTCCTTGCCGATGACTTCCTGCTCGAAGCGTGCCCACTCCTTGTCCACGTCGGGCATGCCTATTCTCTTGTCGATGTCTTCAGTCTTCATGTTACTTCGCAATTTTAAGGGTTTCTCTGATTCTGGCCAAAGAGCGCGTGATGTGTTTGTTGACGGCCGACGAGCTGATGCCGAGCACGGAGGCAGTTTCCGCGTAGGTCATCTCTTCCTCGTAGTGAAGCTGGAGCACGCGGCGGTCCTGCTCCGTCAGGTTGTCGTCGATGACTTGCTGCAACTGCTTCAGCAGCTCTTCCCGCTCCTCGTCCTTCTGCCAGGCTGTTTCTTTCTGAAGTTCTTCCTTCAGTCGCCTTTGCAGCTGCCGGTCGCGCAGGATGTGCAGGCATTGGTTCCTTGTGGCAGCGAGCAGATAGCCTCGGATGCTCTCCGTGGCTATTTCAGGCTTGCCTCTCCACATCTGGACAAACACCTGATGCACGGCGTCCTTGGCATCCTCGGCATTCTCTACCAAGGAGAACGCCATGCGATACATGTGCGGATAGCTGTCCTTGAAGAGCCGCTCGAACTGTTGTTTGCTGTAATCCATCATGTCTTTTTGGTCTCGTTACATCTATAAGACCATCGAACAGGCAAACCCAATACCCCCAATCGCAAAGAAAAGGTGAAAAGGTGAAGAGGGGTTATATCTTTCCGAGGATGCGGTCCATCACCCAGTTGACGCTGGTGGCGCTGATGCTGTCGGCGGTGCAGATGCTGCTTTGCTGCAGATGCTCCACGACGCTCTGTATGAGAGGCAACTGGACATGCTCGGGGTTCTCGACATGAAACTCCAGTCGCCCTTGCTCATTACGCAAGACGATGGGTTCGTAGGTGAAGACGGAGAAGTGCAGTTGCCCTCGGTCGCCTATGAGTTCTATGCGGTCGGTGCGTGCGCTCTCGTGACTGACAAAGCACCACGAGCCGCTGCCTGGCAAGCCGTCGGAGAACTGGAAGGCCGCGCTGACGGTATCCTCCGTCTCATAAAGTCCGCCGCGATTGCTGCTGAAACCTTTCGCCCTGACAATCGGCCCGAATATCTCTTGCAGCAGGTCAATCTGATGAGGAGCGAGGTCGTAGAAGTAGCCGCCGCCGGCAATGTCGCGCTGCACGCGCCAGGGAAGGGCTGTGCTGTTGTAGTCGAGGTCGCGAGGCGGGCAGGCAAAGCGTATCTGCACGGACGTGACCTTACCGATGGCACCGTTCTCCACCAGTTCCTTCACCTTTTGGAAGTAGGGCAGGCAGCGTCTGTAGTAAGCCACGAAACAAGGGACATGCGTCTGCTCGCTGACACGGTTGATGCGCTGGCAGTCGAGGTAGCTGCTTGCAAGGGGCTTCTCCACGTAAACTGGCTTGCCTGCCTTCATCGCCATGATGGCGTAGGTGGCGTGTGAAGAAGGCGGTGTTGCGATGTAGATGGCATTGACATCGGGGTCGCTGATGAGCTGCTGGGCATCTGTATACCAGCGCGGGATGTTGTGCCGCTCGGCATAAGAGGAGGCTTTCTCCTTGCTGCGGCTCATCACGGCCTGTATGTGCGAGCCAGGCACCAGGTTGAACGCAGGCCCGCTCTTCTTCTCGGTGACTTCACCGCAACCGATGAAGCCCCAGCGTATCTCTCTGTAATAAGACAGCCCCCTCTCCGCTCCCCCTTTGGGGGAGTACTCGGGAGCGTGCTCTTCTTGTTGTTGATTACTCATTATAATATAGTTATGAGGACACTCCCCCAAAGGGGGAGCGAGGAGGGGGCTTTAATTAAAGAAGTTCCAGCTCAGGCCGAAGTGTATGGTCATAGGGTTAATAGGATAGTGCGGCACGAGGAAGGAATGGCCGGAGCCTGCATTGACATGTCTTGCCGACACATATATGCGGCAATGCTTCAGGTGGAGGTTGGCATAAGCGCCTATGATGGGATAATTGCCTATCTTCATCCGCTCGTAGTTGGCGTCCTGCACGGCAAACTGCTGGATGGCAGGACTGTAGTCAGGAGCGTAGTATGAGGTGAAGTAGCGCATGTCGGCACCAATCTGCACTCGCAGGACTTTGGCTATGCCAATGCGGAAGAGCAGATAGAGGTTGGTGTAGATGTTGAGCTTGGGCAACGGCAGGGCGTCCTGATTGCTGCTGGTCTGGTAGCTCACTTGGTTGTCCCAATGAATGGCCTTCCAGTTGAGGTCTTGTGCAAGCGTCGCGCCAAATACCTGTACGCTGCCGGCCTGCATGACATTTACTGCATGGCTGAAGTCTGTCGGCAACATGCTATCAGGATTCCTGCCCTCGCGAAGGGTGTTCTGCATGCCGAAGTAGGTGTAGTTCGAGACATTCTCGAAGCCTATCTGCAGCTTTGTTCCGAACTTCTTGAGGCGCAGCGTGCCGTCAACTTTCAGGCGAACCTCTCGGGACAAGTCGTTGTAGTCCCACCAGGCAACCTGTGAGTGGTAGTGGCGGAAGAAGAAGGATGGCATGCGGTGTATGAAGCCGACATGGACATCGGCAAGAAGCGAGTCGCGTTTGCCAAGGCGCAGGCTCAGGTCCGACTTGCCGTCGACGTTCAGGTCGCCGAGATGTTCGCCGATGAGCCACACCTCGGCTGAGGTGTTGAAGTGGAAGCGGGAGCCTTGTGTGCGAGCCAGCTCACCTCCCACCGATACGTCGTTTTCCGTGTATCGCGTCGTGCCTCCATCCCCGTTCATCAGTTGGTAGGTGCGCAGCTTGTGTGTGCCGAAAAGTGTGATGCCCATTGCCGCCCACTTGTTGAAGCCTTCGCGAAGCGCTATGCCGAAGGTGTTGCGCACGGAAAAGGCTCGCGTCATGTCCTCCATCTTGTTCCCGTCTCCATAATAGAGGTTCGTGTAATAGCCTTTTGTTGTGTAGTGCGACAGGTACTCGTGCTTGAGGTTGCTGACATCGAAGGTATGGATGATACTTGTGACGGGGATGAACTCCTTGGGAACCAACTGCTTGTCATTCCATACCTGCAAGAGCGAATCGATGGCAATCCTTCGAGCCAACGAGTCTTCGCGAAGGACCGTCTGCACGCTGTCGGGCAGGTCGGCGAGAAGCTCGGCGGAAGACGGCGGCGTAGGCTTCAGGGAGTCGGGCACCTCAAGGAGGCGTGTGAAGCCGAGGTTGTAGCGATGTGTCAGGTAGTAGTGCTGCTCGTGGTTGCGGTTCCAGGTCTGGTCGAGCACCGTGGGAATGTTGCCCGGACTGTATGACTGTCCGAGGCTCAAGGGGTCTTCTATGTAGCGGTCGTCTTCGATGCCGCCGTTTTCGCCCATCTTCATGTGGTTGATGCCTATATAGGCATGCAGGTTGTAGCGGTCTCCTCGATAATAGCCGTAGAAGGTGCTTCCGAACATACTGCTTGGCTGCGCATAGTAATAACCGACGCCATAACTGTAGTCTATCTTGAGACCTAAGCCTGCCAACTTGTTGATGTTGGTGGCAAAGTAAGCTCGGACGCGGTCCTCACCCGTCTGCCTGTTGCCACAAGAGTGGTAGGCAAGGTTTGTGATGGGGCTTTTCGTGTTGGTGTAGCGGAAGTCCTGCAGCGAGCCTCGGAAGAAGCTGAACGGTTGCAGGAAGAGGAACTCGTCGGAAGTGTTGTCGCGGTTGAAGTAAAGACGATTCAGTCGGGGAGAGGAGATGTTGGCAAGGTAGTTATATTCCCCCGCATAGCCATCGGTGGCGTTCCACTTCTGGAAGTCGTGGACGACGGTGTCGTTGTTCTCAGCATCGATGACGGTGCCGAGCCGAGGCTCCAAGACCCATTGGAACTGCCCGATGGGGATGTTCTTCTTGTTCTTGAAGCGCGTGGTGTCTCGTCCCCAGGTGGTACGGTTGCCGGCGCCATCCACATAAGTGCCGCTCTCGGGCGTCTCGATGAATGTCTCGCCGTCATTATAGAGAGTGGTGTTGCTTCCGTCCTTGTTGACGCGTTGCACCTGAGCGCTTATCGGCAGAAAAGTGCAGATGGCGAGAATAAGAATCAGAAGCTTTTCCCTCATTATATGGTTCCTTTTTGTTTCTTCCACTTTAACTCCTTACCTGATAAAATTGTGAGGCCAATACGCGTTATACATTATTTAATAATAGGAGTGGTCGGTTTGCGTTGCTGCCGTTTCATACAGAGACGAGGCTAACATTATGCAAATGTAGGAAAAAATCGCAAGACACATAGGCCCGAGTCCAGAAAAAATCATTAAGAATCGAAAAACTGCATGAAAAGCGTTCAGTATTGCCGGCAAATCGCCAGTCTGTTTGTTGTTTCCTCAAGATAAAGGCCGCAGTCCAATCATCGGCACATCATTGTGCCATGAAAAAAAGCCCTTTGTGGCAGGAAGCCCGTTCTTCCGTGTTGAAATACCCGTTCTGGCCAGTCCCGTCGTTCAACGCCGCCTGCGGAGTTCATTGTTGCATCATGATGATTCAATTGCTGCATCATGATAAATCAATTGCTGCATCATGATGCAACAAAGAACGAAGCGTGCTGAGTTTGGAAAGACAGTATGAAGTGTCGGGTGATTGAGCGTGTGGAAACAGCTAACCTGATGTGATGTAATCACTCAGTCGGACGCTTTTCTTCGCTTCGTCCGCATGCAGGCAAACATACAAACAAAGGAGGATATCTCGGTTGATTCCTTTTCGGAAATGAACTCTTCCGTAGGGAAAACCTTGCTCTAAAGTGCCTCCAGAAGGCGTTTCTGCAGATTTGCGAATAGTTTCTGCAGATTTGCGAATAAGAAAATGCTGACTTTGTTGTACTTTTGTCTTAATAAAATGAAAAATCATTGGTTTTTAGTTTCAATAATTTAAAATTAAAAAGTATGAAGAAAATTCTTTTAGCAGTACTTTTGCTGGCTGGCGTAAGTGCTATGCAGGCTCAGGAGAGCAAGTTCTATGTAGGTGGAACCTTTGGCTTCACATGGAGTAAGATGTCGAACGCCGGTGAAAGCAAGTCCGGCGCTTCCGTCAAGGTAATGCCCGAGGTAGGTTACAACTTGAGCGACAAGTGGTCTCTTGGTGTATCGGTTGGCTATTCACATGGCTACGCAGCCTTTGGCGGCATCGACTTCAACGACCTGAAGTCCATCGTCAACGCAGTTGCCAGCACCGCAGCTGATGTGGCTGCTGATGATTATGCCAAGCTCAACAGCTTCCGCTTCGCTCCCTATGCTCGCTACAACTTCTGGCAGACAGGCAAACTGAAGTTCTTCCTGGAGGGCAGCCTGGGCTATATACATGTCGGCATGAACGGCGGCGATGGATTAGAAGATAGAATGGATGAAGATCCCGTCCTCAATGTTGTGGAACTCAACATTCGTCCGGGACTCTCCTTCGATGCTTCCAAGAAGATCACCCTGACTGCCAAGGTGGGCAGCCTGGGCTTCATCCATGGCAAGGAGAAGGAGAGCGGAATGACGCTCAACCGCTTCGGTTTCGACGTGGATACCTTCAATATCTTGCTCGGCATGAACTACAACTTCTGATACAGACATCAGCATGATGTTTTCCCTTTCGGACATTCATCGGTACTGCCGGCGTCTCCCGACGCTGGCAGTGCTGTTCTTTCTCATCGCATGCAGCGATAACGATGGCATACTGCCTCCTATTGAGCCTCAGGTGCTGGAAGGAGTGGAAAGCACCCAGACTGTAACGTTTCAGGAGATTGTGGATTTCCTCTATGAGGACTATAACATGACCGAAGAGCAGCGGGCTAACACCGAGCAGAACATCGCTCTCTTGCGTCTTGTGGCTTGCAATATGACGGCTCATAGTGTGCGATATCGCACCACAGCTCCCGATGGCTCGCCTGTGACGGCATCAGGCGTGGTGTATTACCCCAATCGCAGCACACCGCGAGGAGTCATGGAAGTAATGCCCATCAACAAAAGCAAGAGAAATTGTGTGTCGCGCAACCCCCTTACTTTTGAAGCGATAGTGGGCTGCATGGGCTACATTTGCATTATTCCGGACTTGATAGGGTGTGGGGCTTCCGAGGCCTTGCCTATCAGCTACATGCAGCACGAGAACTCGGCAGTGGTGGCTGCCGACTTGCGCCGTGCTGCTGCTGAACTTATCCGCAACACCTACGGACGGCAATTGCCTTCCACTTCTTACATAGGCGGCTATTCGCTGGGCGGCGGCATAGCCTGGGCATTGGCACGCCACTATGCGTTGCACCCAGAACTCGGCGTCAAGGTAGAAGAGGTGTGGTGCGGCGGCGGAGCCTACGACCCGTCGGTGGCCTTCAATTCTTTCCTGAACACACGCTACTCTCAGTATTCTATAGTGCCCAACATTATCTATTCCATGAACTACTACGACCATCTTGGGCTCGACTTTACCAAGGTGTTTCGTGGCGACTTGCTGGAGCATTACCAGGAGTGGTGCAAGGGCGATATTCCCCTGGGAGAACTCACGTCGATGCTCGGCTATGACTTGCAGACATATCTGCAGTTGGACTTCTTTTCTCCCGAGAACCCAAAGTACAGTTGGCTGATGGAAGTGTTGAAGTCCAAGGCTATTCCTAATGATTGGAAGCCTCGGGCTCGGGTGCGTCTTGTGCATTCTCGCGAAGATACCTATGTGCCGCGAGCTTGCACCGACCAGCTTTATGCCTATCTGCAGTCCGTCGGAGCGGATGTCGAGTACACGATGCTGGAAGAAGACCACGTCATGGGCGGTATCCTCTGGGGGCAAGCCATCCTTCAGGAGTTGGGCAAGCGGATACTCATCCCTTAGTGTTGCGTGCGAGATATTCGGCTGGCGTACAGCCCTTGTAGAGCTTGAAGTTACGATAGAAAGAGGAGGCAGAGGTGAAGCCGCACTTCTGCCATGTGTCGTTCACATCGCTTAAGCCATTTTGTTGGGCAAGGTATATGAAGTGGTCGATGCGTCTGCGGTTCACCAGCTCAGAGAAGGAAACTCCCAGCCCGGCGTTTACCGCACGCCAGATGTAGTTCCTGTTGCTCCCCAGATGTAGGCTTAAATCGCTTATCTTCAGATTGGGCTGCAAGTATAGCTTCTCTTCATCCATCGCTTTCAGCACCTCGCTCTGCAGTTGCGCAATGTGGCTTGCCTCGTCTTCCTCATCCTGGGGCAGCAAACCTCTGTCTTGCTCTCTGTCGTCTCCGTTAACAGAGAGGCGGATGTCTGCTTTGTTCTCCTCATGTACGGCTGTCACGATGGGCCGCAGACGGACAGATTCATAGCCCAGCATGAAGATGAAGACCGAGAAGAGCATCGATGGCACAGTCAGCGTGGCCACAGAGGAGAGGAAATGCTCTCGCCCCAGCAAGTTTAAGGCAAACGAGGCCAGCGTCGTGAGGAAGAGGAAGAGGAGCAGGCCTCGCAGGGCATGCAGCGAGTAAGGCTCTGTGTCGGCATAGTATGAGGCCACAATTGCTTCATATCTGCGCAGCATTCGCCATCCCAGTATCAAGACCAAAACCACTTGCACGGCAAACACTATCCTCGCAATTACCAGCGCACCATCCCATACCAGCAGTATCGGCACAAGCAGAACAGCCGGCGCGAGCCACAGGAGTATCTCTCTGCGGCTCAGGCGATGCAATGTCAATTCGCACAGAAAGAAGTGCCAAAGAGGAAAGACCGCCAGATTGCAGAAGCGGTAGAACATGTCCACAGGCCACGGCGCATGCCCCGACATGCTGAAGTATATGAAGTGGCAGAGGTAGAGTACTGCTGTGGTAAGCATGAAGAGGAACAGTCGCAATGTGATGCGGTCAGGGCGGGCCATATAGTCCAGCCCAAGCCACAGCGACCAGAATGCTGAGACAAAGAGCGGTGCAGAAAGAACTAAGTGCTCTATCATGCCTAGATGATGCGCAATATGAATTCTACTACCTTGAACACCATGCCTGCAGCAATGACGATGAGGGCCGGCACATGATTCTCGCTTCCAAAGAAGTACATAGCAAGTCCGATGGCTGCCAGGATGAGGAACAAGGTGTTGAGCACCATTCTGATGTTGGTGTTGTCGTGTTGCCCAGCCCGCTTCTTGCGAATGCGTTCCACTTGTTCTTCAAGGGAGAGTTCTTCCTGTTTCATTGTAATCTTAGTGTTCGGAGTATTCTGATTATTCTGAGTGTTCGAGGTAATCAGGGTAATCTGATTGTCACTTCACAGGCTCGATGACGAAGCCGTAGCTATAGCTCTTCTCCTGAAGTTCATACTTCTGTAGCGGGCCAGGGCCGCAACTTGCATTGCCGAGGCCACGCATGGCGGCATCGAGATGCAGGATAATCTCTGGGCGATGAATCTTGCCGAGCTCGTGCTTGTACTTCGTCTGCCAGAGCTCTTCGTCCATGTAGTGGAGGGCGCTGAAATGGAATGCGCCGCCTGTGCGGAAGCGGACGCCTTCGCCCTTGTCGTCTGTGAAGGTCACCCATTTCGCGTCGCAGCGCTCGCCCATGCTTTGAGGCTTGACGTATTCCTCAGTCATGCCGTTCACCGTGCCGTCCCACACGCCCATGAATGCCGAGGTCTTGCGGTCGGGATAGTTCTCGTGAGGGCCGCGGCCCAGCCACTGCACATTGCCGAGGCGCGGCTCGAGAGCCATGATGAGGCCAAGCCTGCTGAAGTCCTGATTGCTTTCGTTGCCGAAGTTACTCTTGACGCCAATGCTGCCGTCATTATATATAGTATATGTTGTCTCGACCGGTATGGTGGTCCGATTCTCGCGGCCTGACTTGACGTCATACTTGACGTTGATGATTGCGTCGCTGTCTTCCTGCTTCAGCGTCACTTTGGGGGCAACGATGTCGCTCTTGAAGTTGCCGCGGCGGTCGTTGCTGATGCTGCGGAAGCCGTTGAAGGTGAGGTTGCCGAAGGGCACCTTGTCGCCCGTCACGATGATGGGCTTGCCGTTATACAACAGCTCGGTCACGGCGCCGCTCTGCTTGCTGACGGCAAACGCAAAGCCATCGCCCTTGACGCTTACTTGCTGAGCATTCTCCTCGACTTTAAGGTTGCCGCCCACCTTGACGGCATCCATGAGTGTGGGCTTGCCGTCACGAAGCAAAAGCTGTTCTGCTGCTACTTCATGCCCAGCCTCTGCCCAGCGCGTTGCCTCCTTGAGTTGGAGGGAGAGATTAAGATGGTAGAGGCCATCTCCCGCAGGCACTTCGCAGGGCAACTCGATGAAGCAGCTGTCGCCAGGCTGTACTTCGGGCAGCGATGTGGTGCCGCTCTTTATCATGCGACCGTCGCGAAGCAGGCTCCAATGGAAGGTGAAGGCGCTGAGGGGCGTGAAGCAATAGCGGTTGCGGATGCGGAGCTTGCCCTCTTGCGTCAGCTTGAAGTCAACATACTGATACACCTTCTTGACCTCGAGGAGCTTGGGCGTGACGTGACGGTCTGCCGTGATGATGCCGTTGCAGCAGAAGTCGTTGTCGTTGGGATAGTCGCCGAAGCCGCCGCCATAGTACATGTTTGTGGTCGGTTCTCCCCATTTGCAGAGGCTCTGGTCAACCCAGTCCCAGATGCAGCCGCCTATCATGCGCTTGCTCTCGAACTCTATGTAGTCCCAGTATTCCTGCAGGTTGCCGATGGCATTGCCCATGGCGTGAGCATATTCGCAGAGGAAGTATGGACGTCCCTGCAGGTCTTTGTTCTGGTCCATCCGTATCATGTGGCTGACATTGGGGTACATGTGGCTGTCCATGTCTGCAACCTCGTTCTGTCCCTGATAGTGTATGAGGCGGTCGTCGAGCTCCTGTATGGCTTTCTTGCTTGCTACGAAGTTGCTGCCGCCGCCGCATTCGTTGCCCATGCTCCAGAAGATGACGCTGGGATGATTGCGGTCGCGAAGCACCATACGCACTTGTCTGTCAACATACATCCCCTCCCATTTCGGGTTCTTCGACAGGCTGTGGTTGCCGTGACACTCCACGTCGGCCTCGTCCATCACATAGATGCCGTAGTAATCATACAGGGCATACATGCGCGGATCATTAGGATAGTGGCTGGTGCGAACCGTGTTGAGGTTGTAGCGTTTCATCAGGAGGATGTCCTCTATCATGCTTTCCACCGGCACGGCCTTGCCGTAGATGGGGTGCGTGTCGTGTCGGTCGGCGCCCTTGAACATTACGCGCTTTCCGTTGATGAACACCTGTCCGCCTCGGTTTTCAATCTTCCTGAAGCCATATTTCTGCGTATAGACGTCGCCGCCCACGCTGATGTTGACGGTGTAGAGGTTGGGCGTCTCGGCTGTCCAAAGCTCCGGGTCTTGCACTTCGAGGTTGAGCTGAGCGTCCTTCTTGCCGTTCTCTATGCCGCTGACTTGCAGGATGGCTGTCTGAACGGTTTTGCCTGCGGGGTTCACAAGCTCTACGTCGATGCGGGCATCTGCCTTCTTGCCGAGGTTCTGCAGGGCAATGTCGATGCCGAGGAAGGCGCGGCTGGGTTTCCATTGACCGTTGACTGTTGACTCCTGACCGCCTCTGCGACCGCGTCCGCCTATCGTTGAGCGGAGACGGACATCCTGCACATGCAGTTTCTGACGTGCTTCGAGATAGACATCGCGATGTATGCCGCTCATGCGGAACATGTCCTGGTCTTCGATGTACGAGCCGTCGCTCCAGCGATAGACCTCAACACAGACGAGGTTCTCGATGCCCGGCTTGATGTATTTTGTCACATCGAACTCGCTATCGTTGTTCGGTCCTTGGGTGTAGCCCACCTTCTGTCCGTTCACCCACACATAGGCTGCGCTGTAGATGCCGTTGAAGTGGAGGTAGATTTCCCTGCCGTTCCACGATGCGGGCACCGTGATGGTGCGGCGATAACTGCCAACCGCATTGGGTTCCTTCAAGACCGTATATCCCTCCTGACCCCTGATGAAAGGCGGCTGATTCCTAAAGGGATAGGTTACATTCGTGTAGATGGGTGTGCCATATCCCTGCATCTCCCAGCAGGAAGGCACGGGAATGGTCTTCCACGAAGAAGCGTCGAAGTTCGTCTTATAGAAGTTGACCGGGCGGTCTTCGGGTTTCGGAACCCAATTGAACTGCCATTGTCCGTTCAGCAGCAACCTGAGGGAGGAGTTCGGATGGAGCCAGGGTTGCTGGTATGCAGCGTCGTTCTTCATCTCTTTCTCGTTGGCATAGAGCAACATAGTAGCGCGTCCGGGCTCTTTGTTGATGCCGAAGATGGCCTCGTTTTCCCAGTCGTTCTTCGACTTTGCGGCTGTGCTCTTGGCCTCTATCTTGAGGTTCGTCTTGACGAGTCGCCATTGGACAAAGTTGTCGGCGTTGGTGGCCTTCATCTGCCAGACATGTCCTCCAGGCTGGCAATTGTCGTTGTAGCCGAGCTTGAGGCCGCCTGCAGCGCAGGTCAGGACGCATGTCTCTTCGCCACTCTTCTCGATGAGCCACTGCTGGTTGGGGTTTCCGGGATTCAGTTCCCAACTGAGCACCTCGCCCTCTCTCGTGCCGTGATTGCCGTTGTCGAGAGCCACCTCGGCACTCGGGCTGTAAAGGCAATGATAGCCCTGCCTGTCGGACTTCACGATGCGCCACACCTGCGTCTGCGATTTCTTGTTGACGGGCGAGAAAGTGATGGTGCCGTTCTGGTTGTCGAGAGCAAGGCCGTCGCCAATCTCCAGGCGGTAACCTTGATTGGGGTCAAAGTCCTGAGCCATAAGGCAAAGTGTGCCGAAAGCAAACGCCGCCAACAGCACGGAAAAGAGTCTTCTTGTCATAATGGTTGAAGTGTTTGTGTATAATTGCTTTGCAAAGTTACAAATAATTGGGCACAATACAAAGCAAAATGGTTTTTATTTATTGGTGTCCGGTAAATTCGGCCTGAAAGGCCATTAAGATGTCAGCCCAGGGCAGCGCCCTGGGTTTATGGTGCAACGGTAGAATGCGCCCTAAAGGGGCAAAAGATATGTGTTTTAGTGCTTTTGCTCTTACAGAGCGTCATCTGCCGCGGCATTTCAATACCCAGGGCGCTGCCCTGGGCTGACATCTTTCTGCCCCTTTGGGGCGTCCCAAGCCCCTGCCAATCACATTTTGCTCTATATGCCGATGGTTGGGAGGGTGCAGGAGATGATGAAATATTTTTACCGGACACCAATGTTTTTTATTTTGTTTTTATTGTCGAGCGCAGATGCAGCTCGGCCGAAGGCCAAGGTACGAATAAGTAGGGCTAACACATGGCAAAACCCATTCTCCCATGTCGGATGACCCGTTCCGGCCAGTCCTGTCGCTCAACGCCGCCAGTGGAGTTCGTTGCTGCATCATGATAAATCAATTGCTGCATCATGAATAATCAATTGCTGCATCATGATGCAACAATGAACTAAGCGTGCTATGTTTGAAAAGAAAGCGTGTGGGGTAGGGCAATTGGGTGTGTGGAAAATCCTCACTCCTCTGGCGTCCATTCCTCGGCTGGCTTGACGACACTCTTGTATTCGCCGTCTTGGAGGCTCTTCCTGGCTGGCGCCGGCGTGCTGCCGCTGCTGTAGGAACGGGCGCTGCCGCGATACTGGTTCCATCGCGACATGATGAGGCGGACGTATGCCTCCGTCTCGCTTCCACGCATGTAGCCGTTAAGGACGTCTGGGTCTCGGTAGTATCGTGGCTCGGAAAGGCGCAGGATAAAAGGCGCCACTTCCTGCCAAACCTGGTGGTTCCGCCCGTTCTTTCGGGCCAGAGTCTGTGCGTCCTGAACATGCCCTACACCTCCATTATAGGCGGCCAGCGTGAAGCGGGTACGCTCCTCTCCATCCTTGATGTCCGAGAACGACTGGCTGACCTTTCTGATGTAGCGTGCCGAAGCCGCGATGTTCTGCTCCGGGTCGAAGCGTTTGTCCGAGGGAATTCCCATGGCGTCGGCTGTGGAGGGCATCAACTGCATGAGCCCCATCGCCCCCATCGACGAGACGGCATTGGGGTCGAAGCCTGACTCCTGATAACACATGGCTGCCAGAAGTCGCCAATCCCAGCCGGCGGAACTGCTATATTTGCGAAAGAGGTCGTCGTATGCCGAGATGATGCCGTGGGCGGCATCCTGCATGACTGGGCGCATGTGGCGTCGGACGGTAACCGTCGTATTGCTGGCTGTGCTCTCGATTTGCTTGACGCGTTCGGGCTGCCACCACTCCGCAATCGCCTTTTTCAGCAGGGATTCATTGTCGCGAACCTGCCACTTCGGCATCTCGAGGGCAATGAAGTCAATTTCTCCAGCCTCCAGTTTCCTCAAGAGAGACGCGGTGTCGGGGGAGATTTCCATTTGCAGGACCACGCCGATGCTCTGCGCAAAAGCCTCGGCAAGCTTGTATTGCAGGCCCATCCCATTGCCGTGATACTCATAGTAGGTGTCCGGCCCGCTCAGGGTTCCCGCGATAATCGTGCCGCTGGCCTGTATCTCGTGCAGGTCGTAATACTGCAAAGTGTCTGCCTCCTCAGCATCAGTCGCGAAGAGAACGGACGTGTCTTTCTCTTGTTTGGCTGTGCAGGAGACCAGGAGAAAAAGAAGAAGAAGGTGGGTCTTCAAGGTTTGATGCGATGTATAATATAGGTGCGCATGATCTCGATGGCCTGCTGATTGTTGCCTCCCTGCGGGATGATGAGGTCGGCATAGCGCTTCGTGGGCTCTATGAACTCCTCGTGCATCGGCTTCAGGACATCGCGATAACGGTCGAGCACCATCTGAGTGGTGCGTCCGCGCTCTACCGTGTCTCGCTGGATGACGCGAATGAGTCGCTCGTCGGGGTCGGCATCGACGAATATCTTCAAGTCCATGAGGTCGCGCAGCTGCTTCTTCCACAAGGCCATGATGCCCTCGATGATGATGACCTCACAAGGCTCGATGTGCACGGTCTCGGGCAGGCGGTTGCTGATGAGGTAGCTGTAGGTGGGCTGCTCGATGCTTTTGCCTTCCCTCAGCGCCTGTATCTGTTGTGTGAGCAGCTTCCAGTCGAAGGCGTCCGGATGGTCGAAGTTGATGCGCTTCCGCTCTTCGGGCGTGAGGTGCGTGGTGTCGTTGTAGTAAGAGTCCTGCGGGATGAGCGCCACACGGTCTGTGGGCAATGTCTCGATAATCTTCTTTACGACTGTTGTCTTGCCGGAGCCTGTGCCGCCGGCGATGCCGATGATATACATGATGCCAATTTACGGTTTGACGAGTTTCTGTTAATTCCCCAAGGAGGTTAGGGGGTCCTTAGTGTTGCCCGCAGTATGTAGTCAACAATGCAGGGCTCTGCGGGCAGGAAGATGCGGTAGCCTTCCTTCTCGCGCTTGAAGGTGAGCTTCGTTCCGCCAGCGAATTTCTCGACCTTCGCGAGCTTCTGTCCTGTGAGGGGCAGGAAGATTTGCCCGTCCTCTACCTTATTTAATATATGTATATAGAGTGTGTTCCCCTTTTGTGTCGTGACGCCCCAACTCTGAGGAGGAACGCAGCCGCCTCGGGTGCCGTAGATGCTTGAGCCGTTGAACTGCATGAAGGAACCGATGTGCTTCAGTATCTTGACGGCCTGATCGGGCAGTTTCCCGTCGGGGCGCGGGCCGATGTTGAGCAGGAAGTTGGCGTTCAGGCCTGCTGCTGTGACGAGCCGGCGAATGAGTTCATTGCCATCTTTATAGTTCTTGTCGGTGATGCTGTAGCCCCACGTGTTGTTCATCGTCATGCAGGTCTCCAGGGGAAGCTGCGAGACCTTCTGCTCGCCGGAGAAGCCAGCGGTGTTTTGTCCTGGCAGGTCTTGCTCGAAGAGCTGAAAGTCCTCGAGGCCGATGGGTGAGCCGTGATGGTTGTTGCCGATGAGGCAGGTGGGCTGCAAGCGTTTGATGAGGGCATACTGTTCTTCGAGCCGCCAGTCGAACTCTTTCTCCTTGTGGTCCCACATGCCGTCGAACCAAATGGCGCCAATGGGGCCGTAGTTCGTCAGAAGCTCAGTCAACTGACGGTTCATGAAGGCATAATAAGTGTCCCAATTTGTGGTCGAAGGGTCGTGCGGGCAGTTCTGGCAAGCTCCCGTCGGGTAGTCCGTGCGCTGCCAGTCCATGTGGCTGTAGTAGAAGTGGAGTTTGAGGTCTTGCTCCCTGCAAGCCTGCGAAAGCTCGCCGATGATGTCGCGCTTGAAGGGAGTGGCATCCACGATGTTGTAAGGGCTTGCCTTCGTTGCCCACATCGAGAAACCGTCGTGGTGGCGGCTGGTGAAGGTGACGTACTGAGCGCCAGCCTCCTTGAAGAGCTTTGTCCATTCGCGGGCGTCGAAGCGGGAAGGGTAGAAGCCTCCGGCAAGCTTGGCGTACTCGTCGCGGTCGAGGTGACGGTTGTGCATCACCCATTCGCCGTCGGCCAGCATGGAGTAGATGCCCCAATGAAGGAAGATGCCGAACTTGCGGTCTTGGAACTCTTCGCGGATGCGACGGGTGTCGTCCGTGAGGCTCTGTGCCATGGTCATCAAGGCAAACAGAGACAGGATGAAGGAAAAGGCAAAGCGTTTCATGAGCAAAAATACGATTTATTATCAGCTGTTGTACCACCTTCCGTGGGTCGGAATTTACCCCCTTATGGGGCGTTTTGGCGTTCCCTAAGCGCCTCAGAATCAGTATGCTGAATAAGAACAAACTGGCCTCACCCTCGGAATGAGAGTGAGGCCAGATTTGTATTTAGAACATTTGTGCGGGATACTGACCTGCTTCGTGAAGTGCAGCAAGCTTTGCCACAACCTCGGGACGGTCCTCGGGATAGGTGACGCCGAACCATTTGCTGGTCGTGTCGAGCACCTCGCAAGTGGCCTGACCTGTCTTGATGAGATGGTCCACCATCAGAGGAATGAAGAACTCGCTCTTGAGGTTGGCCTGATTCCTCGGGTCGGAGAGGAAAGTCTTGAAATAGGCTTCGCTGTAGTCGAAGTAGTCGGGCGTGAATCCCCAGAAGTTCATGCTGACGGGCGTGGTGTCGGGAATGCTGACCCAGTCTTCACCGTTATCGTCGAGATACTGCACGACGCCGTTGCGACGCTCTATCTTCGTGCGCTCTACGACGCCCGTGAGCAAGTGCGTCTTCTCGTCGTTCTCGCAGATGCCGCGGCTGACGGTGCCGCTTTCGCTCAGCGTGTTGTCCACGCGGAAGCCCACCATGGCGTACTTGCCTTTGCTGCCCTCGGGAAGCTCGCTCAGGAACTTCGCCATCACACGGAATGCGTCGCGGTCATAGAAGTCGTCGCAGTTGAGGACTGCAAAGGGCTCCTTGATGACGTCCTTACCCATGAGGACGGCGTGGTTGGTGCCCCAAGGCTTCTGGCGACCTTCAGGCACCGTGAAGCCTTCGGGAAGTGCGTCGAGACTCTGGAAGCAGAGTTCGCAGGGCACATGCCCCTCGTACTTCGCGAGGATCTGCGTGCGGAACTGTTCTTCGAAGTCGCGACGGATAACCCATACAATCTTGCCGAAGCCGGCCTGGATGGCATCGTAGATGCTATAGTCCATGATGCTCTGTCCCTGAGGACCCAGCGTGTCGAGCTGCTTCAGGCCGCCATAACGGCTGCCCATACCTGCAGCAAGGAGAAATAATGTTGGTTTCATCTTGTTATTTACCGTTTAATCATTTGTTATTTGTCCTCCCCATTAAGGGGGAGCTGGAGGGGGTCTTTTAGAGTGCGTTAGCAGTCAGGATGAGCACGAGCAAGCCGAGGATGGCATAGAGCTCAGGGAAGACGGCCAATACCATAGTGGTACCGAAGGCATTGTGGCCGGCACCGATGGCGCTGATGCCGTTTGCGCAGACCTTTGCCTGACGGATTGCGCTGAAGAGAGCCACGAGGCCGAGAGCCAGACCTACGCCGAAGATAGCACAAGCAGCAGGCATTGCGAGGTCGGGAGTCACTTTGTTGTTGAGCATGAAGAAGCCGACGAAACCATACAGACCCTGTGAAGAAGGCAGAGCAGCCAAGCCCATGTAGGAGCCGCTTGCTGTGGGGTTCTTCTTGAAAGCACCAATTGCTGCATTACCACAAATGGTTACGCCGTAAGCACTACCAATTCCAGAGAGGGCTACACACAGTGCAATACCCAGATACGCTAATAAGATTTCCATAAAGTTTTGTGTTTTAATTCATAATTCAGAGTTCATAATTCACAATCGCGCAATGCTTGGCGAGGCTTCGCAACCTTATATTATTATTTATGTGCTGTTTTGGCTTTGCTTGCGAGGTTATAGATGATGAACAATGCCTTATGAGGGTTTGTTAATTGTTATTGGTTTATGTTTAACTTTGAACTTTCCTAAATGGTGTGTACTCCTTGCCGCCGCCGCTGAAATCGGCGTTCTTGAAGAATTCGACGAACGTGAGTCGCATCGGATGAACGAATGCGCTTATCATGCTCAGCGCGAAGGTGATGCCGTGACCTGCAAGCAGGATGAGCACCATCGGCAGCCAGCGGATGAACCACGGCAGGCTGGAAGTGAGGTCGAAGGCAAGGGCGTTGAACACGCCTCCAAGCACGCCGCCCGTCAATCCAAGGGCGAAGAGGCGGATATAGCTCAACAAGTCGCCCAACAAGCCCGTCGCCATGCCGTAAGTTGCCCAGACGCCTCCGCCGATGTTCAACAGCGGACCGAGTATCGGGTTCTTGTAGGCCGACGGATTATTATAGAGGAATATGCCGACGACGCTAATCGCGATGAGTCCGTAGAGTGCATAGACGAGCCCTTGTGGCAGGGCGACTCCGCAGGCGGGCAAGCCGAAGAGGGCGATTGCCGAGAGCAGCGCCACCACCCACGAGAAGGTGCCTATGGAATAGCCGAAGCCGTAGTTCTTCCACGCCTTACATGCCTTGAGCACCATTCCCAAGAGGACTTGCACAAGACCGATAATGACGGAGATGACCATCATAGGCGAGTATCCGAAGAGCGGGCCTATGCCATTGTCGTTGAGGAAGTAGGGCTTGACTGGTGCCAAGAATGCCCAGTCCTGTTTTGTCAGGTCGATACCGAAGACGGTGCCTGTGAGCAGACCGCATACAAGCGTCGCCAAGCCCAGCCAGATGCCGAGGCGTCCGTATTTCTTGGTCTCATCGTTGCCCTTCATGGCGAGATAGATGCCGCCGAGCAGCACGATGAGTCCGTAGCCGCCGTCGCCCAGACAGAGTCCGAAGAAGAGCATGAAGAACGGAGCGAAGAAGAGGCTCGGGTCGATGTCGTGATAGTTGGGGAGCGAGTACATACGCAGGATGGGCTCGAAGAGGCTGGTGTAGCCGTCGTTCTTTATCTTGATGGGCACATCGTCCTCGTAGGCCGGGTCCTCGAGCTCATAATAGACTTGCTTCTCGTCGAGCCATTTGGTGAGTCCTTCTGCCTTTTCCTCGAGCGTCCAACCCACCATGAGTCGCACCACTCCGTCAGCGATACTCTCGTCCGAAAGCTCCACTTGTCGCAGTTGAATCTCGCCTTGAGCCTGCTTCAGGCCTGCTTCGAGTGCATCTCTGTACTGCCGTGCGACCTCACAAGTCGTGTCGTGATTCTGCTGGAGGGCAGCTTTGGCTTCTTCTGCCTCCTTCTTATATTGGTCGAGCGAGCCGCTTGGCAGCTCAAGACGCTCAGCCTTGATGTCCGGCTCCTCCTCGGAGAATGCCAGGAAGTACGTGCGTTTGCGGTATTCGTCGACAGGAGTGGCGAAATACTTCTCAGCCCATTCCTGCTGGAACGACTTGGCTCCGCAGGCATAGAAATACACCTGCATGCCCGTCTTTTCCTGGAGTTCCTTTATCTTCCCCCAGTCGAAGTTGCCCCACGGCTCTAGCTTCTGGATGTTCTTCTCTGCCTCGTCTATCGTGTGGCGAATGCTGACCTCCTCGGTCTTAAGCGTCTCGACGAACTCCAACAGGTGGTCTCCTTCGGTTCCCTTCAGGGCGAGGTTCTCCTGTAAGCCTCCCTTTGGGGAGGTTTGGAGGGGGCTGTAGGCCTTGAGCGAGATGTCGAGATAGTCAATCGCCTGCTGATAGCGGACTCTTTCATCGAGCGCCTTTTGCAGAGCCGGGCTGGTCTGTCCCTGCTTCAACTGCTGGACATGCACCACGCCTTGCTCCCGCAGGCCGTCGATGAACTCGTCATATTCCTTCGCGGTCACCAGGAAGGTGAGCTTCTTCATTCTTTCAATCATGCGATAGCCTCCTTTCTCTTCTCCTGAAGTGACTTCAGAATCTTCTGCGACGACTTGCTGAGGTTTTCCTCGTCCTCCATGAAACGCTTAATCTTACGCACTGCCTCCTGATAACCAGGGATTTGAACTTTCTCGAAGAGGTTGACCTTCTGAGTCGTCTTCTTACGTGCATGATCCAGGAGGTGCAGCTTTGCAAAGACGAATTCGCGTTCTACGGCAGTCTTCGCAAGCCCCTGCAGGAGCCTGATTCCGTCGAAGTACCACTTCGGGGCGCTGAACAAACCGAAGGGTTTCACCTTGAGGCTGATGTTGTCGAGTACGGGAACCCTGACGCCGGCAATCTTCTTGACGCTCAACTTCACGTCGTCCAAGCTGACGAGCGAAGTGTCGAACTCACCCCAGAGGGCATACATCCTTTCGTATCCCTCGATTTGACTTCGCAGTTTTTGCTCCAGTTCGTCGGCCTCTTCCTTGCTTTTCTTTACCTCCAGTCGCAGCGCTGTCTCCTTGCTTTTGATGATGGGAAGGGTGCGTTGGCGCATCTTCAGAGCCTTCTCAATCTGCTGCAACGAGGTTTTATTATACTGAAACTTTATTGCCATGTGTATTAAATTGCGGGCACAAAGGTACGAAAAAATTTTTGAAAGCAGAAAAATTGAAAGGGGAAAAATTGTCGATTATTAAGTTTGGACGACAATCTTCCAATCTTTAGCGTTCAATTTTCAATTTCTACCGCCTTTTGCCGAAGATGCGGAGCAGGTAAATGAACAGGTTGACGAAGTCGAGGTAGAGCGTCAGCGCACCTAAAAGTGCCAACTTCTGACCGGCTTCTCCGGCATCGGGGGCCATCATCAGCATGTGCTTGATCTTTTGCGAGTCCCAAGCCGTCAGCCCTACAAAGATGACGACGCCCACATAACTCAGTATCATGGTCAGGCCATCGCTCTTGACGAATATGTTGACAAAGGTGGCGATTATCAGTCCGATGAGAGCCATCATGAGGATTTTCCCCATCGACGACAGGTCAACCTTGGTGGTGTAGCCTATCAGAGCCATCGTGCCGAACGTGCCGGCTGTGATGAAGAAGACGGTCGCAATCGAACTCAACTCGTAGATAAGGAAGATGACGGACAGGGTGGCGCCGTTGATGATGGAGTAGAGGATGAAGAGCAGCGTGGCTGTCACTGCCGACAGGCGGTTGATGGCGGCACTCACGCCGAACACCAAGCCAAATTCTGCAATGAGAAGTCCCCAAAACAGCACTTGGTTGCCGAGTATTGCATTCAGCAGGGTTTCGTTGGTTGCCACATAATAGGCCGTCATACCGGTGATGGCGAGGGCAAGTGTCATCCAGACATATACCTTTCGCATAAGGATGGGAAATGCCTCAGACATTTCCAACTGTTGGTTCGCAGACAGGTCCTGATAGTTGAATTCCTGGTTGTTCATAATCGTTTGGTTTTGCGTGTTTGGTTGTTGCGTGTGTTTATTTCCCGTGCAAAGGTAGTCAAACTTATTCGTCCTTGCAAGTTTTTATATAATTTTAATGTATTGTGTCGTAGGGAGTGTGATTTGACAATATGAAAGCAAAAACGGAAAATCGCTTTCTTTTTGGTTTTTGGATGATGCTCCAGAAACGCCGAAAATGTTTTCGACCATAGTTTTACTCATTTTTTCGAAGAAAATGGCTTAAAACGCTTTCGGCTGAAACAGAAAGGGTTACAAACCGCGTTTTCTGTCGGAAAGTGCTGAATTGTCAACTCTACATTGCAAAAACAGCCCATTTCATCGCAAAAATCGCCATTTTCGGCATAAGAAATCTGTAATCGTCGCGTGGGGAAATTCCAAACGCCGCGTGCGGCGATGGTCATCCCCGCGTGCGGCGTTGGAAATCCTCGCCTGCGGCGATGCCTAATCAGGCGTTTTCCGCCCAAAACTGCCGCACTTTGCGTTTGTTTTCGAAATAGCAAAAAGAAAGAAATATGCCAAAAAGCGTGACAATCTGATTTGTGCGATGTCCGCTCTTTTCCAAGCCTTTGTAAGCAGAAAGTGAACGCATTCGAAGTTTCCACAACAAGATAAAAAGCCAAAGCTTTTGTTTATTGTCCGCTTTTTCGTACCTTTGCAGGGCAAATTGCAGATTATGCGAAGTCAAATGCATGCGTCGTCCATAAAATTCACTAAACCCCAAAAGATAGAGCGATGGAGCAGAAATCATTGAAGCAAAGGACTGCCGGCGGGATGCTTTGGGGCGGCTTTTCGAACGGCCTGATGCAGCTGATAGCTGCTGTCTTCGGGCTGGTTCTGCTGCGCTACCTCACGCCCAACGACTACGGCAAGGTGGCGATGCTCAACATCTTCGCCGCCCTCGCCAACGCCCTGCAGGAGAGCGGCTTCATGGCGGCGCTCTGCAATCGTCGCGAGCCGACCCACGAGGAGTACAATGCCGTCTTTTGGTTCAACCTCCTGGTCAGCGCCTCGCTCTATGTCATCCTCTGGTTTTGTGCGCCTCTCATCGCTGATTTCTACGAGCAGCCCGAGCTGATTCCGCTGGCCCGTGTGCTCTTCCTCGGCTTCCTCCTGTCCGGTCTCGGCACGGTGCAGAGGGCCTATCTTTTCGGGCATTTGATGGTTCGGCAGACCAGCATCTGCTCCATCACGGCCATGCTCCTCTCCGGCCTTGTCGGCATCGCGATGGCTGTCAAGGGCTTTGCCTATTGGGCTATCGTGACACAAGCCGTCTGCTTTGTCCTCATCACACAGCTTATGGCCTGGTTCTTCTCGCCTTGGAGGCCGACGCTCCGCTTCAACCTAAAGCCTGCATGGCAGATGTTCGGCTTCAGCAGCAAGCTGATGCTCACCAACATTGTGAACATCTGCAACCTTCACGCCTTCTCTGTCCTCCTTGGCAAGTTCTTCGGCGACCACACGGCCGGCATCTATACCAACGCCAAGAAGTGGAACGATATGGCGTCGGGCACCATCAACAGCATGGTGACGAGCGTCGCTCAGCCCACGCTGGCACAGGTTACGGACGACATCGGGCGCTATCGGCATGTGTTCCGCAAGATGCTTCGCTTCGTCTGCTTCGTCAGTTTCCCTGCCATGCTCGGCCTCGGCCTTGTGGCGCAGGAGTTCATCCTGATTGCAGGAGGCGAGAAGTGGCGCGAGAGCGGCTTGATTCTCTCCCTGCTTTGCCTGCACGGAGCCTTTGTGCCGATTACCACGCTCTACAGCAATCTCACCATCAGCCGCGGGCGGAGCGATGTCAACATGGCTTGTACGGTGGGCCAGTGCCTTGCCGTCTGGGCTGGTCTCATCCTGCTTTATCCTTATGGATTCCTGCCGATGGTCATCTACTTCGTAGCCCTCAACATCGCCTGGCTCATCATCTGGCAGTGGTTTGCCTGGCGCCTGACAGGCCTCTCGTTTGCCGATGCGTTGCGCGACGTCATGCCGTTCCTTGTCTTCACCCTCGTGGTGCTTGCCTTGACCTGGTGGCTCACCAGGGGAATCGGGAACCTGTGGTTGCTTTTGCTGAGTCGCATCATCATCGCTGCCGTGCTTTATGGCGGCATCATGTGGCTGAGCGGGGCGAAAATCATGCGTGAGGCCATATACTATTTGGTTAAATTAAAAATTAAGAATTAAGAGGGAAGAATTGAATGAAGACGCGCAACAATGCTTTCGACCTGCTTTGCGGACTGTGCATCCTGCGTATGGTGACGCTTCACGCCATCTGCCAGACACAGCTTCGCGGTACGCCTTGGTGGAAGGAAACGATGGCTTGGACGTTCTTCTTCATGAGCCTCTTTTTCTTCAAAGCAGGCTATTTCAACAAAGGCATTACAGGCGAAACGCTTCCTTACCTGCGGGATCGTGTCAGACGGCTCTTTGTGCCCTATCTTTCCTGGGGCGTCATCGGCTTTGTCCTGGCCTTTTTCTGGTTGTGCCTCTTCCCGGAAGGGATAGCGAAGGCAATAGGGAAAGTGCAGACCTTCACCTGGCTCGAGAGCGGTCTCACCTTCGGAAACGGACCCCTTTGGTTCCTGTTGTCGTTCTTCGCGACCTACGTCCTCATGCACTTCATCGAGCGCGTCCGATACCTCCATTGGGTAGTGCTGCTCTTCCCTGCCATCGGTTATTGGCTCTTCAAGCAGGGAAACCCGCTGTGGTTCTTCATGAACAACGTGTTCTGCGGCACCTTTTTCTTTTACATAGGCAAGGTTTGGCATCATGTCCTCGACAAGACGCCGAAGCCGTGGGCGCTCCTTGTCAGCGCCTTGCTCTTCGTTGGCTTTGTCTTTGCCAACATCTACTTACACGGCGAGTATGAGATGAAGACGAACCATTGGGTAGGACCGTTCTGGCAAGTGCTGCTCATCATGCCCCTCTCCTTGCTTGGCATTTCCGGCATCCTGCTGTCGTTGCCCACGCCTCGGGTGCCTGTGATTAACTACATCGGCGAGCACAGCATGGTCTTCTTCGTGATGCACTACCCCATAGTCCTCAGCTATGCTTACGCCAGCATATTGCTCGGCCATCCCTTTCGCAAGAGCATTCCCGACCTCATCATCATACTCGTTATCACCTTCGTGCTTTGCTTTCTGGCCGTTCCCTATGTGGAACGCGTGCCTTGGCTGAGTGGAAGGTGGAAAGGGGAAAGTAAAGAGAAATGACTGCGTACTTCTATCATACCCAAGACACCGAGCGAATTGTTCGTGAGTGGAAGCAGGGAACCTTCCCTTCGCACTTCCTCTATGGCGCTTTGCAACTGGGCGATTACGGCATCGATGTGGTCTGGCACCATCAGAGGCACACCTACAAGCGGCTGCGAGACATGCTGGTCGCCTCGTGGAAAGTGCTGACATGCCGCAAGCGCTACGATGTGCTCTATGCCACGCACAGCCTCGGCATCGAGCCCGTCATCCTGCTTCGGGCGTTGAGGCTTTACAGGCACCCCATCGTCGTGTGGCATCACCAGCCCGTCGTCAAGGCGAAGAACCCGCTCCGAGAGGCCTTTGCCCGCCTTTTCTATCGAGGGATGGACCACATGATATTCTTCTCCGAGAAACTCATGCAGGACAGTCTCCTCTCTGCGAAAGCCGACACGCGCCGCATGAGCATGGTGCATTGGGGAGCCGACCTTGAGTATTATGACAGCCTACAGAAGACCAACTCCCGACCTGACGGAACGGCTTTTATCTCGACAGGCAAGGAACTCAGGGACTTCGAGACCCTAATACAGGCTTTCCACGAGACGGGTTTGCCTTTGACGCTCTTTGCAGAGAAGAAGCGGCAGTCGTACTTCGAACCTCTCCTTGCCGGCAAGCAGGCGAACATCGATCTGCACTACGGCGACCGACCCATTCCGCACGAGATAGCGCAGTATGTTGCCCGAAGCCGCTGCGTCTGCATCTGCTGCCAGCGGAGCAACTATACGGTGGGGCTGACGACCGTCGTCGAGGCACTGGCGCTCGGCCTTCCCATCCTGTGCACCCGCAATCCGCAGATGCCGATGGACATCGAGGCTGAGGGCTGCGGCTTCTGGCTCGAGGTGGGCGACGTCCGGGGCTGGGTGGAGAAGCTGCGCTACATCGCGAGCCATCCCGACGAGGCCGAGGCGATGGGCAGGCGAGGCCGGGCTCTTGCGGAGCGATTCTATAATGTAAGGCAATGCGCCGAAGAGGTGGCAAACATCATCAGACATACATGAAACATAGAATCTTACTTATCATCATCGCTTTCCTTTGCTTGGGAACACTTTCTCTCGAAGGAAAGAAAAAGGAGAAACGCCACATCGTACGCATCGAGACGAGCGTCGGCAACATCCGTGTCGCTCTTTCCGACGACACGCCGCTGCACACCAAGAACTTCATGAAGCTTGCCAAAGAAGGCTTCTACAACGGCACGCTCTTCCATCGCTGCATCAAGAACTTCATGATTCAGGGCGGCGACCCCGACAGCAAGAACGCTGAGCCCGGACAGTTGCTGGGTGAAGGGGAAGTGGGCTACACCATCCCTGCGGAGTTCTGCCTGCCGTATCTCTACCATTGGCGGGGTGCTTTGGCAGCAGCAAGAGAACCCGACGACGTCAATCCCCAAATGGAGAGCAGCGGCTGCCAGTTCTACATCGTCTATGGCAAGAAGCAGGCCGCTGCCGACATGAAAAAGGTGCGGGCCATGCTGGAGGAGAAGGGCATCGAGCTCACGCCGCAGATGGTGGACGACTATTACATGCGAGGCGGCACACCTCACCTCGACGGCCAGTACACCGTCTTTGGCGAAGTCATCGAGGGCATGGAGGTGGTCAAAGCCATTCAGGGTGTCGAGACAGACAAGAACGACCGTCCCCTGGAGGACATCGTCGTTCGCCGGATGGTGGTCGAGCAGTAGACATCAACCCTTTATCCATGCTGCAAAACCCATCCTCGCCCTTCGCCTTTTTCCTCTCGTAGTGCGGGATTCTTGTGCTGCAGGTTGCGTATGTAGGTCCGCAAGTTGCGACAGAACAAACGCAAGCTGCGTTTCTATATTTGCAGCTTGCGTTTTAAGAATATAGCATGCCGGAGCGATGAACTCCGGACGCCGCGACGTCTTTTACAGGGAGCGGTGAAGGCTTATTACCTAAGCTTCGTCGTGATGATGTTTACGCTGAAGGGAGCGACGTCGAAGGTGAGCTTGCGCCCTCCGTCTGCTGTCTGTACCTTTGCGGGACGCGGCACGATGTTGTCGGGGTACTGCATGGTGTTCTCGTCGTCGCCCGACATACCAACCAGCCTTACCATCGTTGCCTCTTGGGCCGTACCGCCCGAAAGCTCGATGCTGCCTGTGGTGCCTGAGTCGCAGAGGTTCACAACCTTTGTGTAGAGCGTGTTCGTCTTCTCGTCGAGCGTGCTGTTGGCATAGACGCCATACAGCGCTGTGGATTTCTTCTTGCCCTTATAGACCTCCTTGCCATCGACGGAAGCAGTGATGTCCTCCCCGTCCACATCGAGCTGTATGTTGTACCAGCGGCCAGTCTCGTAGCTGTCGCTGTGCGCACCCTCGAGCGTGTTGCGGTTTCCGCTCATGGTGGTCTCGACGGAGGTTCTCGAGTTGCCCCATCCGCCGAGGTTGAGCCAGTCGAAGTTCCTTTCGTCAATGTAGTTGAAGACAATCATGAAGGCTTCTGCTCCACCGTCTTTCCTGGCCTGCACCTTATAGGTGTAGCGCTTGGCGGTAAAGGTCTCGGGGCATACCATCATAGGCTCTTCGGCATTGCTTGTTTGGCTGAGGATGCCCTCGGCATTCGTGCTCCACTTGCCTTGGAACTTGGGAAGCTGATTGCCCTCCTTCCATTGTCTCATACTGGAAAGGGGAACTTCCGCTCCCTCTATGATGAGCTGCGGATTGCGATAGCTGGACTGCGTCTTCCAGGTGGCCACACCGATGCTCACCGGCGTTACGGTCTCCTGTTTCTTCTGCGGGATGTTCCATTGCAGGTCGCTCTTCACGACTCTGTTGCCCACATGATTCGGGAAGAGCTGCTGCACCCAATAGCTTGGCGTGCCGAAGGACTGGCCGCTGTTGAAGCGGATCATGTCGGGCCGCCACTGGATGCCGTTCTCGTTCACGAAGATGGGTGCATAGCTGCTCATGCGGACAATGTCGGCGTTGTTCTCCATACCCATCATGAAGACGGCCTCGCCCATAGCTGCATTCATGTTGCCCGTGGTGCCGTAGCCTTGTGTGACAGCATACTCGCCGGGATAGATGATGGGACCGCGGCGGTCGTAGTTGTCGAAGCGGTGATACTGGTTAACGAACCACGCAGGGTTGCGGTAGTAGTGCTCGTCGAGGATATCGACGGGATTGCTGTTGCGCCACTTGGGATAGTCAGTCCCCCATGACTCCACATTACCGATGCATTGCACCTCCGGGAAGCGGGCCTTGATGGCGTCGTAGAACATACGGAAGCGCTCCGGATAGTGGTCGCTCTGGTCCGAGTTGTTCTCCATGTGATAGTTGTAGTTCTCGTTGCCAATCTCGATGTAGGCAATGTTGAATGGCTCGGGGTGCCCATTGTCGGCACGCATCTTGCCATAGTGACTCGTGACGGGACCGTTGGCATATTCCAAAGCGCCCAGGCACTCGTCAATCCAGGGCTGCAACTCATTCAGAGGCGTGCAACCGCCGTGCCAGATGCCGATGTTCACCACATAGAGCGGCTTCGCCCCAAGGTCCTCGGCAAGCTGCAGGAACTCGTGGAAGCCGAGGCCGTCGGTCGTGGGATAGCCCCAGTTGGCATTCATGTGGCCAGGACGGCGTTCGATGGGGCCGACGGTGCGTTCCCAGTGATAGGCGTTCTCTGGTTTGTGGTTGCCCTCAACATAACAGCCGCCGGGGAAACGCATGAAGGCGGGTTTCAAAGCCTGTAGCTTTTCCGCCAGGTCGATGCGACAGCCGTTCTCGCGGCCCTTGAAGGTGGGCGGGAAGAGGCTCACTACATCAAGGAGCACAGTGCTTGGCTTCTCGAACTGAAGATGGAAGACGGCCTGAGGGTCGGAAGCCTCAGCCACGATGGTGGCCGAAACCTTCTGCCAGCCCTTAGTGAGTTTGTTCGTGATAAGCGTTTCGCCCAGCATCTTGCCTTCCCTGCTCTGGAGTGATGCCTTTAAGGTTCCGGTCTTCCCTAATAGAGGCTTTACCCAGAACGACAGCTTATACTGCGTCCCTGCCACAGCATTGATGCCCCAGTAACCTTCGTTGCTGATGCCGGCATTGGGCTGTGCGGCCTCCACCTTCAGGGCGTGGCCTTGCTTCTCGTTGAGCAAACCCTCGGTGGCAAGACTGATGTTGGCACCCTCCGCCTTCCAATGCTCAGGCTTTTCAGTATCGAACTCAAAGGAGCGGTTCCTTATCAGCTCGGCATAGAGGCCGCCATCAGAAGCGTAATTGATGTCTTCATAGAAGATGCCGTAGAGTGTCGGGCTTATCTCGATGCCCTTTTGTGCCACATTGACATTGATGTTCACTTGTGCCCGAATGCTCATCCCGAAGCAGGTCAGCAACACGGCGATTACTGTACAGAAATGTTTCATAAATGCTATAAGTTTTAGTTTTGAATTATCCATTATTGATGATGAGGGCATATCCGACATAGCTGACTCTGTAGCGGAAGAGATTGCGACCAGCCGGGCCGTCGGAGATAGTGCCGCAGTCGTTCAGGTTATAGGTGCGTCCGCAACTGTTGCATTTGACGTAGCCACTCGTCTTCAGCACCAGGTTCTTCGTAATATTGTAGTTCTGATAGCAGTTGGAGCAGGCGAGGTCGAAGCATACGACTTTCACAAAGTCCTCACCCATCTCGGGAATGGTGAGCTTGCCCACGATGAAGCCGCTCAAGCCAAGATAGAAGCCGCCATAACCGTTGATGGCGAGGTTGTTGATGTAGGATGAGTGTCCTGTGGCGTCGGTAAAGACAAACTTCTGTCCGTCGTTCTTGACGATGCAATACTCGCCCATGCTCTCGCAACAAGTGTATAGTACGGGTGCCTGGATGACATTCTCTACTGTCATTCGTGCCCGCATGTTGCAGTACTTGTTGCTGACCTCGCCGTCTTTGCAGGAGAAAAGCAAAAGGGCAGCCCCCATCAGGCATCCCCAAAGGGAGGCTTTTTGTATGTTGAACTTAGTCATGTTTAATCAATTCTTTTTCTGCCTCTATTGCCTTCTCGAAATGGAAGCCGTCCCAGACATGTTGCATAAGGGCTGCAATCTCCTTTGTGCAGAGGTTGCCGATGCTGCCTTCGTGTGTGTGGTGCACCTCCTTTCGGGGAACGAACTTGCCTGCCTCGATGTCGAGCCCGACCTTCTTGTAGGCATCGCGGAAAGGCATGCCTTCGCCGGCCAGACGGCTGACTTCCTCCACGGAGAACATGAGGTCGTAGCGTGGGTCGTCGAGGATGTGCTCGTTCACCTCGAGCCGAGCGATGATGTAGGCGGCCATCTGCAGGCACTCTCTCAGCTCCTGGAAAGCAGGCAGGAAGACCTCCTTGATGATTTGCAGGTCGCGGAAATAGCCGCTCGGCAGGTTGTTCATGATGAGCGTGACCTGCTGAGGCAGAGCTTGGAGCTTGTTGCACTTGGCACGCGTCAGCTCGAAGACATCGGGGTTCTTCTTGTGCGGCATGATGCTCGAGCCCGTTGTGCACTCCTTCGGCAACTTGATGAAGCCGAAGTTCTGGCTGTTGAAGAGGCAGGCGTCGAAGGCAAGTTTGCTGACGGTGCCTGCTATGCCTGCCAGGGCGAAGGCCACGTTGCGCTCCGTCTTGCCGCGCCCCATCTGAGCATAGACCACGTTATAGTCAAGGGAGTCAAAGCCCAGCAACTCGGTCGTCATCGTCCTGTTCAAGGGGAACGACGAGCCATAACCAGCAGCAGAGCCGAGCGGGTTGCGGTTGGTGATGCGATAGGCTGCCTGCAGGAAGACGAGGTCATCGACCAAGCTTTCCGCATAGGCTCCCAACCAAAGGCCGAAGCTGCTGGGCATCGCCACTTGCAGATGCGTATAGCCAGGCATCAGCACGTCCTTGTAGCGCTCGCTTTGCTGCTGCAATTCGCAGAAGAGATTCCTCACGTCCTCAGCCACAAGCCGCAGTTGCTTGCGGATGAATAGCTTGAGGTCGACCAGCACTTGGTCGTTGCGGCTGCGGCCAGAATGTATCTTCTTGCCGATATCGCCCAGTTTTCTTGTCAGCATCAGCTCGACCTGCGAGTGAACATCCTCGATGCCTTCCTCGATGACGAACCGTCCCTCGTGTATCTCCGCAAGGATGTTCCGCAGTTCTGTCAGCAGGGCCTGCAGTTCGTCTTTCTCGAGAAGACCAATGCTCTCGAGCATCGTGATGTGTGCCATCGAACCAAGCACATCGGCCTCAGCCAGATACATATCCATCTCTCGGTCGCGACCAACGGTGAAGCGCTCTATCTCCGCCGTCGGCTCATATCCTTTGTCCCAAAGCTTCATATAAAAGATGAAAAGTTAAAAGGTTGAAAAGTTAAAAGGTTAAAGAGTTGAAAGGTTTTACACCTTTTCACTTCTTAACCTTTTCTCAGTATGGCAGGCTTGCCAGCATTTGTGCCAAACCATCGACGCCCTGCTCGAGCTTCTTGCCAACCATTTGGCGGATGAAGAAGTTGAGGTCGGCTTTGAGGGTGAGGCGCATTGCACACTCGTTCTCGCCGTTTGGCAGGAGCTGAATCCACATGTTGGCGGCCATAGGAACCCCTTCCGCTGCAAACTTGATGGTCTTGTCCGGCTCGCGCTCTATGATGCGGAGCGTGGCAGTGCCTATTGGCGTCTGACCGGAAACGGAATCTGTGTCGAACTGCAACGAGCGCAACTTCTCGACAACTTGCTCCAGTTGTTCAGGTGTCACCTTGTCGCCCGCCTGCTGCTTGATGCGTTCCATCGCCTCAGGATTGTCGAGGCCTTGCTGAATGACAGCCAAGTTGTTGAGGTCTGCCAATCGCTCATAGACGCGTCCGATGGGAGCGTATATCTTCTTTACTTCGCTTTTGTATTCTGTCATCTCGCATTTACCATTTAATCATTTAACCATTTACCATTTATATCCTCCCCTTTGGTAGGAAGTTAGAGAGGAGCCTTCCAGTTTGCAGGGTCTTTGCGCCATTCGTGGAGAGTGGCAACGTCTTCCTCCTTGATGTAGCCCGTCTTGAGGGCTTCAGCCACAACGGCTTCGTAGTTTGTAAGGGTGAGGAGCTTGACGCCAGCTGCCTTGAAGGCTTCTTCTGCAACGGGGAAGCCATAGGTGTAGGACGCCACCATGCCCACTACTTCACAGCCTGCTTTCCTGAGCGCCTCGACAGCCTTGAGGCTGCTGCCGCCTGTGCTGATAAGGTCCTCGACCACCACGACCTTCATGCCGGCCCTAAGTTCGCCTTCGATGAGGTTCTCCATTCCGTGGTCTTTAGGCTTGCTGCGGACATAAGCAAAGGGAAGAGAGAGCGCGTCGGCCACCAAAGCACCTTGTGCAATGGCTCCTGTGGCAACGCCGGCCACGCCTTCTGCCTCGGGGAACTGCTCCATGACGAGTCGCGTGAGCTCCACCTTGACGAAACTGCGCAGGTCGGGGAAGGAGAGCGTCTTGCGGTTGTCGCAATAGAAGGGACTTTTCCAGCCGCTTGCCCATGTGAAGGGATTGCTTGGCTGTAACTTGATGGCTTTTACGCCCAGCAGCTTTGCTGCAAAGATTGATTCAACGTTATTCATGTCTTATCTTGTATTATGTGTTAACTAGGATTTTCTTGCCGTCCTTTATGTAGAGCCCTGGCTCTTGCATGCTTGCAGTACGAGTGCCGTCGAGGCGATAGATGAGGTGGCTGCCTTCTCTCTCCTCGGAGGGAGCCGAAACGCTGTCGCTCTTGCTTTTGATGGAGAAATACTGGCGTGGGAAGGGTTCCTCGTAGCCGTCCGCCATGAAGTAACCCACGAAGTAGTCGCCTTCGGGCAGGGGTGCCGTCCAGTTTCTCGTGCCGCTAACGTTGAGCGTGAGCGAGCCGTTCACCTTGTTGTTGTAGAGCCAAGTGGGGCACTTCGCGTCCTTCGGCACGATGTCGGCCTGATAGATGCCCACCCAATCTTTGCTGATGTTGGGAGCATTCGCGAGCGTTATGACGATGGCGTCGCCCACGTTATAGACGGGTTTGTCGGTCTGCATGGAGAAGTTCTCGGGGTTGTATGCCCGCGAGGTGACAAAGAGAGGAATGCGTGGCGAGCACTCTGTGTAGCCGCCGTCCTGGAAGAGCACGGCAAAGTATTCGCCGGGTTCCGTGAGGCTGAGGCTCAGCGTGCCTGCTGCCACTTCAGTATATTTGTAGGTGTCGGCCTTGTCGTTTGTGCCTGGCTTTTTGCCTTTGGCGTAGATGCCGAGCCATGCTTCCGTGCCGACAGGAACGCCGCTGAAGGTTGCTCGGATGCTCTCGCCTGTGCGATAGAACTGCTTGTTGAGCGAGAGCGACGCGGTGAGCGACTGGAAGCTGCTGTCTATCCAATCCGTATAGATAGGGTTGCCCTTGCTGCCGAAGCAGTTGCAGGGGCGGATGGCAAAGCGGTAGGCAAAGTCTTTGGGCAGTTCGCCCTCGCCATAGACGCAGATGACTTCGCCTTCTTCCTTGTTCTCGCCGAGGTAGCACTTGGGCGAGAAGACGCGCTTTGTTGTGGCAATGTGGCGAACGTCGAGCCAGTCGTACTCTATCTGCACCTCGTAGTCGAAGGCACGCACGCCGGCGTTCTTCTTCAGGACGGTCGGGAAGTGAACCGTCACCTGCTTCTGCGAAACGCCGTAGCGGTCGCTGCCATTGCCAGCCGTGACGGTGGCCTTTGTGCCTGCAGGGAACTGCGGCACTGCTGCTGTCTTGGCGCGATTCTCGAAGGAAAGCGGCTGGGTTGCAGAGATGGGCCAGGGCAGATACCAAGCCTCGCCGATGGGTTCGTCGTAGACAAACTCGCGCTTCTCGAATGTGATAGCCGAGTCATAGACGCGCATCACCATGCCCTGCCGGCCGTCCGAGGGGTCCATCTTCGCCATCTGCGAAGGCGGTTTGGCCGACCAGTCGTCCTGATAGGTGTTTTCGCGAGCGGGCATCGGGTAGAGATACTTGAGCGACGAGGTGCCGATGCTGGTGAAGCTGCCTTGCCAGAGGTTGCGGTCGTCGTCGAGCGGCGAATGCGAGTGGCCGGAGAACGCGATGGCATTGGGATA
>JAEEGG010004649.1_pt1 | contig 33124 bp, 27 predicted proteins | sample 9134161 | NCBI WGS metagenome assembly JAEEGG01 (sample SAMN16246543, study PRJNA631951) | gut metagenome | biome: gut microbiome; feature: rumen; material: CR-attached | host: Bos | place: Iran: Karaj | collected 2018-10 | reverse complement strand
TTGCCATGGGTACGGTGACTCCTCTTACCGAAGAATTGTAAGAAAATCGTGTTTTATGGAAAAAACACTTGATTTTATGTTTACTTGATGTTAGTATGCTCATGTAGAATTTATTTTTTTTTACTAAAGTGGCTTGGTTTCAAGCCACTTTACTTTTTGCTTATTGAGCATTTGATAATGCAGAGAAAGAGGAATAATGAGTAAGAGAGAAAGCTACGAAGCAAAGACGGAAGAGCTTCTTAAGCCCATAGCCGAAGCAAATGGCGTTGACATCTATGATGTCGAGTACGTCGAAGAAGCGGGCGAGTGGTATTTAAGAGCCTACATCGACAAAGAAGGCGGAGTAACGATCGACGATTGCGAAGCCGTCAGCAGAGCGCTAAGCGATGCCCTTGACAATCCCGAATTCATCGAAGATGCTTACTATCTTGAAGTATCAAGCCCGGGACTTGGAAGAACGCTTAAGAAAGACAGACACTTTGAAAAGAGTATCGGAATGGAAGTCGATTTAAAGACTTACAAACCCGTCGACGGTTCAAAGGAGTTTACGGGAACTTTAAAGTCTTTTGACAAAGACACGGTTACACTTATGATCTTAGAGAAAGAGGTTTCTTTCTCCCGAAAAGACATAGCAAAAATAAATCTTACACTTGATTTTTAAAAACGGAGGAAACTTAAAATGAATAAGGCTTTACTTGAAGCACTTGACGCACTTGAAAAGGAGAAGCAGATACCCAAAGAGGTACTTTTTGACGCGATTGAGAATTCGCTTCTTACCGCCTGCAAGAATCATTTCGGCAAAGCAGACAACATGAAGGTTGAGATCGACAGAGAGACTTGCGACTATTTCCTTTATGCAGAAAAGGAAGTTGTAGAGAACGTTGAAGATCCGGTAACCCAGATCTCTCTTACGGACGCAAGAGCCATCGATGCAAACGCAGGTGTCGGCGATACCGTTAAGGTAGAGATAAAGTCACAGGAGTTCGGACGTATTGCCGCTCAGAACGCAAGAAACGTCATCACTCAGAAGATCCGTGAGGAAGAAAGAAGCGTTGTTTACAATATCTTCTACGAAAAGGAAAGAGATGTTGTTACGGGTATCGTTCAGAGATATGTGGGAAAGAACATTTCCATCGATCTGGGAAAGACGGATGCCATCCTTACGGAGAGCGAGCAGGTTCCCACCGAAGAGTTCAGACCTACCGAGCGTATCAAACTTTATGTGCTTGAAGTAAAGAATACAAACAAAGGACCCAAGGTTTTGGTAAGCCGCACCCATCCCGAACTCGTAAAGAGACTTTTCGAGCAGGAAGTTACCGAGATCAAAGACGGTACCGTAGAGATCATGTCCATCGCACGTGAAGCCGGAAGCCGTACCAAGATCGCTGTTTGGTCCAACAACCCCAACGTAGACGCGGTAGGTGCATGCGTAGGTATGAACGGTGCACGTGTTAACGCCATCGTTGAAGAGTTAAGAGGCGAAAAGATTGACGTTATCAACTGGGATGAGAACCCCGGTAACCTTATACAGAATGCGTTAAGCCCCGCCAAGATCGTTGCGGTATTCGCAGATCCCGACGAGAAGACAGCTAAGGTAGTCGTTCCCGATTATCAGCTTTCACTTGCTATCGGTAAATCCGGACAGAACGCAAGACTTGCCGCAAGACTTACCGGATACAAGATCGACATCAAGTCCGAGTCTCAGGCTAAGGATGCTCCCGGATTCCGTTACGAAGACTATATGGATGATTACGAAGAGTACGATGAGTACGAAGAAGGTGAGTACGAAGAAGGCGAATACGAAGAAGGCGAGTACGCTGAAGAGTACGAAGGTGAAGAAGGCACCGAAAACACCGAAGAATAAGAAAGAGGCGACGGATGAACAAGAAAGTCCCGTTAAGACAATGCGTCGGCTGCAGAGAAATGAAAGACAAACGCGAACTCATTCGCGTGGTACATGCTCCCGACGGTACAATATCGCTTGATTTTAAAGGAAAGATGAACGGCCGCGGCGCTTACGTATGTAAGTGTAAGGACTGCCTGGAAAAGGCAATAAAGAATAAGGGCCTTGAGCGCGCCTTCAAAGAAGCGATACCGACCTCAGTGTATGATAGCTTGTTAAAGGAGTCAGAATCATTTGAACAATAAATTACTGTCTATGTTAGGTCTTTGTACGAAGGCAGGAAAGCTCAAAAGCGGAGAATTCCAAACGGAGGCTTCCGTAAAGAGTGGGGAAGCGTTTCTGGTGATAGTCGCCAAGGACGCATCCGACAATACCAAAAAGAAATTTAACGACATGTGTACGTTTTACGAGACCCCCATCATCGAATACGGACTTAAGGATGAGCTTGCAAGAGCCATCGGAAAAGAGATAAGAGCGATGCTCGCCGTATGCGACGAAGGATTCGCAAATTCCATACTTAAACTGTACAACGTGTCAAAGGATAATTTGGAGGACTGATCGATAAATGGCAAAAATGAAAGTACATGAGTTAGCAAAAGAATTGGATATTCAATCCAAGGACATAATTGCCTTTTTAAATGAAAAAGGAATTGAAGTCAAGGCGGCGCAGTCCTCTGTTGAAGATGATGCGATCGCTTTGGTAAAGGGCAAATTCGGAAAGGCATCCGCTCCCAAGGCTGAACCTAAAAAAGAGGCACCCGCTAAGGCTGCACCCGCAAAGGAAGAGGCCGTTAAGGAAGCACCCGCCAAAGAAGCTTCGGCTAAGCCTGCAGCAAAACCCGAAGGCAAACCCGCTTCGCCCGAAGCACCCAAGAAAAAGAAGATCATAATGGTGAGCAACCCTCACAATTCAAACATGCCGGGTCAAAGACCCGCACAGGGTGGCCAAAGACCCATGCAGGGCGGCGCAAGACCTCAGGGACAGGTTCGTCCCCAGGCACCTTCTCAGGGCGGACAGCGTCCGAGACCGAGTGACCGTACCATATCCGGAAGCGATTACGCAGCTCCCAGACTTATCAAGGTTCGTCCCGACGCCATAAACAGAGCCCATGCCAACTCCGCTCCCGAGGAACCCGTACAGGAAGTTGCAAAGACTCCCGTTGAGAACGCTGCACCCACAGAAGCAAGACCCGCAGCTCCCAAGAGAGAGTTCTTATCCGATATCCGTACAAAGCGTCCCGAGAGAACCGAAAGACCCGAAGGCGCAAGAAGAGACGGCGCAGCACGTCCCGCTGACAGAAGACAGGGTGGCGCACAGGGAAGACCCATGCAGGGCGGACAGCGTCCCGCACAGGGAGGCCAGAGACCCATGCAGGGCGGCGCAAGACCCGGACAGGGCGGCGGCTCGAGAATTTCCTTTGCAGGACCCGGCGCAGCACCTTCACAGCCCGGTTCAAAAGGCGGTTTCGACAGCAGAAGAGACGACAAATACAAGAACAAGAACTATGACAATAAAGACGGTGAGAAGAAGCAGTCCGACAAGAGACGTCTTCAGGAGAAAGACAGCCGTAACAAGAACAGAGTATTCCTTACCGAGGACGATGAAGAGACACTTGCAATGAAGCGTCGTACCGGTAAGTTCATCAAGCCCGAGAAGAAACCCGAACCGGAAGAGGAAGTTATCAAGACCATCACTCTTGACGACACCGTAACCATCAAGGAACTGGGCGAGAAGATGAAGATACAGCCCGCTCAGATCGTTAAGAAACTTTTCCTTCAGGGTCAGATTGTGAACGTAAACTCCGAGATCACATTCGAAGAGGCCGAAAACATTGCGATCGACTACGAGATCATCTGCGAGCATGCGGTTAAAGTCGATGTTATCGAAGAACTCCTTAAAGAGGACGAAGAATCCGAAGAGAACATGACCACCAGACCTCCGGTTGTCTGCGTAATGGGTCACGTCGATCACGGTAAGACTTCACTTCTTGACGCCATCAGAAAGACAAACGTAACCGATCGCGAGGCCGGTGGTATTACCCAGGCTATCGGTGCTTACACCGTACATATTAAAGACAGAGACATTACATTCCTTGATACACCCGGTCACGAGGCATTTACCGCCATGCGTATGCGTGGTGCAAACTCCACCGATATCGCGGTACTCGTTGTAGCCGCAGACGACGGTGTTATGCCCCAGACGGTTGAAGCGATCAACCATGCAAAGGCTGCAGGTGTTGAGGTTATCGTTGCGGTAAACAAGATCGATAAACCCGAAGCAAATCCCGAAAAGGTTAAGCAGGAACTTACCGAATACGAACTCATTCCCACCGATTGGGGCGGATCTACCGAGTTTGTAAACATTTCCGCTAAGAAGGGTACCGGTATCGACGATCTTTTGGAGACCATTCTTCTTACCGCAGACATTTTGGAACTTAAAGCCAATCCCAAGCGTAAAGCAAGAGGTCTCGTCATCGAGGCTGAGCTTGATAAAGGACGCGGTCCCGTTGCCACTGTACTGGTACAGAAGGGTACTCTTAAAGTCGGTGACTTTATTTCCGCAGGCGCATCACACGGTAAAGTTCGTGCGATGATCAACGATAAGGGTAAGAACGTTAAGACGGCAGGTCCTTCGACTCCCGTTGAGATTCTCGGTCTTAATGACGTTCCCAACGCCGGCGAAGTATTTATAGCACACAAGGACGATAAGACGGCCAAGAGCTTTGCAGAGACCTTCATTTCTCAGAACAAAGAGAAGAAGCTTGAAGAGATCAAGGCTAAGATGAGTCTCGACGATCTTTTCTCAAAGATCCAGGAAGGCAATTTAAAGGAACTCAACCTCATCGTCAAAGCAGACGTGCAGGGTAGTGTTGAAGCTATCAAGCAGTCACTTTCCAAGCTTTCCAACGACGAAGTTGTGGTTAAGTGTATCCACGGCGGCGTAGGTGCCATCAACGAATCCGATGTTACTCTTGCCAGTGCATCAAATGCCATCATCATCGGATTTAATGTTCGCGCCGATGCCATCGCAAAGCAGACCGCAGATCACGAAGGTGTCGAGATCAAACTTTACAAAGTCATCTATCAGATCATCGAGGATGTTGAAGCTGCCATGAAGGGTATGCTTGCACCGGTGTACGAAGAAAAAGTTATCGGACATGCCGAGATCAGACAGATATTCAAGGCATCCGCCATCGGAAACATCGCAGGTTCTTATGTGCTTGACGGACAGTTCGAGCGTAACTGCAAAGTTCGTATTTCACGTGCGGGTGAGCAGATCTTCGAGGGCGAACTTAAGTCACTTAAGAGATTCAAAGACGATGTTAAGGAAGTTAAAGCAGGTTTCGAATGCGGTCTCGTATTCGAAGGCTTCGATGCTTTTGAAGAACTCGATATAGTTGAAGCATACGTTATGGTGGAGGTTCCCAGAACGTGAGAAAGAACAGTATTAAAAACATTCGCATAAACGAAGAGGTTTACAGGGAACTGGCAAACCTTCTTCGCGGCGATGAGATAAAGGATCCGCGTATCAGTCAGTTTACCAGTGTCGTTGCGGTTGAAGTCGCTCCCGACTTAAAGACATGCAAGGCATACATAAGCGTACTGGGTGACGCCGAAGCAGTTAAGTCCACATACCAGGGACTTAAGAGTGCGGAAGGTTTCATAAGAAGCCAGCTCGCAAAGAGGATCAATCTTCGCAACACTCCGGCCATCACATTTATTATGGATCAGTCCATTGAGTACGGCGTAAACATGACCAAGTTGATTGAGGATGTAAACAAATCAAATGATTGATCTTGTAAAAGAACTTAAAGATATCAAAAGCGTAGGCATAAGCGGTCACATTCGACCCGACGGCGACTGTGTGGGAAGTACCATGGCGGTATATCTCTACATCAGAAAGAACATGCCGGGCATTGATGCGCACATATATCTTGAAAGTCCTCCCCCGGTTTTTGAATGTATAAAGGACATCGACAAAGTCGAAGATCCGAAAGCGGGAAAGGATATCGTATTTGATGCGTTCATCATGATCGATACGGTAAAAGACCGCTCAGGTGACGCAGAAGCTTTGTACGACAAGGCAAAAAAGAGAATAAACATCGATCATCATATTACAAATCCGGGTACTGACAGCGATGTAAACTTCATAGTTCCCACCGCTTCCAGCGCCGCTGAACTTGTGTATGAATGCTTCGATGAAAAGCTTATGGACACAGAGATCGCCAAGGCGGTCTATATCGGCATGGTCCACGATACGGGAGTTTTCCAGTATTCAAACGTATCACCGAAGACTCTTAACTATGCCGCAAAACTCATCGGTTACGGATTTGATTTTTCAACGATAATAGCCGAGACCTTTTATGAAAAGACTTATCTTCAAAGCCAGATACTGGGACGTGTTCTCTCCGAGAGCATTCTTGTAATGGACGGAAAGGTAAGCGTAGGTCATATTGACCAGAAGATGGCGAAGTTTTACAATTCCCATCCTTTCGATTACGACGGGATAGTAAACGCGCTTAAGCAGATAAAGGGTGTGGACGTTGCAATATTCATGCATGAACTGCCCGATCACAAATACAAAGTGAGCCTTCGTTCCACAGACCACATCGATGTATCGGAGGTCTGCGCGTATTTCGGCGGCGGCGGACACAAGAAAGCCGCAGGGGTTGTCATGGAAGGAAACTTCTATGATGTTGTTAACAATCTTACGGCAAGAATAGAAAAACAGTATGCTGAACGGACTGATCAACGTATATAAAGAACCGGGATTCACATCTTTTGATGTGGTCGCAGTCATGCGCGGAATTACCGGTCAGAGAAAAATAGGTCATACGGGTACGCTTGACCCAAGCGCGAGGGGAGTTCTTCCCATCTGCCTGGGGAACGCTACAAAACTATGCGACATGCTTAACGATAAGAAGAAAGAGTATGTCGCTACCTTTATGCTCGGAAAAAGTACGGACACTTTGGACGACTCGGGAACCGTGCTTGAGGAGCGTGAAGTAAAGGCAACATCCGAAGACATAAAAGAAGCCGCTAAATCTTTTGTGGGAGGCTATGAACAGCTCCCGCCCATGTATTCTGCAAAATGGGTCGACGGGAAAAGACTTTACGAGCTTGCAAGACAAGGCATAGAGGTAGAAAGAAAACCTGTCTTTGTTGACATTTACGAGATAGAGATACTCGATATATCCCTCCCTGTAGTGAAGATGAAAGTGCTCTGCGGAAAAGGCACTTACATAAGAAGCCTGTGCATCGACATTGCTGCCAAGTGTAATGAGCTTGCGGTTATGACGGATCTTGAAAGGACCGCCACGGGCATGTTCGATCTTACCACCGCCAGAACACTCGATGAGCTTACAAAGCTAAAAAACGAAGGAAATCTTTCGGACTGCGTTATCAAAACGGACTTTGTGTTCAAAGATATTCCCGCTCTTACGGTCAGAAGCGAGTACAGGAAAGTAATAGATAACGGAAACAAATTGTATCCGAAGATGATAACTTCCGGAGTACCTTTCCCTGCAATGAAGAGGGTAAGAGTATACAACGACGAAGGCACATTTATGGGTATTTATGAAAGGGTAAACGGCGAAAATGCCCTAAAACCCGAAAAGATGTTTTTGGAAAGCAATTGATATGATCATATGCGATGCAACAAAAGAACTGAATAATGACGTATCGACAAAGGTTGCCATCGGAAAGTTCGACGGCATTCATTTGGGCCACAGAAAGCTCATAAGTGAGATGGTTTCTTCAAACGACTCCCTTAAGAGCGTTGTCTTCACATTTTCGATCGACTCTCCGTTGTCTTTTAACAAGGACGGCTATATTTATTCGGAGGAGAAGAGAAGAAGCATATTTGAATCGCTCGGAGTCGATTATTTGGCCGAATATTATCTTACAAAGGAATCGGCCGGCATTTCACCGGAAGACTTCGTGCGAAAGATATTAAAAGACAAACTCCATGTTAAGGCGGTATATTGCGGAAAGGATCTTTCTTTCGGCTATAAGGGAATGGGAAATGTTGATACGTTAAAGGCATTGTCCAAAGAACTTGATATTGAAGTTCATGTGGTGGAAAAAGAAAAATATCAAAATGAAGACATCTCTTCGACCCGTATAAGGGAAGCTTTGAAAGCGGGAAAAGAAGAGGATGCGAAGTTAATGCTCGGCGATATGAAAACCCATTTGTAATATTTCATACAACACTGTCGGTTAATTGATATAAATTTGTAAAATGCGCTCTTGTTAGGAGCGTGTTTTTTTTATAGAATTAGTGTTGGAATGTTAGGGAAATGAGTAAGCATTGATATCATTTTGGAGGTTTTTTCAATGTCATTCGGAGTGATAATGTCCCTTTGCGGCGGACTTGGGCTCTTTCTTTTCGGTATAAGAGAAATGAGCGACAGTATAGAGGCTTTTGCGGGTGCAAAGTTAAGAGCTATACTTGAAAAGCTTACTACAAACCGATTCATGGGTATTTTGGTCGGCTTCATATTTACTGCTGCGATTCAGTCTTCATCGGCCTGTACCGTAATGGTAGTCAGCTTCGTTAACTCCGGACTTATGAATCTTACCCAGGCAGCCGGCGTTATATTCGGTTCCAATATCGGTACTACCGTTACCGCATTGCTGGTTTCGTTTAAACTCGAAAAGATCGCTCCCATCATTTTGCTTGTCGGTGTAGCAACCGTAATGTTCTGTAAAAATACGATCATCAAAAAGATCGCAAGCATCATTACCGGATTTGGTATCTTGTTTATGGGATTAAGCTCCATGTCGGGCGCCATGAGCAACATGAAAGATTCACAAGCGGTGCTCGATATGTTCGCATCACTTTCTTCACCCCTTTTGGCAGTATTGTTGGGACTCGTTCTCACTGCCATCATTCAAAGTTCTTCAGTTACCGTTTCAATCATGGTCTTACTTGCAAATCAGGGCCTTATGAGCCTTGAAATGTGTATGTATATAACGCTAGGATGTAACATCGGTGCATGTACCTCTGCCGTACTCGCTTCGCTTTCGGGTAAAAAGGACGCAAAGCGTGCCGCACTCATCCACGTACTCTTTAACGTAATAGGTACGATCTTTATGTATGCGTTCTTCGCATTCGACGTTGAGTTGTTTGTATCGATCATGTCGAAGATCGCAGGAAACGACGCAGGTCGTGTTGTTGCTTTCTCGCATCTGTTCATCAAGATCATTCAGGTTATCATAATGACACCCTTCATAGGACCTATCGTAAAGCTTACCGAGTTCTTTATACCCGGCGAAGACAAGAAGATCGGCTACAGGGAGTCTTACCAGCTTAAATACATCGGTCAGAAGGTTGTCTTCAATCCCGCGACCGCAGTTGTTGAAGTTATAAAGGAAGTTGATCGTATGGCATCGCTTGCGGGTGAAAACCTTAACCGTGCCATGAACGCTCTAATTACACTTGACGAAGAGGATATCGAAGAAGTATATAAAGTCGAAGACAACATAAACTTCCTAAATCACGCTATCACCGATTATCTTGTAAAGATAAACCAGACAACGCTTCCCATCGAAGACTTAAAGTCTATCGGCGGTCTCTTCCATGTGGTAAATGATATAGAGCGTATCGGCGACCACGCCGAGAATGTGGCCGACGCCGCAAAGCAGCGTATCGAATCCGGCGTTTCAATCTCGAAGGACGCACAAAAAGAGCTTGGTATCATGCTTGACAAAGTAAATGAGATGTTCAGACTTTCCGTCGAGGTATTTACAAACGGAAAAGAAGAAAATCTTGATACGATAAACAAACTCGAAGATCAGGTTGACGATCTTGAAAGACAGTATCAGGCCAATCACGTCGCACGTCTTACCAAGAATGAATGTACTCCCGAAGCCGGCATGATCTTCTCGGATATCGTATCCGGCCTTGAGCGTGTCGCCGACCACTCGGTCAACATCGCCTACTCCATGATCTCTCCCGACGAAAAAGTTTGATAATGTTTTAAGGCTCAAGAGTCAATCTTGAGCCTTTTTTAATGATCACGGGTGATCAAGGAAACGCTGTAGGAGGACAGAGTTTCCAACACTCATTTCAAACCAAACAACTGTACTTGAAAAAAGCGTTGCAGTTCTGTAAAATGTTGAATTTGAAAGATTATTGTGATACGGTAGTATTACATAAAAAGAAGAAGGTAGGATGGTATGAAGAAAACTTTAGCAACGATTGTACTCGTTTTGTTTGCGCTCGCAACATTATCGGCCTGTGGTTCGGATAATAACGCTGTAAAGATTAATTACGAAGAAAAGGTCACTTTAGATGTTATGGATCCCGTCTCAAAGAATATAAAAGCTATATCGGATAAAGGATATGCAGTATTTGTGACAAGCTTGCTCAATGTGGATGAAGATGGGAAAGTTCGCCTATTGGGTGACAGACCGTCGAGGACGGATCTTGAAGGATCCTTTTATGTTGAATTCGATATGGATAGCGTTGATTTTAACGACAATTGTTCAAAAGGGTATGTTGAGTATTATGTTTATAAAAACGATGATTCACCCAACGCTACCTGCTCTTTATTTCCAAAGTGGAAAGGTGATTTCGATCAGTTGGATCAGTTTTTGACAGATGATTATTGTATAGAAATAAACACGTCCGGTACCAACGTGGATATTGCTGTTTTCAAAGACGGAAAACTTGTTAAGATGAATGATATATTGAGTGAATACGGTGATAAAGCCAAAGAGGTGATGGCTTATCCGAGTTTGTTTGGTTATTATTCCGAGCGTGAAGGGCTGAATTCTTATGAGGCATATGAGCGAATGTGCGGGGCGCTCATGCTTGACGAATGGACATATGAAAGAAATTCATATGATACGATGTATGTGGCTGTCTATTGTGCTTTGACCGACTGGCGTTACGAATTTGATGAAGGTAAGATCAGTAATTACGGAATTGTAAAGAAGGATTATTTCCGTAGTAATTATTTCAGCATAATAGCGCCTTGCCCAATCGAAGACTACGTTGAAGTGAAATATGCCTCATTAGGATTATATAGAGACTAATTTTCGAAGATCAAAAGAGCGTCGACCATAGGTCGGCGCTCTTGCTTTGATACGATATCAGTTTCTTTTACCGGTGTTGGAACAGGTGTAGGAACCGGTTCGGGAGTGCTGTTGACAATTTCGGATGATGGACTAACATAATTTGGTGTATTGTTGTTTTCGATATAGTCTGCCATAATAACCCTAGTACTCTCCATTCAATTATTTGCGTTTATACCGATATGTAGTATCGGTACGCATATATGAATGTTATCACACTTTTTTGTAAAATGGAACACAACTAGAGATAAAAATGAGGAAACTTTTAGTATATTTAAAAAACTATAAACTCGAATGCGTGGTAGCACCTGCGTTTAAGATGCTTGAAGCATTGTTTGAGCTGTTTGTGCCGCTTGTTATGACGGGCATAATAGATGACGGTATTAAGAAACTGAACAAGTCTGTTGTGTATAAGAATGGTCTTATACTTATCGCACTTGGGTTCATAGGACTGACCTGTGCATTGATAGCACAGTTTTTTGCGGCAAAAGCTGCCATAGGTTTTTCAAAGGGCGTAAGGAAAGATCTTTTTGCAAAGATCATGTCGTTCTCACATGAAAACGTCGACAAACAGGGAGCGTCGTCGCTTATCACCAGAATGACAAATGATATAAATTCTGTGCAAAACGGCGTAAATATGGTGCTTCGACTGCTGCTTCGTTCACCGTTCATCGTGTTCGGCGCCATGATCATGGCTTTTACGATAAATGTGAAGGCAGCGATCATATTTACGGTGATCATTCCCGCACTTTTTGTGATAGTGATCTATATCACTTTTTCAACCATTCCCAGATATAAGAATATCCAAAAGAAACTCGATTCTCTGACGCTACATGTAAGAGAAAACCTATCCGGTGCCAGGGTCATACGTGCTTTTGACGCTGCCGATGACGAAGAAGCGGACTTTGCAAAAGATAACGACGATTTCCTTAAGATGAACAAAGTGACGGCGGGTATTTCCGCTGTTTTAAATCCCGCCACACTCATACTTGTAAACCTTGCCCTTATGGTAGTCATTTGGCAGGGCGGCAACTTCGTATTTGAGGGAGTGTTAACGAGCGGTCTTGTGGTTGCACTTATCAACTACATGTCACAGATACTTATTGAGCTCGTAAAACTCACCAACCTTTTTGTAACTATCAATAAAGCACTTGCCAGCGCTTCAAGAATCTCTGCCACCTTGGAAGTGGGAGAAACTTTAAGCGACGACGGAAAGTTAAATGCTTTGGAGTGTAAAGATTCAAGCGAAGTGCTTTCTTTTGACAACGTTTCATTTTCATATCCCGACGCTTCGGGAGAATCCCTTGAAAATCTGTCATTCAAAGTTTCAAGGGGACAGACCGTGGGTATTATCGGCGGTACCGGCTCGGGTAAAACGACTCTTTCCCACCTTTTGATGCGTTTTTATGATGCCACAAAGGGCGAAGTCAAGCTTTTCGGTAATCCGATAAAGGATTATTCGCTTTCATCGGTAAGAAAGAGTGTTTCGTATGTGCCTCAAAAGGCTCAGCTTTTTTCGGGAACCGTAAGAGAAAACCTGTTGCTGGGGGCGCCGGATGCAAGTGATGATAAACTTTGGGAGGCTTTAAAACTTTCCGAAGCGGAAGAGATAGTTAAGAACAAAGAAAACGGACTGGACTACGTGCTTACCGAAGCGGGAGCCAATCTTTCGGGGGGACAGCGTCAGCGTCTTACTATCGCAAGAGCCCTGGCGGAAGACAACAGCGTTTTAATTCTGGATGATTCTTCCAGTGCCCTTGACTATGCAACGGATGCAAGGCTCAGAGCCAACTTAAGAAGCTTAAAGGATAAGCTTACCGTGTTCATAATCTCCCAGAGAGTCATTTCCATAAAAGATGCTGACATGATAATCGTCTTGGACGACGGAAAAGCCGTCGGCATCGGAACACATGACGAACTCCTTTCAAATTGCGAAGTTTACAAAGAGATCGTGGCATCACAAAGCAAAAAGGAGGAATCTGCGGTATGAAGAACAAAGAGATCTACAGACGCATTTTAAAACTTTTAAAGCCGAAGATGCCTCTTATATGCTTATCCCTCATTTTTGCGGTGATAAACGTTGTTGCGACGCTTTCCATTCCCATTCTTACCGGCCGCGGAGTCGATTGTATGATCGATAAGGGAAATGTGGATTTTGCGGGCTTAAAGACGATCCTTACTTGGTTTTTGGTGGTTTTACTTATAAACGGTATCGCAAATTATCTTATGACGTTACTTAACAACAGGGTGACTTTTTCGACCGTACACGACTTAAGAAGAGATCTTCTTAAAAAGATGCACACGGTTCCCGTTACCACCCTTGACGCCATGGGACACGGAGACCTTTTAAGCCGAACAATATCGGATGTGGAAAGATTATCCGACGGATTGCTTCTCGGTTTTTCACAGCTGTTTACGGGAGTTCTTACGATAATCGGAACACTTATATTCATGTTTGTGACAAACGGATTTATATCTCTTGTGGTAGTTGTGCTGACTCCCCTTTCTTTGTTTGCCGCTTCTTTTATTTCTAAGAAGACATACAAGCACTTTAAGAAGCAGGCTTCTTTGCAGGGTAAGATGACAGGCTTTATAAACGAATCCGTAAACGCTGTTCGTCTTATCAAGGCTTTCTCGGCGGAAGAGGCAAAAGAGGAAGCATTTAACGAGATGAACGAAGAGTTCGCCAAGGTTAACCTGAAAGCTCTTTTTTACTCATCCACCACAAACCCCGTAACCCGTTTTGTAAACGGACTCGTATATGCGGGTGTAGGTATATTCGGAGCACTTCTCGGAATAGGCGGACGTCTTACGATCGGAACACTCACATGCTTTTTAAGCTACGCAAATCAGTATACAAAGCCTTTTAACGAGATATCCGGCGTAGTGACCGAGTTCCAGAACGCAGTCGCTTGCGCAGGTCGTATTTTTGAATTTCTGGATAAAGAAAACACCATCGACATAAAAGAAGGTCTTAATGAAGCGAAATCTCCCGTACTCGAAGGAAATATCGAGATAAAAGACCTTGCTTTTTCCTACGATAAGTCAAAGAAACTTTTATACGATATCTCATTTAAGGTTGACAAAGGCTCACATATAGCGATAGTCGGCCCCACCGGCTGCGGAAAGACGACGTTTATAAATCTTCTCATGCGATTCTTTGAACCCGACGAAGGCGAGATATTCTATGACGGAATTCCTTCGGGTAGCATTAAAAAAAGGGATTTAAGAAAACAGATAGGAATGGTGCTTCAGGATACATGGCTTAAATCCGATACCGTAGCCAAAAACATCGCCTACGGTCATCCCGAGGCTACGATGGAAGAAATAGTCGAAGCTGCAAAGAAAGCCCATGCTCACAGCTTCATAAGTCGTCTGGAGAACGGATATGACACGGTGCTTTCCCAGGACGGAGGAAACTTATCGGCAGGTCAGAAGCAGCTTCTTTGTATCGCAAGGCTTATGCTCAACCTTCCTCCGATTCTTATACTCGACGAGGCAACATCCTCTATCGATACCCGTACCGAGTTAAAGATCACCGATGCGTTTGAAACTCTTATGAAAGGCCGCACAAGCTTTATAGTTGCCCACAGACTTTCAACGATCAGAAATGCGGATCTAATACTTGTAATGAAGGACGGAAACATAATAGAGCAGGGAAGCCACGATGCGCTTCTTGAAAAGAAGGGCTTCTATTGGCAGTTACTCAATTCATAAACGTTAGGATATCGTAATGGCAAATTTTACAAAGAAAGCAATAAAAGAAACATTTTTGCAATTACTTAGCGAAAGATCGATAAATAAGATAAGCGTAAAGGATATTTCCGATGCGTGCGGCATAAACAGGAATTCATTTTATTACCATTTTGCCGACATTCCTTCGCTCATAGAAGAAATTGTGACAGAAGAGGCCGAAAAACTCATAGAAAAATATCCAACCATCGATACGCTTGAAAACGGACTTAAGGTGGCAACGGCATTTGCTCTTGAGAACAAATCGGCGATGCTTCACCTTTACAACTCCGCAAACCGAGATCTTTTTGAAATGTATCTTATGAACGTCACGGGACATGTGGTAAAAGCATATCTTGAGACAGCATTTAAAGATGTTGAAGTGGACGCGGAAGAAAAAGAGATTGCGTTAAGACTTATCAAATGCTCGTGTTTTGGCATGATAATCGACTGGATGAACTCATCAATGGACGAAGAGATGCCAAAATACTGGATAAGAGCCTGCGAGCTTTGTAAAGGTATCTCCCAGACCATAATAGAAAGAAATACAAAGTAGTTTTAGACACTTAAGGCGGTTTGCCCAAATTTTGGGCAGCCGCTTATTTTTTGTCCGTTTATTTCGTTTTCTTTGTGCATTATCTTATCGATGAAAAGAAAAGAAAAACCATAAGGAAGGTGAAAGAAATGAAATTTGCAAAAGGAGTGGTCAAGTCAAGAGTGATCATATTGATCCTATCCATCGCTTTGATAGTTCCGGCACTTTTTGGAATGATCAAGACGAGGATCAACTATGATATGCTCACTTATCTTCCGAAAGATTTCGAGACCGTAAAGGGTCAGGACATCTTGATGGATGAGTTCGGAAAAGGAGCCTTTTCATTTATCGTCGTCGAAGGGATGAGCGATAAAGACGTCAAGGTCTTGGCCGACAAGATAAGAGCGGTGGATCATGTGGATACGGTACTTTGGTACGACTCATTTGTTAACACCGATATCCCGAAAGAGATGCTCCCCGATAAGGTGCTTGATCTTTTTAACAAAGGTGACGCCACGATGCTGGCAGTATTCTTTGATTCCTCAACGTCCTCCGACGTTACGATGCAGGCAATTAAAGATATAAGAAGCATCACGGGTAAGAGTGCTTTCGTGTCGGGCATGAGCGCATTGGTAACGGATCTTAAAGCGCTCTGCGAACAGGAAGAACCCATATATGTTGCCATAGCCGTTGTGCTGGCATGTGTTGCAATGGTGCTTTTTCTCGACGGTTTCCTGGTACCCTTCGTATTCCTTGCAAGTATAGGAATGGCTATCATGTATAACCTTGGTACCAACGTGTTCCTGGGAGAGATAAGTTACATTACGAAAGCATTGTCAGCGGTACTTCAGTTGGCAGTTACCATGGATTACTCGATATTCCTTTGGAACTCATATAACGAAAAGCGTCTTGAGTATGAAGACAACAAAGAGGCCATGGAGTATGCGATCAAAGATACGCTTACATCGGTAGTGGGAAGTTCCATTACCACGATAGCGGGATTCATAGCACTTTGCTTTATGTCATTTACCCTCGGTAAAGACCTGGGCATCGTAATGGCAAAGGGAGTTTTGTTCGGAGTCATCGGATGTGTAACGATACTTCCTTCAATGATTCTTATTCTTGATAAGCCGTTACAGAAGACAAGACATAAATCACTTATTCCGAAGATGGATAAACCTGCGGCAAAGATCGTAAAACATTTTGTGATCTATCTTATCGTCTTTGCAGCCCTGATAGTTCCTTCATATATGGGATACAAAAACACCAACGCAGAAGTTTACTACGATATGGGTAAATGCATCCCCGAAAACATGGAGGCAGCCATAGCGGACAAAAAGCTTTCCGATACTTTTGAAGTAGCGTCCACTCATATGATATTGATCGATAAAGAAACCCCTTCGGATAACGTAAGGGAAATGATAAAAGAGATCGAAAACGTTCCCGGTGTCTCAAACGTATTGGGAGAAGAAGCGTTTATAGGTTCTCTGGTGCCCGAAGAAATAATACCGGATTCGGTAAAAGAGATGACAACAAGCGAAAACAGAAAGCTCATACTCATCAATTCCGAATATCCGGTTGCCAGCGATAACGTTAATGCACAGATAGGTTCGATCATTGACATCGTAAAGAAATACGATAAGAACGGAATGCTTATCGGTGAAGCACCCTGCATGAAAGACATGATCGAGACCACCGACAAAGACTTTAAGGTCGTAAACACGGTATCAATAGCAGCGATATTTGTGATCATCATGCTTGTTGAGAAGAGCTTGTCGCTCCCGTTTATCTTAATAAGCGTTATAGAACTGGCCATATTCATTAACCTCGGACTTCCGCATTACATGGGCCAGAGCTTACCGTTTATAGCACCTATATGTATAAGTACGATACAGCTTGGTGCGACCGTGGATTACGCGATACTTATGACCACAAGGTATAAGAGCGAAAGAGCATCGGGAAAGAATGCCAAAGAAGCAATATTAAAAGCGCTTTCAACATCGATACCTTCCATCCTGGTAAGTGGCGCGGGCCTTTTTGCGGCAACCTTCGGTGTAGCCCTTTACTCACAGATCGACATCATAAGTTCCATGTGCATGCTGATGGCAAGAGGTGCGGTGATAAGCGTATTGATGGTTATATTCATACTTCCGTCGTTACTGAGATTATGTGACAGGATCGTGTGTGTGAGCACACTTAACATGAAAAGAAAAGAGGCATAAAGAAAATGAAAAAGACAATAAGAAGATTAACCGGTTTAACACTTATGGCAGCGCTTATACTTACAACGGCCACTTTGCCTGCCAATGCGACACCCCAAAAGGAAGATGTCATGAGCGATGAAGTCGTATACGTATTTGCCGATGAGAGCGGTAACGTAAACAAAGTAATGGACAGCGTATGGATTGAGGAGGGAGAAGAAAAGGAAGTCACCGCAAAAGAGGCCGACCTTCCCGTATCTTTAAAGCTTACTTACACACTGGACGGTAAACAGGTTAAGTCTGAAGACTTAAACGGTAAGAGCGGACATCTTGTCATTAAGTGTGAATCAAAGTCCCTTAAGTACGAAACGAGAACAATAAACAACGAAGAAACAAAGATATATGTTCCTTTCATGGTAGCGGGCATATCTGTATTTGACGGAGAGCATGCAAAGAACGTAACCGTATCACAGGGTAAGGCGGTATATGACGGTGCAAGATATGCCGTAGCGGGTGTTTCGTTTGCAGGACTTAAAGACGATCTTTCATTAAAAGATTTCAGTATGGAAAATGGGGATAAAGAAACCTCTGAAAAGTTAAAAGACACATTTTCGGATGCTTTTACTATCGAAGCCGATGTTACCGACTATGAAGACAACGGCATGTACGTGGTCGTATCCAACGACATCTTCAATGCTATCGATGTCACATCCTTTACCGGCGAAGATTCTGTAAAGGAAGCTCTCGATAAGTTAAACGAGGGTATGGATGAACTTTGTAACGGCAGTGCAGAACTTACCGACGGAATAGACAAACTTTATAACGGTACCGTTAAGCTTCAGAGCGCCATGGGAGAGCTTTCTGACGGACTTGGTCAGATCACGGATAACAATGAAGCGCTTGTGCAGGGGGCATATGATACGTTCAATGCCATACTTGCTACTGCCAATAAGGAGATCGCGGCAGCGGGACTGGATGTACCTGCTCTTACCATATCAAATTACGGTGATGTTATAGACGGTGCCATCGCGACACTGGGCGGTACCGATGTTTACGGTAAGGTTAAAGCAGGAGTAGACGAAAAGGTCAAAGCAAACGAAGCAACCATAAGAGCCGGTGTTACCGCAAAAGTTGAAGAAGGTGTTACCGCCAAGGTTAAACCTTTGTTTGATGCGGGCATTAATCAGAAGTACGGTCACAGTGCAGAAGAACTCATAGCTCTGGGAATGTTAACACAAGATCAGTACGATGCAATGCTTAAAGTCGAAGTCGACAAGCAGATGGGAAGCGATGAAGTTAAAGCGATGATCGATCAGAACACCGAACAGCAGATAACACTCATAGCTCAGGAGAAGATGAATTCAAAAGAAGTACAGGATATCATCAATTCCTCGAATGCTCAGGTTAACGAAGGCGTGGCAAAACTGTCGGCATTGAAAGGACAGCTTGATGCATACAATCAATTCTACAACGGTATCATCGAATACACTTCCGCAGTCAAGAAAGCTTCCGACGGTGCGGGAATGATAAGTGCCCAACTTCCCGAACTTGTTGACGGAGCAAAGCAGTTAAAAGACGGCAGCGTTAAATTACAGGACGGTCTTAATACTTACGATGAAGAAGGTATCGGCAAACTCACCGCATTCGTAGAAGACAATACCGAAGGACTTCTTGACAGACTTACCGCAATAAGCGAGGTTTCCAAGGGATACGAAGCTTATTCTGCTGACAATAAGAATGCCAAGGACGGTGTGAAATTCGTTTATAAACTTAATTGATGATGCTGTTTCATCTTCTTAATCTTTTTCTTTTTGAACAAAGCGTTTTGCAAATTGTATTTGCGGGACGCTTTGTTCTTTACTATGCGTGAAAAAAGCCATATAATAAGATATTATTTATTATTTTGCCGAAAAGGCGGAACGGAGAAGATCATGAAAAAATTGGAAGAATATGTAAGAAGCATACCTGATTTTCCCGAGAAGGGGATCATCTTCAGAGACATTACGAGCGTGTTACAGGATGCCGACGGACTCGGACTTGCCATCGATACCATGAACGGTCTTATAAAAGATCTTGATTTCGATGTTGTTGCAGGTCCCGAATCCAGAGGTTTCATTTTCGGAACACCCATTGCATACATTAATCATAAGCCTTTTGTTCTTATTCGTAAGAAAGGTAAACTTCCCTGTGAGACCGTTTCTCAGCAGTACGATCTTGAGTACGGCACCGCAACCATCGAGATGCACAAGGATGCCATCGTTCCCGGACAGAAGGTCCTTATCGTTGACGACCTTATCGCCACCGGCGGAACAACGGAGGCTATGATCAAGCTTGTTGAATCTCTCGGCGGAGTTGTTGTAGGCGTTGTTGTTTTGATGGAGCTTGCAGGATTAAAGGGAAGAGAGAAGATAAACAAAGTGCCGCTTTTCTCGGCAATAACATACGAAGGAAAGTAACTTTTAGAGGCGAAGATGGTTTCAATACAAGACACCGAATTTACCATTGATGACGGTAGAATTGAATCATTGGAAGAATACCTAAGTCCCGAGAAACTCTACGAGGACTTGATTTCGCGTGTCAAAAAATACCATCCTTCGGACGATATTTCCATAATTGCAAGAGCATACAGAGTGGCAAACGAGGCGCATCACGGACAGGTCAGAAAATCCGGTGAGCCCTACATCGTGCATCCTTTGTATGTATCTATCATCCTTGCGGATCTTGAGCTTGACAAGGAGACTATCGTTGCAGGTCTTCTTCATGACGTGGTGGAGGACACCATTCTTACCAAAGAAGAGATCGCAACGCTATTCGGAGACGAAGTTGCATTGCTTGTTGACGGCGTCACAAAGCTGCAGCATTTCGACATGGAAGAGTCTCATGTAAGCGTGGACAAAGAAAAAATCGAGATCCAGGCGGAGAACCTTCGAAAGATGTTCCTTGCCATGGCAAAGGATATCCGTGTCATCCTTATCAAACTTGCCGACAGACTTCACAACATGAGAACTCTGTCCCATATGCCGCCCGAAAAGCAGCAGCGTATAGCAAGAGAGACGCTGGACATTTATTCACCTATAGCCGACAGGCTGGGTATTTCCCGTATCAAAGTCGAACTGGACGATCTTTCCCTTAAATATCTGCATCCCGATGTGTATGCGGATCTTACAAAGCAGATCGCGGTAAGAAAGGTTGAACGGGAGAAATATATCCAAAGTATAGTAAACGAAGTAAGTGCCCACATCAAAAACGCAGGTATCGAAGCCAAGATCGACGGACGTGTAAAGCATTTCTTCAGTATTTATAAAAAGATGGTCAATCAGAACAAGACAATCGATCAGATATACGATCTTTTCGCAGTCAGGATCATTGTCGATTCCGTCCGCGACTGTTATGCGGCCCTTGGTATCATCCATGAGATCTACAAGCCCATCCCGGGCAGATTCAAGGATTATATCGCAATGCCCAAGCCAAACATGTATCAGTCGCTTCATACGACGCTTATCGGTTCTTCGGGACAGCCTTTCGAGATACAGATTAGAACGTATGAAATGCACAGAGCGGCAGAATACGGTATCGCTGCTCATTGGAAGTACAAAGAAGCTTCCGACGGAAGAAAAGCGGGAGTCGGAGAAGAAGAAAAACTTGCATGGCTTCGTCAGATACTCGAGTGGCAGAGAGATCTTTCCGACAACGCCGAGTTCTTAAATCTCCTTAAGTCGGACCTTGATCTTTTCTCTGACAGTGTATATTGCTTTACCCCTACGGGTGAGGTTAAAAACCTTCCCGCTGGTTCCACACCCATAGATTTTGCTTATTCCATTCACTCGGCAGTGGGAAATCGAATGGTGGGGGCCAGAGTAAACGGACAGCTCGTTAACATTGATTATGTCATCAATAACGGTGACAGAGTCGAGATCATAACAAGCCAGAACTCAAAGGGACCTAGCCGCGACTGGCTTAACATCGTTAAGTCCACTCAGGCGCGTAACAAGATCTCTCAGTGGTTCAAGCAGGAGTTAAAAGAAGAAAACGTTGCAAGAGGCAAGGAACTTATTCTTGATTTCTGCAAGTCAAGAGGCGTCAATCCCGCGGATATCAGCAAGCAGGAATACAGAGACGCCATTATGAGAAAATACGGATTCCATGACTGGGATTCGGTATATGCCGCAGTCGGTCACGGTGCCATCAAAGAAGGCCAGGTGGTAAACAAACTGCTTGAACTCTTCGATGCAGATCATAAGAAGAACATGACCGACGAAGAGATACTCGAAAGCGTAAGAGCATCGGCAAAGAAAGTCGCAAAGATCCGTCCCGGCAGTGCCGGAATACTCGTCAAAGGTACGGATGACCTTGCGGTAAGATTTTCAAAGTGCTGTTCACCCGTTCCAGGTGATGAGATAGTCGGATTCGTAACCAGAGGAAGAGGTATATCCATTCACCGAAGCGACTGCGTAAACCTTGCGTCTCTTTGCGAGCATGACAGAGGCCGTATCATCGAAGCCGAATGGCAGCAGGAAGAGGAGATTACCGGAAAGTATCCTGCAGAGATCATGATCTACGCCACAAACCGTACAGGTCTTTTGGCGGATATCTCAAGAATACTTACGGAGAACAATATCGGTATCATCACTTTGAACACAAGAGTGAACAAACAAAATCTCGTAACCATGAATACCACGTTTGAGATCTCATCGAGAGAGGAATTGAGCCGCGTAGTCGAAAAGATCCGTGCCGTTCCCAACGTGGTGGACATAGAAAGAACAAAGGGGTAACCATGAGTGATATAAAGATTGGAAAGATCACACTCGGCATGTATATGACAAACTGCTACTTTGTCTACAAAGAAGGCTCGGAAGAGGCGGTAGTTATCGACCCCGCAGACTCGGGAGATTACATCTTTAAAGGCCTTAGTGACAAAGGGTTTAGGGTAAAAGCCATATTGCTTACCCACGGTCATTTCGACCATATCTACGGAGTGAGCAAATTAAGAAAAGCAGCAGAATGCGATGTATATGCTTTTGAAGCAGAGAAAGAACTGCTTGGGGATCCGCATATAAACTGTTCCGAATCAGTGGGACGTCCCGCCACGGTCGAAGCCGACAAATGGCTAAGAGACGGAGATGAATTCACGATCGCGGGAATCACCTTTAAAGCAATACTCACACCCGGCCATACGGCGGGAAGCGGTTGCTTTTATATTGAAGAAGCGGGATATCTTATTGCCGGCGATACGCTGTTCGAGGGAAGTGTGGGAAGAACGGATCTTCCTACCGGAAGCGCAAGGACACTTACGGAGTCGGTAGAGAGTAAACTGTTTGTGTTACCCGACGCCACAAGGGTCTACCCCGGACACGGCGGTTCCACAACTATAGGTTTTGAAAAGGAAAACAACCCATTTTTCTGATGTTTCAGGGTTTATGAAATGATCTACGTTTTAATAAATGACAGTTCATTTGAATACGACGTTCATTCGCTGGTTAAAGCCTTTTATCCCGGAGAAGATGTGACGGTATCTGAAAATACCGAAGATCCTACATTCACATTAAACTTTTCCGGGAATAAATTTTGCTTTTTTGACAAAGAGAGATCTTTTGAGAACGAGGCGGAAGTTGAGGAAGGTACCAAAAGACCGGAAGTTAAGAACATTCTTAAACGGCTCATATACCAAAGTCTTTCCGCACATCTTAACGTGAATCTGCCTTGGGGCGACCTTACGGGAATAAGACCCACAAAGATCGCAACAAAGCTCCTCTCAGAAAATAAGAGCGACGAAGAGATACTTAACTACATGAAAGAAACCTATCTCGTAAGTGATGAGAAGGGGCTTCTTTCTATCGAAATTGCTCATCGTGAGGCGCGAATAATCGATCTCATCGACAGGAGTAAAGGCTACAGCATCTACATCGGCATTCCTTTTTGCCCCACCACCTGCCTTTACTGCTCCTTTACCTCAAATCCGATAGTTAAGTACAAAGAACGCATTGACGAGTATATAGACTGTATCGAAAAGGAGCTTGCCTTTACAATCAGTAAAAGAAAAGGTAAAATCCTTGATACGATATATATAGGCGGAGGAACACCCACCTCCCTTAGTGCGGATAAACTTGAAAAAATGTTAAGTATGATCGACAGATACGTCGATGTTACGAAACTTAAAGAGTTTACCGTTGAGGCGGGACGTCCCGATTCCATTGACATTGATAAGCTGCGTGTACTTAAAGCTCATCATGTATCCCGTATTTCGATAAATCCGCAGACCATGAATCAAAAGACTTTGGATCTTATCGGAAGACGACATTCGGTGGAAGATGTCATAAGAGCTTTCACCCTTGCAAGAGAAGTGGGAATGGGCAACATAAACGCCGACATCATACTTGGACTTCCGGGCGAAGGAGTAGAAGAAGTCATGCATACGGCTGAAGAGATAAAGAAACTTTCTCCCGAAAGCCTGACGGTCCATTCACTTGCCATAAAGCGGGGATCGAGACTTAACGAAACACTTTCGGATTACAAAGATATGACGGTCAATACACCGGAGACGATGAAGATCGCAGGCGAACTTGCCGAGTCTTTGAACCTTAAGCCCTACTATTTATACAGACAAAAGAACATGGCCGGAAACTTCGAAAATACCGGTTATGCTAAAGAGGGCGCTTACGGGATATACAATATCCTCATCATGGAGGAGGTAGAGCCCATAATAGCCCTTGGCGCGGGAAGCGTCACCAAGATATTAGACACTGATAAAAAGCCTCAAAGATGCGATAACGTAAAAGACGTAGCGCTTTACATGGACAGCATCGATGAGATGATAGAGCGAAAAAGAGTTCTTTTTACATTGGAGGATAAATAAATGGCACTTGTAAAAAAGCCGGTTACCGGCATGAAAGAAATAATGCCCAGGGAGATGGAGATCCGCGATTATTTGCAGGGCATCATCAAAGACACATACCGTTCATATGGTTTTAACGCGATCGAAACACCCTGCCTTGAGGACATAAACAACCTTTGCTCAAAGCAGGGCGGGGAGAATGAAAAACTCATCTTCAAAGTACTTAAAAGAGGAGAAAAACTTAATCTTGAGACGGCTAAAAGCGAATCGGACGTAGTGGACATGGGTCTTCGTTACGACCTTACCGTTCCCCTTGTAAGATTTTATTCCAACAATCAGGCAAACCTTCCTCAGCCTTTCAAGGCACTTCAGATAGGAAACGTTTGGCGTGCGGACCGTCCTCAGAGAGGAAGATACCGTCAGTTCACTCAGTGTGATATAGACATTCTCGGTGAAGCAACAAACTCAGCTGAGATAGAACTTATCTTAGCTACCACCGAGACCCTCGGAAAACTGGGATTTAAGGGATTTGAGATAAGAATAAGCGAAAGAAGACTTTTACGAGCGATGTCAAACTACGCAGGATTCCCCGAAGACAAGTTTGACGTTGTATGCATTATCCTCGATAAGCTTGATAAGATCGGTGTTGACGGCGTAAAAGAAGAGCTTGCGAAAGAAGGCTTTTCGGATGAAAGCATCGCCAAATATTTAAAACTTTTCGAAGAAAACGACAACACTCTTAAGACGCTTAACAGAATGAAGGAACTTCTCGGCGACTTCCTTGAGGATGAAGTTGTAAAGAGCCTTACAGAGATAATCGAAAGCGTTGAAAAGGTTAAGAAAGCAGACTTTAAGATGGTATTCGATCCCACTCTCGTAAGAGGAATGGGATACTATACCGGCACGATATTTGAGATATCAATGCCCGAGCTTGGGGCATCCTGCGGCGGTGGCGGAAGATATGACAAGATGGTAGGAAACTTTACCGGCCAGAACGTTCCCGCATGCGGCTTCTCAATCGGATTTGAGAGAATAGTCCTTATACTTATGGAGAGCGGATTTGTTATACCGGGCTCCCGCGAGAAAGTTGCATTTTTGGTTGAAAAGAGTATTCCGGCAGACAAATATGCCGATATATTAAGCGAAGCATCAAAAGAGCGTGAGGCAGGAAAACAGGTGCTGGTTCTTAGAATGAACAAGAACAAGAAGTTCCAGAAAGACCAGCTTAACGCCGACGGCTACGCAAACATCAAAGAGTTCTACAACGATTAAAGGAGTTTATTTTGGATACCACAGGTGTCATACAACTGATAGTTTTACTTTTACTTATACTGGGTTCCGCTTTCTTTTCTTCGGCGGAGACCGCTTTTTCCAGAATTACCCGCGCCAAGTTAAGGGCGCTTGAAGAAGACGGGGTCAGACATGCAAAGACCCTTTCGAAGATTTTTGAAGATTACGACAGGATGATAACCACCATCCTTATCGGAAACAACATCGTAAACTTAAGTGCTTCGGCCCTTACTACCGTATTTACCATGAGGATATGGGGAAATCTTTACATTTCGATCGGTACGGGTATTCTTACTCTTATCGTTCTTGTGTTCGGTGAGATCGTTCCCAAGACCGCAGCGAGACATAACAGCGAGAAGATGGCTCTATCTTTCTGCGTACCTATAAGAATGATCATGACCGTTCTGTTCCCTCTGGTATTCGTGATAGATATACTGGCGGGGGTTGTACTTAAGATATTCGGTCTTAAGCGTGAAAAAGACGAAGTCATAACCGAGTCGGAACTTCGTTCCTATGTGGACGTAAGCCACGAGGACGGTGTTATCGAATCGGACGAAAGAAAGATCATAAACAACGTCTTTGATTTTTCGGATTCGGTGGCAAAAGACATTATGATCCCCAGGATCGATATCATGTCCATCCCCGAGGAAGCAACATACAGAGAAGTCATGAAGGTATTTCGTGAGACCATGTATACAAGACTTCCCGTATATAAGGGTGAAAACGACAACATCATCGGCTTCATCAATGTTAAAGACCTTATAAGATTAAAGGATATCGGTTCCTTCGCAGTATCCAAGTTTTTACGTGAAGGATACTATACTTACGAATATAAAAAGACCAACGACCTTATGATCGAGATGCGTTCCAAATCTCAGAACCTTGCCTTTGTAAACGACGAGTTTGGAAACACTGTGGGAATGGTTACGATGGAAGACCTTCTTGAAGAGATCGTGGGCGAGCTTCGTGACGAGTACGATCAGGATGAAGAGACCCAGATCGTCAAAGACGGCGACGGTTATCTTATCGAAGCGCGTATGCGTCTTGAAGACGTAAACGACGTTCTCGGCACCGAATTTGAATCGGAAGACTACGATACCATCGGCGGACTCGTTCTGGACTCCATCGATCGAATCCCCGAAAACGGCGAGACCGTCACCCTTGAAGACGGCACAACCCTCACCGTAAAAGGTATCAAATCAAATCGTATCGTTTCGGTTTATGTTGTACTTCCAGGGAAAGAGACAGAGGAAGAAAACGAGTGATCAAAAAAGGTCAATCAATTTATCATCAGACTTCAGGCGCGGCTTTTGCCGCGCTTTTTTGTTGTTAATTCCAATTCAGCCAAACAGTATTAATAACTCCATTCAAATCGCATGCGATTACGAAAAACTACTAAAATAACACGTGTAATAAGGGCATTTTTCGTAGTTCATCCACATTTTTCGTAGTTCGTCCATAAGTTGTTGATTTTTTTTTAATACCGGTTGACAATTTGATTAATCATTGATGTCGAAAAAACGAATGAGTATTGATATATGAAAATTGATTCGTCAAACCACCTCATAAATTACAAAAAATATGATGAAAACAATATATCAAGTGAAAAAGGTAAATAAAATGAAAAAAAACTTATTGTTGATAATAATGGTTTTTATCACCTTTTCTGCATGCAAAACCGTTTCATCTTCGGATGAAACGGTTACAACAGAGGAGGCGGATACTGAAATTGCGGTATCTGTGGCAAGTGATAGTGTTGTGAGTAAAGAAACAGTGAGCCCGAAGACGGACGACACTACTGTTTCTGTTAAACCTTCGAGATCAAAAAAGGAAAACGAAGAGCCCACAAGCTATGTGGAGGTATATCCGGACACTTCCGAACTGCCTACCGAAATTATGCAGGTCTTCTACGAGGATAAACCTTTTAAATATGTGTTTAAAATATTCAAGATCGATGATGACAGCGAAATTACACCCCGCGGGACGATTGAAACTACTGTAAAAGATTTTGTGTATGACGTTTTTTTTGACGAGACAGAGGACGGAAATCTTTCTTGGCTCGAATGGAACACGAAGTGGAAAGAGTATACCGTCATTGATCTGGATGATGACGGAGTAAATGAATTGGTATACCTCGTTGATCCGGGTAGCGGAGGATTCTATATCATATTTCATGTGATCGACGGAGAAGTGTATGGTTATTCGGAACTATATCGTTTCATAGGATTTCTATATAAGGACAGGACATTTGTATCAGAGTCCGGCGCAGGGTGGTATAACTTTAGAAGAATAACTTCTTTCAATAAAGAAGGATATACTATAGAGGAACTTGCGCGAGCAGAGCAACCTCATGCTGAACAACTTTACTATATCGGAGATGAAGAGGTTGATGAAGCGACGTTTCGCGATTATACCGCGCAATGGGGGGATAAATACTGTGAAATGGCAGTGAAATGGATATCTGCCGATTCGGAATGATAAAGCTTTAAGGGGTGAATGGAAATGAAAAGATTATTCTTTGTATTATTGATGGCGGCTCTTGTCCTGGGAGGATGTAAGAGCAAGGGTATCGGAACAGATGAAAAAAGCGTCGATAAGGATGTTGATGAGTCTCAATATATTTGAAGGAATAAAGTACTTTTTCTTTATTTTGAAATACATTTGTGATATACTTGTGTGGCTGTGGATTTGACCGCAGTCACATTTTTGTTTTTTGTTAGGAGAATAATTATCATGAGTAAGTCCAAATCGATATTGGCAATAGTGCTTATCGTGCTGTGTGCAGCCTTCTTCGGCTATATGGATTACGCAGGAATAGGCAAGGACAAAGCCGGATCGGCAAGCGAGATCAAGTTGGGTCTTGACCTTGCGGGCGGTGTGTCCATCACATATCAGGCAGTAGGAAAAGAAGAACCCTCTTCGCAGGATATGGATGATACCGTATACAAGCTCCAGCAGCGTGTTGAGAACTATTCTACGGAAGCTCAGGTTTACAAAGAAGGTTCCGATCGTATCACGATTGAAATCCCCGGTGTATATGACGCAAACTCCATTCTTCAGGAACTTGGTCGTCCCGGTACTTTGTATTTCATTCGTCAGTACGCTTCCGACGGAACACTTAACTATACAACAGGCGTAAAAGAAGACGGAACAACAGGTTACGTTCTTAATCATTCACTTGACGAGATCAATGCTGACGGAAAGATCGTACTGGTAGGTACCGATGTGGCAGATGCTCAGGCGGGCGGAATCAAAGACTCAATGGGCAACATCGAGATCGTTGTTTCACTTTCCTTCACACCCGAAGGAAGCGAGAAATTCGCTCAGGCAACAAAGGAAGCTTATGCAAACGGTGAGACGATCGCCATCTACTATGACGGCAATTTCGTAAGCGTTCCCAAGGTAAGCGGTGAGATCACTCAGGGCAGTGCTCAGATCAGCCCCATGGAAGATTTTGAGACGGCAGAGAAGATAGCTTCCACGATCCGTATCGGTGGTCTTTCGGTTGAACTTGAAGAACTACGTTCCAACGTAGTAGGTGCTCAGCTTGGTCAGGAAGCCATCAGCACAAGCTTACTTGCAGGTCTTGTGGGATTTGCGGTAGTTGTTGTATTCATGATCGCTGTTTACTATGTACTCGGTCTTACAAGTGCCATCGCACTTTCGCTTTACGGAGTACTTGAGATATTGCTTATCAACGGTTTCGGCATTACACTTACCCTTCCGGGTATCGCAGGTATCATCCTTTCGATCGGTATGGCGGTTGATGCGAACGTTATCATCTTCGCAAGATTACGTGAAGAATTGAGAACAGGTAAGACCGTTGATTCGGCCATCAAGGTTGCATACAGCAAGGCTCTTTCCGCCATCCTTGACGGTAACATCACGACACTTATCGCAGCCGCTGTGCTTTGGATAATGGGCTCAGGTTCCATTAAGGGATTTGCTCAGACTCTTGCACTCGGTATCTGCTTATCAATGTTTACCGCTATCTTCATCACAAAGCTTCTGTTAAGAGCTTTGGTAGGTCTTGGTATTACCAATCCCAAGTGGTACGGCGTTGCTAAAGAGACCAAGAGGATCGACTTTATCGGAAAGAGAGTTCCTTTCTTCGGTGTTTCTCTGGCAGTTATTGCAGCAGGTATCGTAATGCTTATCCTTAACGGTAACTTTGCGGGCAGAGGTCATTCGCTCAACTTCTCGCTTGACTTCCTTGGCGGTACCCAGACAACGGTTTCTTTTGACAAAGATTACTCACTCGATGAACTCAACACCCTTATGGTTTCGGATATCGAGAGAATACTCAACGATAACACCGTTTCCGTAACAAAGGTTCAGGGTAACAATCAGGTTATCTTCAAAACAAAGACTCTTTCCGCAGAAGAAAGAGAGAACATGGCCGTTTACTTTGAAACGACCTACGGCGTGGACAACGAGTCCATTCAGGCCGAGTCCATAAGCTCGACCATCAGTAAGGAATCACAAAGACAGACCATCATCGCAGTGGTAGTTGCCTGCGTATGTATGCTGATCTACATATGGTTCAGATTTAAGGATATCCGCTTCGGCGCATCCTCCGTACTTGCACTTACTCACGACGTTCTGGTTACGCTGGCGTTCTACGCTTTCGCATATGTAAGCGTAGGCTCCACCTTCGTAGCATGTATGCTTACCATCGTAGGTTACTCCATCAACGCGACCATCGTTATATTCGACCGTATCCGTGAGAATCTTAAAGAAGCAAGCGGAAAGTACGATTTAAAGGACATTGTAAATGATAGTATTTCAGCAACCCTTTCAAGAAGTATTTTCACGTCACTGACCACATTTATAATGGTAGTCGCTCTTTACATCTTCGGTGTAAGTTCGGTTAAAGACTTCGCACTGCCTTTGATGGTAGGTATCCTCTGCGGTACATATTCATCCATTTGCCTGGCGGGCGCGATGTGGTATGTGTTCAGAACAAAACTTGTTAAGAAAGAAAAGTAAATTCTTAAAGGGCCGGATATGATCCGGTCCTTTTTCGACAGGATATAAAATGAACGAACAATGGATCGAGATAAGAAAAAGCGGAGATTATGTAAAAATGAGCGAGGAGCTTGGCATCTCGCCTGTTTGCGCACGCATCATGCGAAACAGAGGACTTACCGACCTTTCTTTGATGCGTTCTTTTATTGAAGATGTATCCGATGCGGGACATGACGCTTTTTTGTTATATTCGATGAACGTGCTCGTTAAAGTTGTCCTTGAGAAAATAAGGGACAAAGAAAAAATCCGCATCATCGGCGATTATGACGTGGACGGAATATGCGCGACATTTATTCTTTACAGAGGGCTTACGTATCTGGGAGCCGACTGTGATTACACGATCCCTCACAGGATCGAAGACGGCTACGGCATCAACATAAAGCTTATAGATGAAGCCAAAGAAGCCGGTGTGGATACGATCATTACATGCGATAACGGAATAGCGGCAAAAGTACAGACCGATCACGCCAACGAACTTGGTCTTACCATGGTCATAACAGATCACCACGAAGTGCCCTTTGAAACGATAGACGGCGAAAGAAGAAGCGTGCTTCCAAACGCCGATGCCATCGTAGATCCCAAACTTGACGCGGACAAATATCCCTTTAAAGGTATATGCGGCGCCTATGTGGCTTACAAAGTCATCGAGGCTCTTTCCAAAGAAGCCGGCAAAGACGGATGCGAAGCATATGACGACCTTAAAAGAGAGTTAAAGGAGTTCGCAGCCCTCGCCACGGTGTGCGACGTAATGGAATTGACGGACGAGAACAGAGGGCTTGTAAAAAGCGGCCTTAAGCTTCTTGCAGATTCAAAGAACACCGGAATGCGTGCCCTTATAGAGGCAACGGGTCTCAAAGGCAAGGTGCTGTCGGTATATCATCTTGGGTTTGTTATAGGCCCATGTCTCAATGCCAGCGGAAGACTTGATACATCCCTTAAGGCGCTTTCACTGTTTTTGGACACCGATTCCGTTACGGCCATGCAGAAAGCCATTGAACTTAAAGAACTTAACGAAAGCCGTAAGCAGATGACTCTTGACGAGACCGCAAAAGCGATAGAGACAGTAAGCGAGGCGGAAACCATCGACAAGGTCATTGTTTTGTATCTCCCCACCTGTCATGAAAGTCTGGCGGGCATTATCGCAGGCAGGGTCAAGGAACGTTTCTTCAGACCCACTTACGTATTTACCGATGCTGAAAAGGGAATAAAGGGAAGCGGAAGAAGTATAGAAGCTTACGATATGTTTGAGGAGTTAAACAAGGTTAAAGATCTTCTTACCAAATTCGGCGGACATAAGATGGCTGCGGGAGTCTCCCTTTCAAAAGAAAACTTTGAGGAGCTTAAAAGAAGACTCAACGAGAATTGCGATCTTAAAGATGAGGACTTTAAAGATACGGTAAAGATAGATATGGAACTTCCTTTTTCCTACGCTACCCTTGGCCTTGCAAGAGACATTGAAAGGCTCGAACCTTTCGGAACGGGCAATCCCGAGCCGTTGTTTGCAAGGCGTGATGTTACATTCCTGTCCGGCCGTATAATGGGGAAGAACGGAAATGCCGCCAGATACAAAGTATCCGACGGAGACGGAAGAGTTTATGAGATGGTTTATTTCGGAGATCTTTCCGAGTTGGAAGATTATGTGGAGAGTGTTTACGGAAAAGAAAAGAGAGAACTGCTTCACATGGGAAGAAGTGTAAACATTAAGCTGGATGTATGTTACAAATTGACCGTAAACACGTATAATAATATAGACAGTGCGAACATGACATTGAAGTACTACAGATAAAGCGGAGACGTTTTGGACAATAAAAGATTTGCGAAGATCATCATAAACATATCCCACGAGAACGTCGACAGACCCTACACCTACAAGGTGCCGAAAGATCTCCTTGATAAGACGGACATAGGAAGTGTCGTAAACGTTCCCTTCGGAAAAGGCGATACACTCAGAAAAGGAGTGATCATCGGCTTTTCTTCCGATGCTGATTTTGACGAATCGAAGATAAAAGAGATTGCTTCCATCGAAGAAAAAGACCTTTCTTTCTCCGATTCCAGAATACGGCTTGCAGTCTGGATAAAGAAAAACTACGGTTCGACTTTTTCCGCTGCATTAAAGACAGTCCTTCCGGTAAAAAGAAAAGTCAACACCCCCGTAAAGAAAGCCATAGTAAGGGTCGCTACGGTCGAAAAGATAAAAGAAGAGATAAACGCGATAGAAAAGTCAAACAAAGTTGCGAGACTGAGACTCCTCTATGCTCTTTTGGAAGACGACCTTATCCCGAGAGAGATCGCGGTAAACAAGCTTCATATATCAGATCCTACCATCAAAAAGCTTTGCGAAGACGGATTCATAAGAGTTGAAGAGGTATCAGGGAAAGATGACAAGGACCGTGTTCTTAAAAAGCCTCCTGTTTTAAACAAAGAGCAAAGCGCGGTCATAGAAGCGGTAAAGAAAGATTTCGACGAAGGTCATCCCGGGAAATATCTTGTTCACGGCATTACCGGTTCGGGAAAGACCGAAG
>JAEEGG010004647.1_pt1 | contig 33126 bp, 26 predicted proteins | sample 9134161 | NCBI WGS metagenome assembly JAEEGG01 (sample SAMN16246543, study PRJNA631951) | gut metagenome | biome: gut microbiome; feature: rumen; material: CR-attached | host: Bos | place: Iran: Karaj | collected 2018-10 | reverse complement strand
GGCAGAGGGTTTGAAGTCGAAGATGATACTGCAGGTGCACGACGAACTCAACTTCTCGGTCCTGCCCGAAGAGAAGGAGAAGTTGCAAGCCTTAGTGATAGAAGAGATGCAAGGTGCCGCGTCGCTCAGCGTCCCCCTCATCGCCGACTGCGGCTGGGGCACCAACTGGCTCGAGGCACACTAAGGCTCTTAATGAGCAAAAACCACACAAGAACAGAAAAAGTAACAACTTTGTTAGTAACAAACTTGTTAGTAATAAATTTATTTTATACCTTTGCGCCAAGAAAACAATGATTTAACATAATGGCCATAGAAAATCCATTCGTCTTTGGTAAAGCTGCCGAAGGGACATATTTTACCGACAGGAAAGAAGATGCGAAGCGTCTCTATGCAAATCTGACGCATGGCATCAACACCATTCTTATTTCCCCTCGCCGATGGGGAAAGACTTCACTTGTGAAGAAAGTCATCTCTGAAATAGACAGACCAGACATAAAGCCTGTATTCATTGACATCTTTCAGTGCAAGTCGGAATACGAGTTTTACCATGCCTTTGCTACAGCTGTCATCAAGCAGACTTCCTCAAAGCTTGATGAATGGGTTGAAACAGCCAAGACATTTCTGTCCAACATATCGCCGAAGTTCTCGTTTGGCTCCGACCCGATGAACGACTTCTCGATGTCATTCGAATGGAATCCGAAGGATGACACGGAAACCGACATCTTGCAGTTGCCAGAGAGGATAGCTCAAAAGAAGAATGTCAATTTGGTGGTATGCCTGGATGAGTTCCAACAAACAGCTGACTTCGAAGATTCGCTGAAGTTCCAAAAGAAACTGCGATCCGTGTGGCAACATCAGCAAAACGTCACTTACTGTATGTTCGGAAGCAAAAAACACCTCATGGAGAACATCTTTAATGACAAGAGCATGCCATTCTATAAGTTTGGAGATATGATGTTCCTGAAGAAAATACCTACCGAGGAATGGGTGACTTTCATCTGTACCAAGTTCCAAGAAACAGGCAAAACTATCTTCCCAAAACAAGCCGCCAGAATCTGCGAAGCAACAGAAAACCTTTCCTCATACGTGCAACACTTGGCATGGGTGGTATGGTACAAGGCCGACAAGACAGTCACCGACACAGATGTTACAACCGCTATCAGCGACTTGCTGGAGCAGAACAAGGTGTTCTTCCAAAGAGAAGTGGAACAATTGTCCGAACTTCAGCTTAACTTCCTTCGCGCTTTGGCAAATGGCGTAACTACGGGATTTAGCCGAAAAGATGTGATACGGAAATACCGGCTGGAGTCATCGGCTAACGTGCAGTCGGTAAAAAAAGCCCTGCTGAAGAAAGACCTCATTGACGTCGATGGGCAGGAAATCTCGTTCAACGACGCTCTCTTCAAACTCTGGCTGAAAACAAACAGCCACTACATCTTGTGAAGGAATAGTTACAAATTCAAGTTTCGCATGTTTTACTTCGTTTAAGCAACCATGTTTTCTCACACGTGAGAATTCAATTTATCACCAGTGAGAAATCGATTTATCACGTGTGAGAAAAAAGGAAGCGACGTGTGACGGTTTGATGGAACTCTGTTTATGCACAGGCCGAATTCCAGAGACTTTACCCGAAATCTGCCACGAATCTGCCACATTTTCCACAATCTGCAACAAATCTGCCACACATATATCCACCTATATATCAAAGCGATAATGCATGTTTGTGGCAGATTGGCAGATTTTTCAGGGAAAAACCTGTGTGTACGGTGCGCGCGAAACATCATGCGAAACTTGAATAAGGCTTACTTCACGAACTTCTTGCCGTCCTTGATGTATATGCCCCTCTGAGGTTTGCTCAGGCGCTGACCTGAAACATTATAAATAGCTTCCTCGCCTTTGGATAGGGCTGGAGTGAGGCTGATTCCTGTCCCTCTCAACCAAACAATATCTGTTATTGTTTCATTTATATTTGTTGTTCTTGCTAATTTCTTTTCGGGTATCGGCAAACACCTTGAACCACATATACGAGTAAAAGCCCACGCCAAGCGACGTGAGCATTAGTCTTTTACTCTTGGTGCCTCATCTAACTTTGCCGATTTTCAGAGACAAGAATATAAGCTAACGCTTCTTTGTCTATTATGTCTTTGTTTCCTTTGTTTATTCTATAGGCGAATTGTATTAGTTAATAGATAATGGATAATAGTTATTTGAAGCCGATGGGGCGATGCGGTTTCTTAGGTGGTGCCTGCAAGGCTGCCAAAGACTGGTTGATGAGCTCCAACTGCATGCGTGTGTCTTCGTTGATGTTGTTCTGGTCGGCAAGTATGTCCTCTATGTCGAGCTTCAGCTCCTCAAAGTCCTTGCGCAACTGGGCCACATCGGCTGCAGTGTTGGGCAATGCTGCAGCCATGCGACGAATCTCAGTAAAGACACGCATGATACCTATATTTACCTGTATGGCTAACGGAGAACGAAGCACGCTGCTAAGCATAGCAACACCATTTTCTGTAAAGGCAAAAGGAAGCTTTCTTAATCCCATCTTCACAAAATTGGATGTCACAATTTGTGATTTCCAATTGCTATATGCTTGGTTCTCATCCACAATGGATGTCACCATTTGTGACTTCAATATTTCAAACTCTCCTTTTGTCAATTGAAACATGAAGTCTTCCGGGAAACGCTCTGAATTACGCTTTACTGCCTGATTAAGCACACGTGTTTCAACACTATACAACATAGCCAAGTCGAAGTCGAGCATCACGCGCTGACCTCGTATCTCGTATATCTTGTTTTGTATGGTTTGAGCTTCGTTCATGCGACTATGTTCTTGCCTTTCGCGCTACAAAGTTAGTGATTTATTCTTTTCAAACAAAGAAAAAGGAAAGAAAAGCATCTATATCACCATCGAGAGCATGCTGAGGTCGGCGTCTTCGCCAACGACCCAGACGATGTCGCCTTGAGTGAACTGTCGTTTCGCCGGTATGATGCCCAGATTGCCCTGCTCTGTCTCCACTCCTACCACCATGCAATTGTATCGATGGCGGAAGTCGATGTCCTGCAAGGTCTGTCCTATCAGCGGACTGCGCTCGCCGAGTTTGAGGGAAATGATGGAGAGATTGTGCTTCTCCTTGTTGCGTTCCTGCAGAGGAAGTATTTCCTGCTCGCTTCTGGCACGCAGCGACTCGATGGCCTCCATGCCCGCCACCACTTCGAGTATGTCGCCGGGATAGATGCGATGGCTGCCTCCGGGAATATTGATTCTATGCCCTGCCCGCAGGATGGCCGCGATGTGCACGCGGTCGGTCTTGCCGAAATGCAGCTGTGCAAGCGTATGTCCGCCCCATTTCGAATGGGCGGGAATCTTCACCCGCGCTATCTGGAGGTCCTTGCCACGCAGCTTTCTTCCATAACTCAGAGTGGCCTGTTGCTCCCTGAGGCGAAGGTTCTGCTTGAACGTCCGCTCCATTCTGATGCTGGTATATTTGACGAACCGGCTCACTATCATCAGGAAAAGTGTCAACACACTGATGAGCACCTCCCAAACCCACCACAGAGGCAGGACGATGGACACTACATTATATATTATTATGAACCCCAGAAGCCACTTTGCAAAAAGGGTAAGGCGGACAAGAAAGGCTGATGTTTTTCCCGATGAAACCAGGTATTTTACCTCTTTGCTATGGTTCTTCTTGATGACGATTGGTCTGATGCAGGGCGACAAAAGCAAGAGGGTCACGACGAGACACACATAGTTGCCGTACTTCTCGCCGATGATGTGTTGGCAAAGCGGCAGGATCGTGGCAAAACTGAACATCACAAAAGCGATGCTTATGGTGAGGTAAGCTATCGTGTAGTAGAAAATGTCCGACAACAGACGCTTCCATACGGATGCTTTCCGCGTCTCCTCTTTTTTGGCAGAGGTGTAGGTATTGCGGTCACGAGAGAAGGGAATTACTCCTTTCCCCACAAGAGAGAGGCTGGGCGATATTCTGTTGGCGGCTTTCGGAGCGAGCTTGATGATGTAAGGCGTCAGGAAGGTCGTGATGATACTCACAGCCACAACCACCGGATAAAGGAACTCGCTTGTCACGCCCAGCTCTTGGCCCAAGGCGGCGATGATGAAGGCGAACTCACCTATCTGCACCATCGAGAAGCCACTCCGAATGGCTGTCTGCACATCGCCGGTAGTGGCGAAGAAGCTCATACTGCCGAAAAACATCTGCCCCAGCACTACGCCCAAGGTCAGGACGAGTACCGGAAACCAGTATTCTATCAGCACAGAAGGCTCTACCATCATGCCGACGGACACAAAGAACACTGCCCCGAAGAGGTCACGCAGCGAGCTCACGCCCTTCTCGATATTCTCTGCCTCAAGCGTTTCGGCCAGGATGCTTCCCATCATGAACGCACCAAAAGCAGGACTGTAGCCCACCTTGCTCGCTATCACAGCCAGCAGGAAGCACAATCCTACAGACACAACAAGGAGCGTCTCGCTGTTGATGTATTTCTTCGCCTTACGCAAAAGAAGCGGCAGAAGGTAGATGCCCACCATAAACCACAGCAAGAGGAAGAAGCCCAACTGCATCAGGCTCTTTATCAGAGCGAGTCCCTGGAACGTCCGGCTCACGGCCAAAGCACTCAGCATCACCATTAAGAGGATGCCCAGGATGTCCTCGATAATCAAAACCGAAATGACGCCTGAGGCAAAACGCTTGCTTCTGAGACCCAAGTCGTCGAACGCCTTGTAGATGATTGTCGTGGAGCTCATGCTCAGCATACCGCCCAGGAAGAGCCGGTCCATGTTGTTCCATCCGAAGAGCAACGCTATCATTCCGCCGATGCCTATCATGCAGCACATCACCATCACAGCCGTCAGGATGGGTTGCATGCCCATCTTCACTATCTTCTTGAACGAGAACTCAAGTCCCAGCGTGAACATGAGGAAGATGACTCCCAGCTCGCTCCACTCTTCGATGCCGTCCATACTGCTCACCGACGGCGTGTACGGCATGTGAGGCCCTGCAAGGAAACCGGCCACTATATAGCCAAGAACAAGCGGTTGACGCAGCCGTTTGAAGATAATCGTAACGATGCTTGCGACAACGAGGATGTAGGCGAGGTCGGTTATAAAGGAGGACACTTATTATATTGAAAATTGAAAATTGAAAAAATAAAAAATGACAATTGAAAATTAGAGATTCAGGAGGCCGAGAGGTCGAGCATGCGGTTGATGCACTTCACGGCTTTGCTTGCCACTGCCTTGCTCACCTTTATCTCCGGCCATTCATACTTCAGACAGTTGTAGAGCTTCTCCATCGTGATGAGCTTCATGTAGTTGCACTCATTGCAAGCACAGGTGCTGTCCTCTGGAGGAGCAGGCAGGAAGACCTTCTGCGGACAGGCTTGCTGCATCTTGTGGAGGATGCCGCTCTCTGTTGCAACTATATATTCCCTTGCATCGTCTTCCTGACTGAACTTGAGGAGAGCGGCGGTGCTGCCCACTTTGTCGGCCACCTTGACGATGGGCCCCTTGCATTCCGGATGGACAAGTATCTTGGCCTGGGGATGGGCAGCCTTCAATTCGAGTATCCTCTCCAGGCTGAACTTCTCGTGGACATGACAGGCTCCGTCCCACAAAACCATCTGCCTTCCGGTAAGAGAGTTGATGTAATTGCCAAGGTTTCGGTCGGGACCGAACACTATCTTCTCATCCTTCGGCAGCGAGTTCACTATCTTCAGCGCGTTGCCGCTGGTCACCACGATGTCGGTGAGCGCCTTTATGGCTGCCGTCGTGTTCACATAGCTTATGACGGTATGTCCGGGATGGGCTTTCACAAACTCGCCGAACTCCTTCGGCGGACAGCTTTCCGCCAGCGAGCAAGTGGCGTTTAGGTCGGGCACGAGCACCTTCTTGTCGGGGCAGAGTATCTTGTTCGTCTCGCCCATGAAGTGGACGCCGCACATCACGATGACATCCGCATCCGTCTTGGCCGCCTGCTGAGCCAGCGCCAGACTGTCGCCCACAAAGTCGGCTATGTCCTGTATCTCACCCTGCGTGTAGTAATGCGCCATGATGACCGCATTCTTCTCCTTGCACATACGGCGTATTTCAGCCTTCATATCCACACCTTCCGGCACGCTTTCCGTCACATAGCCGGCTGCTTTCCAACTCTTGTCAACCATCTTTATATTATTATATACCTTTTTATATTTTATTTTTTAATACTCTATGATGATGATGATGGGCTGTTGATATGTTTATAACTTTTTGCCCCATTTCATCGCGTTTTATGTTATGAACCTTAGCTCAACATTTCGTGAGGAGTTATCCACCTCCAAATATTTCTTCCTACCTCCTGCCTGTCGCCATTTGCCTCTTGCCGAGGTGCTGAGGTTATCCACACCAACTAATAACATGCAAAGTTAATAATTTTCCCTAACATGCTGCTTTGATAAGTCTCTTTTTTTTTGTTGAAACAAATTTTATAACTTTTGGTTAATGTGGATAAAGGGTAGGACAGGTGCTTTTTGCTTCTTTTAGTGTGAATAAGTGCAGGGTTATTAACCAGGTTATCCACAGAAATTGTTAATTTTGCAAGTGGATTATCAACCTTCGCGTTATGAGAAAGCTGAAAGTGACGGAGATGGGCCGCATGAGTGTGGCTGAGTTCAGGGACTCTGAGAAGCAGCCTCTGGTGGTGGTGTTGGACCATGTGCGAAGTCTTTACAATGTGGGCAGTGTGTTCCGCAGTAGTGATGCTTTCCGCATAGAGGGTGTGCTGTTGTGTGGTATCACAGCCCGACCTCCTCATCCCGAAATCCACAAGACGGCTTTGGGGGCGGAGGAGAGTGTGGACTGGCGCTTCTTCGAGAGGACGGAGGATGCTGTGGTGTGGCTCAAGAATCAGGGCTATACCGTTCTTGCCGTTGAGCAGTGTGAGGGAAGCACGATGCTTCAGCATTTCCGCAGAAAGGCCGGCCAGAAGTATGCCGTTGTGCTGGGCAACGAGGTGAAGGGCGTCCAGCAGCAGGTTGTCGATATGTGCGACGGCTGCCTCGAAATCCCTCAGTACGGCACGAAGCACAGTCTGAATGTCAGCGTGGCTGCGGGCATTGTCCTCTGGCATCTTTCGGAGAAGGAATGACCCTGTAGGGGGTTGTGAAACGCCGCGTGCGGGGATGGGAATCGCCGCAGGCGGAGATTGTCATTTCCACGTGCGGCGATTGGCAACGCCACAGGCGGCGTTTTGTCAGGCGGGCAGAGGGTTTATCTTGAGACGCCTTCGATGAGCATCTTCTTAGCCTGCTCTTTCATGCTCTTGGCCTTGGTGATGTCACCCTTTGTCAGCTCGTCTTCCTCCTTCAGGTTTTCCATGTTCTTCTTTGTGTTCTCCATCTCTGTACGGAGGCTCTCCAGCTTTTGCTGAGCCTTCTGCAGGTTCTGCTCAGCCTTGGCCACAGCCTGTTCTGCCTTTGTCTCCTTGCTTTGCATCTTAGACAGCTTTTCTGTGCTCTTGGCGTGTTGTGACTGCAGTTTCAGCGACTTGTTCTCTGCCTTTTCGTGCGAGCTGTCGGCCTTCTTCTCGAGTGCAGCGGCTTTCTTTGCCACCTTGAGGTTGTTCTCAGCCTTCTTCAGCTGTGCGGCTTTCTCGGTGATTTCGGATACACTTGTCGATGCGCCGGCCAGTTTTGCGTTCTGCTTCAGGGTCTTCAGCTCCATCTTCAGTCTGGTCACTTCGTTGTTGAAGTCGGCTTGCCACTGAGCGCAAGTCTTGCCGTCGTACATTGTCTGTGCCATTGTGGGCAGTGAGATGGCAAATGCCACCATTGCTAAAAACTTTTTCATAATTGCTAAAATTTAAGTTATTACGGTTAGATATTTGTTACTTTCGGATGGTTTATCTGCAGAGTTCCTGGCATATCTTGTCCTGGAAGGCGCGCCCCAATGCCATGGAGCTGACGCCTTGGTTGATGATGGCGAAGGCGAGGATGTGTCCGTTCGCAGCCGTGAGGTATCCGGCCAGCGATGAGATGCCGGTCACGGTGCCTGTCTTGGCTTTCACATTGCCCTCGGCCGTTGTGCCTATCATCCTGTTCTTGAGCGTGCCGTCGTAGCCTGCGATGGGCAGCGAGGGCAGCAGGTGTTCGCGGATCCGTTCGGTGCGCCAGGCATAGCCGAGCAGGGCGACGAGCATTTCCGCAGAGGCATAGTTGTAGAGCGACAGCCCGCTGCCGTCGGCAATCTTGTAGCGGTCCGGCTGCAGACCGATGCGTTGCAGCAGTTCCTCCGTCCTTGCCGCTACTTCCTTGTGTCCGGCGCCTTTCTTTCCCGTAGTGGCTGCCGTCTGATAGAACAGGCATTCGGCGTAGATGTTGTTGCTCTCTTTCATCATCTTCTCGAGCAGCAAGTCGAGGTCGTGACGGATGGAATAGACATTTGTCTCTTGCCTGTTCCTTGTTCCCTGTTCCCTGTTTCCCACATAGGTCTTGATACCGACCTTCTCGAGCGCCTCCGTCCATTTCTGCTCAAACTGGTCCTTGCCATCCACGAGCAGAGCGGAGAGCGGCCCATAGTCGTCGTCCCAGCACCAGCCCCAGCCATACGGAGCATCTTCGCGCATCGAGCGGTCGTAGATGATGTTGCCCGCAATGCTTTGTATGCCTTGCTGTTGCTTGATGGTGGCAGCAGCCTGGAACAACTCGTCGGCCGTTACCATCGGGTCCATGCCGCCAACCACGATGAGGTCGCCTTGCAGGACACCATTCACCACCTTTCCCTTGATGCGGAAGTCGGTGTGGAGCCGGAAGTCGCTCTTCAGATAGTGGAGCGCCGTGATGGCCGTCACCAGTTTCTGGCACGAGGCGGGACGCATCCTGTGGGCGGCATTGACGGCATACAGCGGCTCACTGTCGGTCAGGTCGTACACATAGAGTCCGAGTTGAGTGGTCTCGAAGAGCGGTGCCTGACAGAGCAGGTCGAGCGCCTGCTGCTTTTCGTATTGCCAGGTTCCTTCGGCGGCTCTGCGCACCTGCGAGACGAGCGGCCGTGCGCTCACCACAGGCTCTTCCGCCTCGGGCTCTTCCTCCTCAGCCACCACAACGGGCGCCTGCACCACGACAGGCACGGCCGGACGCACATCAGCCTGATAGGTGTGATGCCGTATGGTGCGCTTCGTAGCACATGATGCCAGCAGGAGCAGGAGCAGCAGGTACTTTGTGTATTTCATCGCTCTGTGCTAATCTTGCCGCAAAGTTACGACAAATAATTGAATATTGAATATCGAACAATAAAAAATATTGCGTTATGGAGAAAATGCCCTTTCGCGGGACTCGAAAACGCCGCGTGCGGGGATGGCAAACGCCGCATGCGGAAATGCCCAACGCCGCACGCGGGGATTGGCAACGCCGCAGGCGGCGTTTTAAAGGCCCTTTAGCGGTGTGTTTTTCTACTCTATATTATACCAAAAGTCGAAATTGTTTGCAGGAAATACTTTAATATGCTTGACTATTGAACAAAACTTCCTAATTTTGCCATCAGCAACGCTTACATACATTATTATAATATATGAAAATCTTTAGAATCATTCTTGCTTCCTGCATGGCCATCGGGCTGCTTGCCCTGTCGGCTGCAGAGATAGACGGCCTCTACTTCTGGAAGAACGGCACTTACACGCGGTTCGACGTGAGCGACCTCGTCTTTGAACACGGTCAAGTGGCCGTCGGCGAAAACACTTTCGATGTGTCGAATCTGGACAGCATCACTTTCAGGAAACCTGCCGAGACTGGCGGCATCGTGACGGACACACTGTATGTCAGCTATTCGGGCAATGCGGCATCCGTCACTCCCGAGAACGTGGCCGGCATCACCAGCGTGGTGAACGGGGCAGATGTCACTTTGACAAATGCCAATACCGACCGCGAGATGTGCTTCATCCTCAGCGGGGAAAGCCCGGAGGGGAGCTTCACGTACAACGGCACCTACAAGGCCTGCATCCGTCTGGCCGGCCTGAGTCTGAAGAGCACGACTGGTGCGGCTCTCAACATCCTGTGCGGCAAACGCATCGCCCTCGAGCTCCTCGAAGAAACGCAGAACTATCTGGAAGACACTGCCGACAGCCTCGGACAGAAAGCCGCCCTCTACTGTAAGGGACATCTGGAGGTCAGCAAGGGCGGTACACTTACCGTGAAGGGCAACTACACCCATGCCATCAAGACGAAGGAGTATATGCTGGTGAAGAAGACCACAGGCGGCATCACCGTAGTCGGCGCTGAGGGAGACGGCATACATGCTGGCCAGTACTTCAAGATGAACGGCGGCTCGGTCACGGTCAGCGGCGTGAAAGGCGACGGCATACAGGCGGAAGCGACTCAGGAGGACGACGTCTATGACGGTCAGGTCATCCTGCGCGACGGCACCATCGATGTCTCGGTCACCGGCAGAGATGTGGCCGCCATCAAGAGCGACAGCCTGCTCAGCATAGCAGGGGGCACGATAACCATCAATACGACGGGCGACGGCAACAAAGGCCTCAAGAGCAAAACGGACATGGAAATCAGCGGAGGAGAAATCACCGTCACCCAAAGCGGTAAGTACATCGTGGAGAACAACGACCCGGGCTATGTGGTGGCCATAAAGGCAAGCGGCGACCTCGACATCAGCGGCGGCACAATCATCATCGACAACACTGCTGAGGCAGGCAAGGGCATCAGTGCCGACGGCAATCTCAGCATTGGCGAAGGAGATGCTTCGACCACAGAGGACGAGGAATCGCCTGCGACGGATGACTGCGCGCCCGTCATCAACATCAAGGCCAACGGCTCCGGTGCCGCTCTCGACCTGTCGCGAAACGTGGAAGTGGATGAGGAAGGCGGTGGCGACGGCGGCGACGATGGCGATGACCAAGACCCGGTCTATCGCATCTGCGTGGCGCTGAGCTCATCGACCAGTCAGTACTGGAAGAATGTGGTGTACCTCTACAGCTCGGACGGCACGCGTATCGACCAGCTGACCAACACCATTTCCGTCTCTGCCACAGGCCAGACGACGCGTACCTTCTACTATTATGACTTCGACGATGTGCCGGACGGGCAGTTCTACTTCGCGAGCGACGACTACACACGCCAGGGCGGCGGTGGCCCAGGCGGTTTCGGAGGGGGACAGACCTACACCATCCGGACTTCTGCCGTCAGCGGACCTACCGAAGACAACCCGTCGGTTTACTATTATATCAATACGCAGAACTATTCTACAAGCGGCACCGTGAGGACTTTCACCGTGACGGACTACACGTCTCGCTACAAGGACGGCACCATCACGGACAGCGGCTCCGTCACGCCCTCCGGCGGGAAGTTCGCCACGGCGGCTGGCATAAAGGGCGACAGCAACATCAGCATCGGCGGTGGCACCATTACGATATCGAGCACGGGGGCAGCCTCGAAGGGCATCTCCTGCGACAAAGTGCTCACCACCACCGGCGGCTCTCTCACCATAACCAATAGCGGAACAGGCACCGGCACGACCAGCAACTACTCTACCGCCAAGGGTCTTACCTCGGACGGCAGTATCGACCTGCAGGGCGGCACCATCAGCATCACGATGTCCGGCCAGGGCGGCAAGGGCATCAAGAGCGACGGCACACTCACCATCGGCAAGAGCGACACAGAAGGACCTACGCTGACCGTCAGCACGACGGGTGACAAGTATCTCAAAACATCGTCGGCAAAAGCCATCAAGGCCGTTGGGAAAATCACCGTGAACGGTGGAGAGACGGTCGTCACCACCAGCACTACCGGCGGTGAAGGCCTGGAGAGCAAACTGAAGTCGAACGCGTCGATTGTCTTCAACGGCGGCAAGCACTACTTCAAGTGCTACGACGACTGCCTCAACACGGCTGGAGCGATACGCTTCGACGGCGGCATCGTGGTCTGCTACGGCTACGGCAACGATGCGGTGGACAGCAACTACGGACAGGCCGGCGCCATACAGATTGGCAACGGCGCTGTGATGGCTTACTCCTCGAAAGGCGCTCCTGAGGAAGGCTTCGACTGCGACAACAATTCCTACATCCAGATAACTGGCACCGGCATCGGCATCAGCGGCGGCGCCAACCAAGGCGGTGGTGGCGGCTGGGGAGGAGGAGGCTCCTCGAGCAGCATAGGAAGCGCCGTGCAGGGCTACTGCCTCAGCACATCCAGCATCAGCTATGCGCCGAACCGCTACTACACACTTGCTGACGCAAGCGGCAACAACCTCGTCACCTACTCGGTGGAGGCCAGCTTCAGCAGCAGCCTGTCGCTCTTTACAGCCACCGGCATGAAGAAGGGCAGCAGCTACAACGTCAAATACAGCACAACAAAACCGACCGACGCCACAACGGAATGGCACGGCTTCTACCTCGGCAGTTCCGCCGTCGGCACAACGCAAGCAACCAGCTTCACAGCCCAATAAAAAAGCCCTCTGAAGGGAACAGAAAAACGCCGCGTGCGGGGATTGCCATTTCCGCGTGCGGCGTTTGCCATTTCCGCGTGCGGCGATTGCAAATTCCGCAGGCGGCGTTTGCAGGCCTCGCACAGGGGGATTTGTCTGTTGGGCTATTCTGCTGAATGACTGTGCGTTAGCTCCTTCAGTCGGTCGTAGTCCACAATCCGCATTTCGGTGGCAGCACAGATTTCCTTGGCGAGGTCGTTGAGGTGATGGAAGCGGGCATAATCGGATGTCCCTTCGTTTTGCCAGGGGGCGAGGATGAGTAAATGGCCAGCTGCACAAGCATAGAAGCGGTGCTGCGAAGGCTTCCAATATTCGCCGATGGGTTCCTTCTGAAGGAGGATAAGGGGCAGTTGCGCATCGAGAGCCGCGCTGACAATGAGGCTCTCGCCCTTCGATATGCCAGGCGTGACGAGCACCGTTCCCTCTTCAGCCATCAGCAAGAGGCGCTGACGGTCCTGCTGATAAGCCTCGGTGGTTTCCGTGGGCAGGCCTGTCGCGGCATCTCTGCGGTGGAAGAACACTTGCTCCTTCTGCGGATACTTTAGCAGGAAGAGATTTCCGAAGGCAGCGTATTCGCGTCCGCCAATCCACAGGTGCAACTGCCGCTCCATGAGCTTTGGACATTCCTGGCGAATGCGGGCACGGAGCGGGTTCTCGGCCATGTAGCGCTTGATGTTCTCAAGCATGCCCGGGCGGTTGATGATGCGGTCGTGGTAGCCCTTCTCGAATAGGACAGGCCGGAGAGAGCCCGAGGGAGAAGCCTCGGGCACGGCGGCGGGTGTTGCTGTGCGCGGGGCTTTCCCTGCCGCTGTGCCCGGGGCTTTTCCCCCGGGTTGCCTCGGGGCTTTTCCTGCTGCTGTGCCCGGGGCTTTTCCCCCGGGTTCTCCCGGGCTTAGTGCCCACCAGGCGCGGCTGCAGCCGGTCTTGAAGCCGCGCACTATCGAGCCCAGGTGCTTGCCTTCCGGCAGGGGCTCGCTTATCCTTATGAGCAGGTGAATGTGGTCGGGCATGATGCAGATGCGCCATACCTCCGCCATGGGATAGAAGCGGCTGATCTTCCTCGCCTCCTCTTCCATCACTTGTCTCCCCAGTTCGGAGAGCACCATGTGTGGCGCCTCGTCTGTGCCGGGCTTCCCTTTCGCATGGCCTTCTATATGGCCGAAGACAGGATGCCGACCTGCCACCACAATCGTCACCATGTACGTTCCTCGTTCCCGATAGTCGTGGGAGAACGCCCGTCGGTGCTGATGGTGTATCGTCTCGCGTATCACTTATCCGAAGAAGATGGCAGCGACGATAATGGCCGCTATGACGCCGCAGATGTCGGTCAGGAGGCCTGCTGCAACGGCGTGGCGTGTCTTGCGAACTCCTACGCTGCCGAAGTAGACGGCCAGTATGTAGAAGGTCGTGTCCGTTGCCCCTTGGAAGATGCACGACAGGCGTCCGATGAAGGAATCGGGACCGTACTGCTGCATCGCATCGACCATCATGCCGCGGGCTCCGCTGCCGCTGAGGGGCTTCATGATGGCTGTGGGGAGAGCCGCCACATAGTCGGCGTTGCCGCCGCACCATTCGACGAATCTGCCCAGGCCGCCCACGATGAAGTCCATCGCTCCCGAAGCACGGAAAACGCCTATGGCAACAAGGATGGCCACCAAGTAGGGGATGATGCGTACGGCTGTCTCAAAGCCGCCTTTCGCCCCTTCGATAAAGGCCTCATAGACATTGATCTTCTTCCTCATGCCTGCCCAGATGAAGGCAATTATGATGCTGAAAAGCAGGACATTGGCAACCACGGTGCTCCATTTGTTCATCGTCTCCTGGTCCACCTGTGTGCCGAGCCATATCACACCGCTCACCAAGGCACAAATGCCAATGACAAACGTCATGATGGCCTTGTTGAAGAGATTGATGCGCTGGTACAGGCTGGTGATGACCATGCCCGCGAGTGTGGCGACGGCCGTCGCGATGAGAATGGGACAGAAGACGTCGGTGGGCTGTGCCGCTCCTGCCACAGCGCGATACGTCAGCACGCCAACAGGGATGATGGTCAAGCCGCTCGTGTTCAGCACGAGGAACATAATCATCGCATTCGTTGCGGTGTCTTTCTGCTTGTTGAGTTCCTGCATTCCTTCCATCGCCTTGAGGCCCAGCGGAGTAGCCGCGTTGTCGAGGCCAAGCATGTTGGCGCTGAAGTTCATGAAGATATGCCCGAAGACGGGATGCCCTGCGGGAATCTCGGGGAAGAGGCGCACCATGAGCGGCGACAGCCAACGGGCAAGTATGTCAACCAAACCGCCTTTCTCGCCTATTTTCATGATGCCCATCCACAAAGACAGCACGCCAGTCAGGCCGATGGAAATCTCGAAAGCGGTCTTCGCACTGTCGAACGTGCTGTTCATTATCGCAGGGAAAACGTCGGTATTGCCCGTCAAAAGCTGTATCAAAGCGATGAGAAACGCAATAAAGAAAAAGCCAATCCAAATGTAATTGAGTACCATCTTACAATTTACATTTAATCATTTAACCATTTACTATTTATTACATAAACTCCAGAAGTACACCTCATCCAAAGAGGTCGCCCTGTATGTAGCCGTCTTTGTGGGGTGAAATGTGCAGATGCCGGTAGGCGAGTTCTGTCACTTCGCGGCCTCTGGGGGTGCGTTTGATGAAGCCTTCCTTGATGAGGAACGGCTCGTAGACCTCCTCCACGGTGCCTGCGTCTTCTCCTATGGCAGTGGCTATCGTGTTGATTCCCACGGGGCCTCCCTGGAACTTGTTGATGATGGTGGTCAGTATCTTGTTGTCTATCTCGTCGAGGCCGTAGCGGTCTATGTTGAGGGCCTCAAGGGCGATGCGTGCTATCTGCAGGTCGATGCGTCCGTTTCCCTTGACTTGTGCGAAGTCGCGGACGCGTCGGAGCAGTGCGTTGGCGATACGCGGTGTGCCTCGGCTGCGGCTGGCTATCTCGCCGGCGGCTTCGAAGTCGATGGGCACGCCCAGGATGCTGGACGAACGCATCACAATCTTCTGCAGGGTGTCGGCATCGTAGTATTCGAGGTGCATGTTGATGCCGAAGCGTGCTCGCAGGGGAGCCGTGAGCAGGCCGCTGCGTGTGGTGGCTCCCACCAAGGTGAACGGCGCCAGGTCTATCTGTATGCTTCGTGCCGAGGGGCCTTTGTCGATCATGATGTCGATACGGTAGTCCTCCATGGCCGAGTAGAGGTATTCCTCCACGATGGGCGAGAGGCGGTGTATCTCGTCGATGAAGAGCACGTCGTTCGGCTCGAGGGAAGTGAGGATGCCGGCAAGGTCGCCTGGTTTGTCGAGCACCGGCCCGCTAGTGAGCTTGAAGCCTACTCCGAGCTCGTTGGCTATGATGTTGGAGAGTGTGGTCTTGCCCAATCCCGGAGGTCCGTGCAGGAGTGTGTGGTCGAGGGGTTCGCCGCGATATTTCGCCGCTTCGACGAAGATGCGGAGGTTCTCGACGACTTTCTGTTGTCCGCTGAAGTCGTCGAACTGCAGGGGCCGCAGCGCGTTCTCGAAGTCCTTTTCCTTCTGCCTGCCTTCTTGTCTTATGTCGAATTCTTCCACCTTGTTTAATTCATGATTAGTAGTTCATAATTCATAATGCGAGGGCGCGGTCTTCTGCTTGTTGCATCCGGGCTCGCTCCTCGTCTGTCTTGTCGCGCAGTCCGCAGAGGTGCAGGAGGCCGTGGATGATGATGCGCCGGAGCTCCTGGTCGAAGGTGGCGCCGTAGAGTTCGGCGTTTGTCCTGACGGTGTCGAGGCTGATGTATATGTCGCCGCTCAGTGCGCCGCCGCTGCTGTAGTCGAAGCCGATGTGGTCGGTGTAGTAGTCGTGTCCGATGAAGCGGCGGTTGATGTCGAGTATTGTCTCGTCGTCGACGAAGATGTAGTTGATGTCGCCCACCGTCTTGCCGTAGCTCTTGGCCACTTGCCTGACCCATGCCGAGACCTCTGCCTCGGTGATGTCGGGCATTGCGGTTCCTTGTGTGTTGTAGGTTATCATAGGCCTCTCCCCTACCCTCTCCCAAGGAGAGGTGGAATGGTTACTCCTGGCTAAGCAGTTCGACGGCTTTCTTGACCACTTCGTCGTCGGCATAGATGATGGCGAAGTACTCGCTCATGTCCCAGAGGTCGCGTGCCACGAGTCCTTTTACGATGAAGCGTATGTTGTCGGCTGCCTTTTGGCGTTCCTCGTCGTCCTTGGGCTTGATGTTCTGTTTCTCGCCTTCTGCGAATATTTCGTCGATGAGTTCCTGCGGCACTTCATACTCGGCTTTGAACTTCTCGAAGCTGGGATATGCTTTGGCGAGCTTCTTGCGGTTCTTGTCCATGTACTTGAGGTTGGCGTTTATGACGATGCTCTTGGCCGACATCTCGCGGTAGCATTTGGCGTAGCGTGTGGTGTCGAGGGGCACGAAGCAGTCGGGCATGATGCCTCCTCCGCCATAGACTGTGCGGCCTTTGCGGAGTGTCTGATAGCGCAGGGAGTCGGGGAAGTGGATGCTGTCCTCGTTGGTCAGCTCGCCTTTGTTGTAGCGGTTGATGACGTCCTTGGCGTAGTCGAGTCCTTTTCCCTTTTCGTAGGGTTTCTGTATGCTGCGGCCGCTGGGGGTGTAGTAGCGGGCTGTGGTGAGGCGTATCATGCTGCCGTCGGGCATGTCGAAGGGGCGCTGCACGAGGCCTTTGCCGAAGGAGCGCCGACCGACCACGATGCCGCGGTCCTGGTCCTGTATGGCGCCGGAGAGTATCTCGGCTGCCGAGGCGCTGTATTCGTCGATGAGCACCGCCACTTTGCCTTCCTGGAATGCGCTGCCGCCTGTGCTGCGGAATTCCTGGTTGGGCACGCTCCTACCCTTCGTATAGACTATCATGTCGCCTTTGGGGAGGAACTCGCTGGCCAGGTCGGCAGCGGCTTGCAGGAAGCCTCCCGAGTTCTGCTGGAGGTCGATGATGAGGTCCTTCATGCCCTGCCCCTTGAGTTTCTTGATGGCGCTGACCACTTCGTCGTGTGTCGTCTGGGCAAAGTTGTTGAAGCGCACGAGGCCGATTGTCGGGGTGACCATGTAGGCTGCATCCACCGAGTTGACGGGTATCTTGTCGCGCTTCACGTCGAAATAGAGGGTGTCCCTGATGCCTCGGCGCACGATGCCGAGATGGGCGATGGTGCCTTTCGGGCCGCGCAGGCGGTGCATGATTTCTTCGCGGCTCATCTTCACGCCTGCTATCGCTGTGTCGGCCACGCTCACGATGCGGTCGCCGGCCAGGATGCCCACGCGTTCGCTGGGGCCTTTCGGCACGGGCTGGATGACGAGCAGCGTGTCCTCGAGCATGTTGAACTGCACGCCGATGCCTTCGAAGGAACCTGTCAGGGGCTCCGTAAACTTCTTGGTATCATCAGCATTCGTGTATGCCGAGTGGGGGTCGAGCTTGGAGAGGATGCCGTTGATGGCGTCCTCCGTCAGCTTCTTGCTGTCCACGCTGTCCACATAGAAGTTGTTTATCATGACGCTTGCCATCAGGAGCTTTTGCATGTTCTGCTCCAGGTCGCTTTGTGCTTTCTTGTTGACAGGCGAATTGCCGAAAAGTATTTGAGCCGGCAGGCTCATGCCCATGAGCAACGCGGCAATGGCAATGGTGAATCTCTTCATAATATATAATGTATGTTAGCTTTTATGGCGGCAAAGTTACACTTTTTTTTCGACATACCGATGCACGAGGCGAAAAAGTACGCAAAAAGAGGGGTATAAAAACGCCGCGTGCGGGGATTGGCAACGCCGCACGCGGAAATGGTCAACGCCGCACGCGGGGATTGCCATCGCCGCAGGCGGCGTTTTTCAGTGCCCCTGAGGGCGTTTTTCAGTTGCTCTCTTCGAGCATCTTGAAGAGCTTGTCGAGACGCGGCGCCATGATGATTTCCGTGCGGCGGTTGCGGGCTTTGCCCTCGGCAGTCGTGTTGACATCGACGGGCTTGAACTCGCCGCGGCCGCATGGCTGTATCTGCAAGGGGTTCACGCCGTAGGTCTGCGTCAGGATGCGCACCACAGAGGTGGCTCGGATCACACTGAGGTCCCAGTTGTCCTGGAAGACGGCAGTCTTGATGGGCACGTTGTCGGTGTGGCCCTCGATATAGACATCGATGTCGGTCTGCTTGTTGAGCACCTGCGCCAACTTGCCGAGCGCCTCCCTACCCTGCTGGTTCACAACGGCCTTGCCCGACTCGAACAGCAATTTGTCGCTCATCGCCACATAGACCTTGCCGTCCTCCTCGCGCACACTCAGCTCGTCGCTGCTGAAGCCGAGCAGCGCATCCTTCACGCTGTTGAGCAAGTCCTTCACCTTCTTCTTCTGCTGGTCAATCATCTTCTGCAGCTCGGCGATAGTCTTCTCGCGGTCTTGCAGCTCGCTCATCTTCTTATTCAGGTCGGCGTTGAGCTTAGACAGGTTCGCGTTCAGCTTCTGATTCTCGTCCTGCCCCGTGGCAAGCAGAGCCTGATAGTTGCGGATGCTGCTCTTCAGGAGAGCCGTGTCCGCCTCCAGATTGTTCTTCAGTTCGTCGAGAATCGCATAGTCGTTGCGCGCCATGCTAAGCAAATCGGCAAGACTGTCGCGGCTGTAAAGAGCAGCCAGCCTGCCGGCTTCCGCAATCTCGTACTTCTTCTTGCTAACTACACACGATGAGAGTAGCACTGTGGCCACTACAAGCATCAAAATACTCTTTTTCTTCATGTCTTTTTCTATTTTGTTAGTTTTCTGATTCCTCTTTTTATGTTATAAAATACTTTCATTCAGATGATTATCCTCAAAACCGGCCTCTGAGAATCGTTTCTTTTCCTCCGCCCTACCCCAAGGCCTCAAATAATCGTTTCTCGCGAAGGAAAATGTTCCGCCCATTCGCACCATCCCACTAGGCCGCCGGTTTCCTTCTGCCGCTGTGCCCGCGGCTTTTCCCGCGGGTCTCTGTCCTTGGCTCCCTTGTGCCGCTGTGCCCGCGGCTTTTCCCGCGGGTCTCCCTGCGGTCGTGCCTGCGGGTCTCCGTCCTCGGTTCTCCCAGCCACTGTGCCCGAGGGGTCACCCTCGGGTCTTCCTCCCTGCTCCTAAAAGAACTTTGTCTCTTTCCCGAGCACCTCGCTCAGCAGCAGGTTTGCCAGTCTGCTTGTGCCGAGGCGGAGCCACTGGTTGGTGAGCCACTTCTCCCCAAGCACCTCCTTCACTATTGTATAATAGATGAGTGCGTCGTGCACCGTGTTGAGCCCGCCCGCCGGCTTGAACCCGATCTGGATGCCCGTCTTGTTGTAGTACTCCTTTATCGCCTGGCACATGACATAAGCAGCCTCCGGCGTTGCTGCCGGCTTCTCCTTCCCCGTGCTTGTCTTGATATAGTCAGCGCCAGCATACATCGCCAGCAGGCTCGCCTTCTTGATGTCCGAGGCGCTTGGCAGCAGGCCCGTCTCCAGGATGACCTTCATCTTCCTGTCCCCGCAGATGGCCTTCAGCTCGCTTATCTCGTCGCAGAGCGTCTCATAGTCGCCGCTCAGGTACTTGCCCACGCTCATCACGATGTCAATCTCCGTAGCACCGTCCTTCAAGGCCAGCGCTGTCTCTACCGTCTTTATCTCTATCAAAGCCTGCGACGACGGGAAGCTCCCGCTCACACAAGCCACCTCAACCCCCTCTACCTCAAGGCTTTGGCTTACTATCTTCGCAAAGCAGGGATAGACGCAGATAGTGGCAACATGCGGCAGTTCGGGGTATGCGTCCTCGAACTTATTGACCTTCTCCGTGAAGGCCAGCACACTCTCTTCGCTGTCGGTCGTCTTGAGGGTTGTCAGCTCCACGCTGCCCATCAGGAACTTCTTTACCGCGAGAGTGTCGTTCTCCGGCACCTTCTTCTCGATGATGTCAGCCACCTTTGCCGCTACCTCGCTGTCTTTCAATGCAGTATCGTACTGCGAAAGCATTTGTTCGTACTTGCTTTTCTCGAATGTTTCCATGTTTATTTTAGTTTTATGTTGTTCAAGTGTCTGTCTTTATCTCGCAGTGTCTTCTTCTCGATGCTGGCCTCCAGTGCCGTCGTCAAATCGACGCCCGTCTGGTTCGCCAGGCATATCAGCACCCACAGCACGTCAGCCATCTCCTCGCTAAGGTCTTGGCTCTCGCCCTCTTTGAACGACTGCTCCCCGTACTTACGGGCCATCACGCGTGCCAGCTCCCCTACTTCCTCCGTCAGGCAAGCCATATTGGTCAGTTCGTTGAAGTATCGCACGCCATACCTCTTGATCCATTGGTCCACGCGCTCCTGTGCTTCTCTGATTGTCATATTCAGTTATTCTTTATTCTTTGTATCCATGCAGATCGTAACGGGTCCGTCGTTGATGAGCTCGACTTGCATCTCAGCACCAAACACGCCGGTACCCACAGGCTTGCCGAGCCCTTCGCTGAGCACCTCTACGAACCTCTCGTACATCGGAACAGCATGCTCATGGCCAGCTGCGCGTATCCAGCTGGGACGATTGCCTTTCTTATAGCTCGCGTGAAGCGTGAACTGGCTCACCACTATAGCGTCCCCGCCAACATCCATGATGCTGCGATTCATCACGCCTTCCTCGTCGTCGAATATTCTTAGCCCCAGAACTTTATGGCACAGCCACTGGATGTCGTCCTCCGTGTCTGCGGCTTCTATACCGAGCAGCAGCAACAGTCCTTGTCCTATCGCTGAGACGGTAGTGTCCCCTACCCTAACGCTCGCTCGTTTCACTCTCTGGATGACAGTTCTCATCTCCTTTATTTCTCTTTCCTTTATATTATATATAATGTGCAAAGCTACGACTTTTCGTTCGTTTCTGCAAGCATTTCCTTCAGAATCTTTGCCTTTGTGGCTCCAACGAGTGCGGCAAGTTCGCTTTCTTCTGCCTCTCTTATGCGCTTCACGCTATGCCATTTCCTAAGCAGCAATGCCTTTGTCTTCGTTCCGATGCCTGGAATGTTGTCCAGTGCGCTGGCAACCTGGTGCTTGCTGCGCTTGTCGCGATGAAATGTGATAGCGTATCTGTGCACCTCCTCCTGTATTTGTGTCAGCAATCGGAACAAAGGGGATTCCGTTTTCATGGCAATCACTTGAGGAGGGAAGCCGTAAAGCAGCTCGTTAGTGCGATGCTTGTCGTCCTTTGCAAGACCCGCAATCGGAATAGATAGCTGCAGTTCATCCTCAACGACCTCTCTTACAACCTCCATTTGCCCACGCCCGCCATCCGTAATGATCAGGTCGGGTAGGGCAGTTCCTTCTTCTATCATACGGCTGTAACGCCGCCGCACAACCTCTTGCATGCTGCCATAATCGTCGGGTCCGCTGACCGTCTTAATGATGTATTTACGGTAATCCTGTTTGCTCGGCTTGCACTTTTTGAAGACGACACAGCCTGCAACGGCATCCGTCCCGCTGATGTTTGAATTGTCAAAACACTCAATCTGCATCGGAAGGGTAGGGAGTTGCAAAGCTTCCTGCAGTTCCTTCATAAGCCTCACCTGCTTTTGTTCCGGGTTCAGCTTGTCGCTTTGACTGATTCTGTCTTTTTTGTATTGCAGGACATTCAGCTTTGATAGCTCAAGCAGCTTTTTCTTGTCCCCTTTTTGTGGAACGGTAACCACAATCTCGCCCAAGTGTTCCACGCGGAACGGTACGATAACCTCCTTACTTTCACTGCAGTAGCGTTGTCGCATCTCAATGATTCCTTCGGCAAGAAGCTCTTCGTCTGACTCATCGAGGCGTTTGGCGTACTCAAATGTAAAAGCCTGCGTTATGCAACCATTCGTGACATGCAGGTAATTGATGTACGCCACCTTTTCATTGTTCTCTATGTTGAAGACATCGATATTGTGTAGGGTGCTGCTTACTACCTCACTCTTGCTGCGGTAGTTTTCAAGCAGCAAGTACTTTTGCTTTATTGCTTCGGCCTCTTCAAACTCCAGCTTCGCCGCATGTTCCTGCATGCGTTGCAGCATTTGCCGCTCCAGTTGTGCGGTGTTTCCCTTCAGTATTTCCTTTGCTTCAGCGATGTATTCCATGTATTCTTCATGGCTTTGGCGGAGCGTGCAGGGTGCTTTGCAATTCTTTATATGGTATTCCAGGCACTCTTTATGCTTGCCTTTTTCGATGGAATCGGCTGTTATTGTTTCTCTGCACCGACGCAGAGGATAGAGTTTTTTGATGAGTTCAAGGAGCAGATACATCGTGGGAACATGGCTGTAGGGGCCGAAGTAAGTGCCCAGACGCTTGTCTATCTTTCGGGTTTGGAAGATGCGAGGCAGGTATTCGTTGGTAATAACGATGCTCGGATATGTCTTGCCGTCCTTGAGAAGGATGTTGTATCGGGGAGACCATTGCTTGATAAGATTGTTCTCCAACAGCAAAGCATCTTCCTCCGTGTTGACCACTATGTACTTGATATCGCGAATCTTAGAGACGAGTATTGCGGTCTTTCTGTTTTCGTGCTCCTTGGAGAAATAGGAATAGACGCGGCGCTTCAGGTTCTTTGCCTTGCCGACATAAATGATAATGCCAGTGTCGTCGAGGTACTGGTAGCATCCCGGACATTCAGGCAGGTTGCTGACAATGCCCATCAAGTAAGCCCTTAGCTTGTCTTTTTCCGCCTTTTCCATTTCTTTGGTTGTGGGGTGGGGGTGATGTTGCGTTGGCAACGCAACATACGGGACATAAATGGGGGATAATATTGGGGTGATGATGCAGTTATATCTTGAGAAGGGTTGTCATTTCCACATCTTTGTCGAAGACAGCGCGGCCGTTGAGCCCTTCTATGGTCAGCTCGATGATGAAGTTTATGTAGATCTTCTTAGGATTGAACTGCTTGACGAGGTTGTAGGCGGCCTTCATGCTGCCTCCTGTGGCGAGGAGGTCGTCGTGGAGAAGGACTATGTCTTTCTCCTCGATAGCATCCGTATGAATCTCGATGGTGTCCTTGCCGTATTCCTTCATATAGCTTTCCTTGCGTGTTTCTGCGGGGAGCTTGCCTGGTTTGCGACACATCACGAACCCAGCTCCCAGCTTGACAGCCAGTGCGGCGCCAACGACGAAGCCACGGCTCTCGATGCCCACCACCTTTGTTATGCCTTTGTCCTTGTAGAGTTCGTAGAGCTCGTTGACCATTATCTTCAGGCATTTCGGGTTCTTATACAGCGTGCTCACATCCTTGAACTGTATGCCGGGCACGGGAAAGTCTGGCACATTTCGCAAGTTCTTCAGTAGATATTCATTATTCATCTCGCATTTACTATTTAATTATTTACCATTTACCATTTGTTACTACTGGCAATTGTTCCACGTGAAACTTATCGATTCATCAAGACCAGCAGGACGTTTATGTCGCTTGGACTGACGCCAGGGATTCGGCTTGCCTGTGCCATCGTTTCGGGGTCTATTTTGGCGAGTTTCTGACGGGCTTCGGTGCTGAGTGATTGGATGTCCTGGTAGTTGAATCGTCCCTTGATGCGGATGTTCTCCAGGCGGTGTATCTTCTCAGCTATCTCCTTCTCCCTGCGGATGTAGCCGCTGTACTTCATGCGCACCTCGGCAGCCTCCATGATTTCTTCGCGACGGTCGGCGATGCTGTTCAGCTTGTCGGATAGGGCAGGGATGAGCGGAGCTAGGTTGGAGAGGGAGAGCTGTGGCCGCATCACGAGGTCGATGAGTTTGCAACCTCTCTGCAGCTCCTCGCTTCCAAGCGCCTTCAGGCCTTTGTTTATATACGCGGCCTTCACGCTGTAGGAGCTGCAGAAGTCTTCTATCTCCTTGATTGCCTGCTTCTTACGCAGCCAGTGGTCGTAGCGTTCGCGAGTGGCGAGGCCCATTTCGTAGCTGCGTTCCGTGAGTCGTGCATCCGCGTCGTCTTGCCGAAGCAAGATGCGATATTCGGCCCTCGACGTGAACATGCGATAGGGTTCATCCACGCCTTTTGTGACCAGATCGTCAATGAGGACGCCGATGTAGGACTCGTCCCTTCGCATGACGAACGGCTCGAGTCCGGCAATCTTCCTTGCCGCGTTGACGCCCGCCACCAGTCCCTGTCCCGCAGCCTCCTCGTAGCCCGTCGTGCCGTTCACTTGTCCGGCCATGAAGAGCCCGTCCACAATCTTGGACTCCAGCGAGTGGCGAAGCTGCGTCGGGTCGAAGAAATCGTATTCTATCGCATACCCAGGTCGATACACCTGAAGGTCGCGGAAGGCAGGAATCAGTTTCAGAGCCTCAATCTGAGCATCGATAGGCAGCGAACTCGAGAAGCCATTCAGATAATACTCGTTTGTGGAAGTTCCTTCCGGCTCCAGAAACAGCTGATGTTCAGAGCGTTCGGAGAAGGTGACGAGCTTCGTCTCGATGCTTGGGCAGTATCGCGGGCCGATGCTTTGAATCTGCCCGTTGTAGAGCGGCGAGTCGGGTAGGGCAGCCCTCAGCCGCTCGTGCACCGCCTCGCTCGTGTAGGTGATCCAGCACGGCAGCTGTGGCAGCTGACGCGGTTCGCCCATGTAGGAGAACTTGTGGAAGTCCTGTTCTCCGTCCTGCCTTTGTAGCAGGGAGAAGTCCACCGAGCGTCCGTCGATGCGAACCGGTGTACCGGTCTTCATGCGCCCTACGGTGATGCCTTGAGCCGCGATGCTCTCCGAGAGATGGAGGCTCGGCAGTTCGGCGCATCGTCCGCCAGGAATCTGTGTGCGTCCGATGTGCATCAGTCCGTTGAGGAAAGTGCCCGCCGTTATGATGACGCAAGAGGCCTGAAAATCAACACCTTGCAGAGTCCTCAATCCCCGCACGCGGCGTTGGCAATCCCCGCGTGCGGCGTTGGTCATCGCCGCACGCGGCGATTTATTTTCCGCCTGCGGCGTTTTGAAGTCCTCCGTTAGGAGTTCCACGACCTGGTCTTGCCAGATGGAAAGTCCCGGTGTGTTTTCCAGTATTTCCCGCCATTTCCAGATGAATTTTGCCCTGTCGCATTGTGCCCTGGGGCTCCACATGGCGGGCCCTTTCGAACGGTTGAGCATGCGGAACTGTATGGCCGTCTGGTCCGTCACCTCGCCTGTGTGACCTCCCAGCGCGTCTATTTCCCTGACAATCTGTCCTTTGGCAATGCCTCCGATGGCTGGGTTGCACGACATTTGCGCAATTTTGTTCATGTCCATCGTAATGAGGCAAGTCTTAGCTCCCAGTTTTGCTGCGGCGGTTGCGGCCTCGCATCCTGCATGCCCTGCACCGACAACAATGACATCGAAAATAAGCTTCATCAGTCCTTTTGCATGTTTATTTAGGTACAAAAGTACTCATTTCCTGCAACATTTCCTCGAAAAAGTTGCGCAATTAACCTTTTTTGTGTACTTTTGCCTTCGTATTATACTTAAATTAAGGTACACGCGCACATAAACCAACAACAAATTATAACTAAATTAAATTATCTATGTGGTTAATTAATTCATCGATTGGCAGGAAAGTAGTGATGTCGGTGACCGGCGTCGCGCTTATCCTGTTCCTGACGTTCCATGCCTGCATGAACGTCGTAGCTCTCATCAGTGAGGACGGCTACAACATGATTTGCGAGATGCTGGGCGCCAACTGGTATGCCGTCGTGGCGACAGTGGGTCTGGCAGGCCTTGTGCTCATTCACTTCATCTACGCCTTCTGGCTGACTTTCCAGAACTGGAAGGCTCGCGGCAACAACAAGTATGCTGTGACCGACAAGCCCGAGAAGGTGGAGTGGGCGAGCCAGAACATGCTTGCCCTTGGCATCATCATCTGCCTCGGCCTGTGCCTCCACCTCTACAACTTCTGGTGGCACATGATGGCTGCTGAGCTCATCGAAGGCGAGTACGCCCAGCATGCTGCCGACGGCGTGTACTGGATCAAGAAGACCTTCGGCTGCCCCGTCTATGCAGGCCTCTATCTTGTGTGGCTCGCCGCATTGTGGTTCCACCTCACTCACGGCATCTGGAGCGCTATGCAGACGCTCGGCGTGAGCGGCAAGGTGTGGTTCAACCGCTGGCGCTGCATCGGCAATATCTACGCCACCATCGTCGTGCTGATGTTTGCCGCTGTAGTTATTGTGTTTGCTATCCAGAACTTCAGCCCCTGTTGCAGTGGCAGTTGCGGAGCTTAAATGGTAAATGGTAAATCATTAAATGGTAAATGATATTATGGCAAAAGTATTAGATTCCAAGATTCCCGCAGGTCCAGTGCCTGAAAAATGGAAAGAATATAAAGCTCACCAGCGTCTGGTGAACCCGAAGAACAAGCTGAAGCTCGACGTCATCGTGGTCGGCACAGGTCTGGCCGGCGCCAGCGCTGCCGCCTCCCTCGCCGAGATGGGCTTCAATGTATATAACTTCTGCATCCAGGACTCGCCCCGTCGCGCACACTCCATCGCAGCGCAGGGCGGCATCAATGCAGCCAAGAACTATCAGAACGACGGCGACTCCGTCTATCGCCTCTTCTACGATACCGTCAAGGGCGGCGACTATCGTGCTCGCGAAGCCAACGTCTATCGTCTGGCCGAGGTATCGAACAACATCATCGACCAGTGCGTGGCACAGGGCGTACCCTTCGCTCGCGAGTACGGCGGCATGCTGGCCAACCGCAGCTTCGGCGGTGCACAGGTGAGCCGTACCTTCTATGCAAAGGGACAGACCGGTCAGCAGCTCCTGCTCGGCGCGTACTCTTCACTCTCGAAGGAAGTTCAAAGAGGTAAGGTGAAGCTCTTCACTCGCTACGAGATGGAGGATGTAGTCATCGTCGATGGCCGTGCTCGCGGCATCATCGCCAAGAACCTCGTGACCGGTAAGCTGGAACGCTTCAGCGCAAACGCTGTCGTCATCGCTACCGGCGGCTACGGCAACACCTACTTCCTCTCGACAAATGCCATGGGCTGTAACTGCACGGCCGCCGTACAGTGCTTCCGCAAGGGAGCCATGATGGCGAACCCATCGTATGTGCAGATTCACCCCACCTGCATCCCCGTGCATGGCGACAAGCAGTCGAAGCTCACCCTTATGTCCGAGTCGTTGCGTAACGACGGCCGCATCTGGGTTCCCAAGAAACTGGAGGACGCAAAGGCACTGCAGGCAGGAACCAAGCAGGGCTACGAGATACCCGAAGAGGACCGCGACTACTATCTGGAGCGCCGCTACCCGGCATTCGGTAACCTCGTGCCTCGCGACGTAGCTTCACGTGCTGCAAAGGAAAGGTGCGACAAGGGCTTCGGCGTCAACAACACAGGCCTCGCCGTCTTCCTCGACTTCTCCGAGAGCATCCAGCGCCTCGGCATCGACGAGATTCGTCAGCGCTATGGCAACCTCTTCGATATGTATGAGGAGATAACCGACGTCAACCCAGGCGAGAAGGCTTGCACAAAGAACGGTGTCGACTACTACTATCCCATGATGATCTTCCCCGCCATCCACTACACGATGGGCGGCGTTTGGGTCGACTACGAGCTGCAGACCACGATTCCCGGCCTCTTTGCCATCGGCGAGTGCAACTTCTCCGACCACGGCGCCAACCGCCTCGGTGCATCTGCCCTCATGCAGGGATTGGCCGACGGCTACTTCGTGCTGCCTTACACCATCCAGAACTACCTCGCAGACCAGGCCATCTGGCCGCGTCTCTCCACCGACCTGCCCGAATTCGCTGCTACGGAGAAGGCTGTCGAGGCAGAGATTGACCGCCTGATGAACATCAAGGGCAAGCGCTCCGTCGACTCCATCCATAAGGAGCTCGGCCACATCATGTGGGAGCACGTCGGCATGGGTCGCACGAAGGAAGGCCTCGAGGAAGGCCTCAAGCTGCTCAAGGCGCTGCGCAAGGAGTTCGACACGAACCTCTTCATCCCCGGAAGCAAGGAAGGCCTCAACGTCGAGCTCGACAAGGCCATCCACCTGCGCGACTTCATCCTCATGGGCGAGCTCGTGGCATACGACGCCCTGCACCGTGAAGAGAGCTGCGGCGGCCACTTCCGCGAAGAGCACCAGACCGAGGAAGGCGAGGCAAAGCGCGACGACGAGAACTTCTTCTACGTTGGCTGCTGGGACTATCAAGGCAGCGACGACAAGGCGCCCGAACTCGTCAAAGAGCCCCTCAACTATGAGATTATCAAGGTACAACAGAGAAACTATAAGAACTAAAAGACCCTCCCCTCACCCTCCCTTGTAGGGAGGGGGAAAGGTCACCTTAAAGTATTATTAACGACAGTAGAATATCACCCCTAAAAACATTCTACTCCCCTCCATAACAAGGGAGGGGCTGGGGGTGGGTCCGATATGGCTAAGAATATATCAGTAACAATTAAGTTCTGGAAGCAGAACGGTCCTAAGGACAAGGGTCACTTCGACACGCATGAGTTGAAGAACATACCCGACGACACCTCGTTCCTCGAGGCGCTCGACATCATGAACGAGGAGCTTATCAACGAGGGCAAGGAGCCTTTCGTGTTCGACCACGACTGCCGCGAGGGCATCTGCGGCATGTGCTCGCTGTACATCAACGGCACGCCGCACGGCAAGACAGAGCGCGGCGCCACTACCTGCCAGCTCTACATGCGTAAGTTCAAGGACGGCGAGACCATCACCGTAGAGCCTTGGCGCTCGGCAGGCTTCCCCGTCATCAAGGACTGCATGGTGGACCGCAACGCCTTCGACAAGATTATGCAGGCCGGCGGCTACACCAGTGTCCGCACAGGTCAGGCTCAGGATGCCAACGCCATCCTCATCCCGAAGGAAGACGCCGACGAGGCTATGGACTGCGCCAGCTGCATCGGTTGCGGTGCCTGCGTGGCAGCCTGCAAGAACGGCTCTGCCATGCTCTTCGTCAGCTCGAAGGTGAGCCAGCTCGCCCTGCTGCCTCAGGGTAAGGTAGAGGCTGCCAAGCGTGCGAAGGCAATGGTGGCGAAGATGGACGAACTGGGCTTCGGCAACTGCACCAACACACGTGCCTGCGAAGCCGTCTGCCCGAAGTGCGAGACCATCTCGAACATCGCCCGCCTCAACCGCGAGTTCATCTGCGCAAAGCTCGCAGACTAATCTCCATAGACATGATGGGGCTATGAGGCTTACTTTGCCCTCATAGCCCCATTTAAATATAAGGAAGATTTTGCAAGCGAAAGGGACATTGCTATGGGTGTGACATATGATAATAAAGCGCAGCATTTCGTGTTCGACTTCGAGCACGACGGCATGGAAGATATCGTCAGTCTGACCGGCAATGGCTATCAGGTGGAGGCCTTCGGCAGATGCTTCTACTATGGCTATGAGTTCTCGGAGAAGACCGACGGGAATGTGCGCTCGGCCTTTATCAAGCACGTCAAGTTCACAGAGGACTTGCAGAGCAATCCCGACCTGACGCAGTTCATCAAGAAAGCCATCGACCAGCTGAGTCATCGCATCAATCTTTACAATTACAATCTCGTTGTCATGCCGGAGTCGTCGAGCAAAGTCAACCAGTACATGCTCCGCTACATCTACCGCTTTGCCCAGCCGATGCTGCGTAAGATGGAGCTGGTGAAGGCTCTTCCTGCAAGCATTTCCTTTGATATGGATGCCTACGAGAAGCAATACCTTGATGATGTGCTGGAGAATGGACGCCCACGATACACAGAGGCTCAGAAGGATGAGGTGAAGCAATCCATTACGAAGATGCTCGACCTGATTCACCGGAAAGACTATTTCACGATAGCCAAGGATGTGCGCAAGAGCCGCTTGCGTCCATATATAATGAACTTTCTCCGCTTTGCCACAGAGGAGGACAAGGAACTTTGTGCCACAATCAGGAAGCAGAACATCCTGGTGATGGACGATGTCACGACCAGCGGTTCCACATTGAACGAGATACTCCGCACCCTCCGCATCCTCAACGAGGACAACGAGATAACCGTCTTCAGCCTCATCGGGCGCAAAGACCTGATGGCGGAAGCGATGTAAATCATGCAATTGACAAAAGACAGTTTTTCTCGTGCGAGACGCCCCTTTTTCTGTAATTGAATACAATAGGGGAATTCCTACGAAAGTATAGGGATTCCCTTTTTCTTTAGTGCGCAGGAAGCCGTACCTTTGCACTCAGATAAACCTTTTAATGCTTACGACTATGAAAAGGAATGCTTTACACAGATCTCTTCTGCTGGCAGCTTTGATGGGCTGGGCAGCGATGTGCTACGCTCAGCGCTACGAGGTGGAGCGCGGCAGGGTCTATTTCGGAAATGAGCTCATGATGCATGCCGATGCGCGGAGCTTCGTGGATATGGGCATGGGCTACGCCAAGGACCAGAACAATGTCTATGTGAACGGCCGTGTGCTGGAGAACGTCGATCCCTCGGGCTTCCGCCTGAAGGTGAGGAGCGGCAGGCGCGGACACGGTAGGGTGGAGGAGGAGCCGGTCGCCATGAGAGGCTACTTCAAGACGAACATGAACGTCTATTACGGCAACCGCAAGCTCAACGCCATGGCCAGTTCGTTCGAGGAGCTGGGCGGCGGCTATGCACGCGATGCCTTCGATGTATATTATTGCGGCGAGAAGGTGAAAGGCGCGATGGCCTCGTCCTTCAAGTACATGGGCGGCGGCTACGGACAGGATGCCTTCGACGCCTATTTCAGGGGCAAGAAGATAGAGTAGGGGAGTGCCTCTGGGAGGGCTAAAAAACGCCGCGTGCGGCGATGGCAAATTCCGCGTGCGGCGATGGCAATCCCCGCGTGCGGCGTTGGGCATCGCCGCAGGCGGCGTTTTGAAGCCCCCTGCAGGGGGATTGAATACCTGCCATAACACGCACGAAATCAGGGCACTACAGGATTTTCCTCTGCGGCGCCCGGATAGTACTGCCCTCCAGGCAGCAGGGGAGCAGTTTATCCGATGCTTCCGAGGGCGCTGCCCTCGGTTACTCAAAGTAGAGCCTTCCAGGCTCGAAGCGCAGATTTAGGTTACTTTATATTGCTGTCCGGTAAATTCGGCCTGTAAGGCCGTTGAGATGTCAGCCCAGGGCAGCGCCCTGGGTTTATGACGCAGATGTAGATTGCGCCCCAAAGGGGCAAAAGATTGTGTTTTAGTGCTTTTGCTCTTACAGAGCGCCATTTGCCGCGGCATATCAATACCCAGGGCGCTGCCCTGGGCTGACATCTTTCTGCCCCTTTGGGGCGTCCCAAGCCCCTGCCAATCAAATTTTGCACTAAATGCCGATGGTTGGGAGGGGGCAAGAGATGATGAAATATTTTTACCGGACACCAATGGTTACTTTATGTTTAGCCTTCAAGGAATGGGAGGGGAGTAGGGGCGCCTGCTCTCCGCCCCTTTAAGGGGAGGAGTGGCCGCAGGCCGAGGTGGGGTGCGACGGAGGAGGGGCCGAGGTGGGGTGACAACTAAGGGGCATGTGTTGTGCTCTGTCCGGCTGTCGTGAGCAGAACCTTGATGCCGCTGTGGAGCCCGGCAGGCTGATGGCTCTGCGTCTTTTCGACATTGATAATCCTTGCGTAACATCAAATTGCGCCCTTTATCGCAGAAATTATTCTTAATTCTTTATGAATTAGAATAAAGTATCGTATCTTTGCAAACCAAAACAGCAATATTATCTAATAGAATACAATGAAAAGGAATCTCATCTGGATGCTGGCCGCCATCCTATTCTGCGGCTCAATGGCGCTCGCTTCGTGCAGCGACAGCAAGGACAACCCGACGCCGGAACCGACGCCCTCGGTGGAGCTGGCAGACTACACCCTGTTCATCTACGGCCACGCAGGCGGTAACATGGACGACATCATCGAGAACGTCTATGCAGGTGTGAAGCCCCTGCTCGCCCAGCAGAAAAAAGTGCGCGTGCTCTTCTTCTACAAGTACGGGCACCATACGGAGCGTGACCCCTTCCGCGGCAGGTTTGCCGACGAGGACGAAGTGCTGCGCTTCGAACTGACGGCTGAGACCGACCTCAGGAAACTGCGCACCGCTGCCTGCTTCGAGGAGAAATCGCAGTTCCAGCTCTACAGCCAGGAGAACCTGACCGCTCAGCTGAACTGGGCTGCCAGGACGGCACCCGCCAAGAACTACATCATCATGCTCTACGGCCACGGTGCAGGCTTCAATGCCAAGCACGACTTCTACAAGGAGCCCATTGCCGGCTCGCGTGCCGTGCTCTACGACGAGGGCTTCAATGGCAGAGGCATGAATATGTACGAGTTCAAATGGGCCGTCGAAGCCTCCGAAATCAAGCATCCGCAGATGATTTACTTCCACAACTGCCTGATGGGCAACCTGGAGTCGCTCACCACGCTGCGCAACCTGACCGACTACTATGTAGGCTCGCAGCATGTGCTGGCCAGCGTAGGCCACATCATCATCGAGTTCGTCAAGGGCTTGGTGCAGACCACCGACATCGAGGCTGCCACAAAGCAGATGTTCGCGAACCTGGACGATTGGAAAGCCCAGTACAGGATGGGCGAGGAAATATGCAACGGCGACCTCTTCTTTATGAAAGCATTGGACATCGAGAACATCAACGAGCAGATGGACCGCCTCTGCAACCGCATCCGCGAAATCTATCCCACTCAGGGTGAAGCCATCGACCGTGCCGCTTGCAAGGTCTATC
>JAEEGG010004645.1_pt1 | contig 33133 bp, 25 predicted proteins | sample 9134161 | NCBI WGS metagenome assembly JAEEGG01 (sample SAMN16246543, study PRJNA631951) | gut metagenome | biome: gut microbiome; feature: rumen; material: CR-attached | host: Bos | place: Iran: Karaj | collected 2018-10 | reverse complement strand
GAGTGAGCCTATGGAGAAAAAGAAAAAGATCATCGTTCTGAAGAGCATCGCGGCCGCGCTTCTGTGCTGCTGCATGTTCGCGGCTATCGCCGCCCCGGCCGCAGCGGCTCTCGCGGCCCAGGCTGCCTCGCAGACGGCCGACGGGACCGGGAGCGGTCTCGAGACGCTCTTCAACGTCGGCGACGCCTACGTAGGCATCATCAACGGCAGCGGGCAGAAGGTCTACAACATCAAATACCTGACCTCTGCGACGCTGCAGGTCAAGAGCGGGAACACGATCTACGCGGGCCCGTTCTACGACGATCAGGAGATGTATCTTACACTGTACCGCGACGGCAAGTATTACATGTCCGTGAGCAAGGCCTCGCTGCTGAAGAAGGTAAGGGGCCTGCCGGACGGGGGCTGGATCGCCATCTACACCGTGCCGTCCGCGGTGACCGGAGTGGCGGTGTGCTGCAGGGCCATCGCATACAAGGTCATGCTGATCACAGTCGACGAGCCGTTCGACGTCGCCGGCTACAACGCGTGGGTCGACGCCAAAGGGCTGCGGGAGTACACGGATTTCATCGAGGCGCCAAAGAATCAGTTCGCGTCGAAGAGCGTCGTCGTGTGCGGCGACTCCGTCGGCCAGGGCTGGCCCGAGCGCAATTACGAAGGCGCGGAGCGGGGCGGCGTAACGCCGAGATCGACGCCTCCGTCCTTCGCGGGGCGGGTATGCAACCTGCTCGGATTCGCCAAGTACCTCAACGCGGCAAGAAGCGGTGCCACCTTCTCGACGAAGATGGCAAACAACAACATATCCGACCAGATAAAGACCTATGCGGGCAAGTACGATTACGTCCTGATTGAGGGCGGAGTCGTCGACACGGGCGGCTACGCCTCGAAACTGGTGCCGCTGGGGTACATATCCGAGTCGTACGAGCTCAACTCCTTTGCACCGGTGGAGACGCTGCTTGGGGGCCTGGAGAGGGCCCTGTACTACGCCACGACGAACGTGAAGGCCGGGACCGTTCTGGCCGTCATAATGCCGTACAGATGCCCGTGCAGCCGCACGTTCGTGGGCGACTATCTGCGAACGTATCAGTACTACTATTACGTCTGCGAGAAATGGGGCGTGCCGCTGATCGACCTGTGGCACAACGACGCGGTGAACGAGGTCATCGACTACTGCCCCAACGCGAACGGGAACTGGTTCCACGACAACATCCACTGCACGTCTCTCGGCTACTCGGTGTGCTCGCTCGAGGTGGCGCGCGAGGTATACGCTATGAAGCCTTACGACAAGGCGGACAGGCACATGCCCGAGCTGCCCGAGCGCATAACGAAGGACGGCTGGCAGGAGCCCGATCCCGGCAAGCCGCCCGTGCAGATACAGTTCGAGGGCAACCTCTACAACTCCCAGACCGCAAGGACCGGGACGCCTCTGGCAGAGGCCCTCGGAAGATACGTAAAGACCGACGCATACGTCACCAGCGACTACATTCCGGTCAAGCCGGGCGACGCCGTTTACATAGGACCTGTCAGCCCCTACGAGGAGGTCCAGCTGGTCTGGGCAAACGCGAACAAGGTGCTGTCCAAGCAGACTGTGACCTCGCTCGAAAACGATCACATATGCGGGGTGCTGAATACCGACCGCATGATACTGCGGTACACGGTGCCCGAGGGCATGGCGTACGTAAGGGTGACCTTCAGCAACGAGGTCTCGCCGGTCATCACGGTGAACCGTCCCTTCGACCGGGAGTGGTACGTCGACGCCCTGGCCAGAGCCCTTAAGGGAGAACCTGTGACGGCTCCCGAGGAATACCTTCCCGGCACCGAACCCTGGAACCTGCCCGAGGAGACCGAACCCGAGCAGACGGAGCCCGAGGTCCCGGAGACGGAGGAGCCTGAGACCGACGCCGTCACCGAACCCGCCGAAAAGAAGAAGGGCTGCAGGCAGTCGGCGGCGATCCTGCCGGCGGTCGCTGTCCTGGCCGCGGCGCACGTTCTGACTGTTCCGGCGGTCCGGAAGAAAAAGACGGTTCAGAAGAAAAAAGGCGTACGCTGACCAGGGGGAAGCCTTTTCTTATGACAGCATCGCGCCCGCGCGCCGTCGACGCGCGGGCGAAGTATATCCGCCGGCGCTCAGGCGGCGAACAGGTGCAGTACATTCGACGCCGCTCAGACGGCGAACGGGCGCAACACGTCCGTCTGCACGCCGGCGGCGCGCGGACGCAGGAAGGGCCTGTAAGGCTATGAAAAAAACGGGAAACGGAATGCCGGGAAACGGAAAGCCGGGAAACGGAATGCCGGGAAACGGAATGCCGGGGAAAAGAATTCCGGGAAAAATGATATCCGGGAAAAGATCATCGGGAAACGGGATAACAGCGTTGAGAATCGCCGCGGCGCTGCTGTGCTGCTGCGCGCTTATCGCCCTTGCGGCTCCCGCCGCGGCTGCCGTTGGTGCGGCGTCTCCGGCAGCGGGGAGCGCTGCCGCCTCAGGGTCGGCGTCTGCGCCCTCCGGGAATGCGGCCGCCGGGGCGGGGAATCCGGACGGCTCCCCGGGCGGTCTCGAGACGCTCTTCAACGTCGGCGACGCCTACGTGGGCATAATCGACACCAGCGGACAGAAGGTCTACAACTTCAGGTATTATACGTCGGCGCCGATCTCCGTGCAGAGCGGGAGTACGGTGTACGCGGGTCCGTTCTACGACGACCAGGATATGTATCTGACGCTGTACCGCGACGGCAAATACTACACGTCGGTGAACAAGGCCTCGGTGCTGAGGAAGGTGAAGGGCCTGTCCGACGGAGGCTGGATCGCCATATACACCGTTCCGTCCGCGGTGACCGGCGTGGCCGTGTGCTGCAGGGCCGTCGCCTACAAGGTCATGCTGGTGACCGTCGACGAGCCTTTCTACGTCGCCGGCTACAACGAATGGATCGAAGCCAAAGGGCTGCGCGAGTACGTGGACTTCATCGAGGCCCCTAGGGACCGGTTCGCGTCGAAAAGCGTCGTCGTGTGCGGCGACTCCGTCGGCCAGGGCGGGCCCGAGCGAGTATACGAGGGCGCGGAGCGGGGCGGTCTGACGCCGAGATCGACGCCGCCCTCCTTTGCGGCCCGCGTCGGAGAGTGGCTGGGCTTCGGCAAATATCTGAACGGAGCCATAAGCGGAGCCACCTTCTCTACGAAGATGGCAAACAAAAACATATCCGACCAGATAAGGAGCTATGCCGGAAAGTACGATTACGTCCTCATAGAAGGCGGTGTCGTCGATACCGGCGGCTACGCGTCGAAGCTGGTGCCGCTGGGGTATATATCCGAGTCATATGCGCTGAACACCTTTGCCCCGGCGGAAACGCTGCTGGGGGGTCTGGAGAGGGCCATGTACTACGCCACGACGAACGCAAAGGCCGGTACGGTGCTGGCAGTCATAATGCCGTACAGGTGCCCGTGCAGCCACACGTTCGTGGGAGACTACCTCCGCACCTACCAGTACTATTATTACGTCTGCGAGAAGTGGGGCGTGCATCTTATCGACCTGTGGCACAACGAGGCGGTGAACGAGGTCATAGATCACGTCCCGGAACCGAACGGGAACTGGTTTTACGACAACATCCACTGCACGTCTCTCGGCTACTCGGTGTGCTCGCTCGAGGTGGCGCGCGAGGTGTACGCGATGAAGCCCTACGACAAGGCCGACAGACACATGCCCGAGCTTCCGAAGCGCATCACCAGGGACGGATGGCAGGAGCCCGATCCCGGCAAGCCGCCCGTGCAGATACAGTTCGAGGGGAATCTTTACGACGTACAGACCGCAAGGACCGGCACGCCTCTGGCCGGGGCCCTCAGCAGATTCGTCAAGACCGACGCCTACGTCACGAGCGACTATATCCCGGTCAAGCCGGGCGACGCCGTTTACATAGGACCGGTCAGCCCCTACGAGGAGGTGCAGCTGGTCTGGACGAACGCGAACAAGGCCGTTTCCAAGGAGGTCGTGACCTCGCTCGAAAACGATCACATATGCGGGGTCCTGAACACGGACCGCATGATCCTGCGCTACACGGTGCCCGAGGGCACGGCGTACGTAAGGGTGACGTTCAGCAACGAGGTCTCGCCGGTGGTCACCGTCAACCGGCCCTTCGACCGGGAGTGGTACGTCGACGCCCTGGCCAAAGCGCTCAGAGGCGAGGCGGTGACGGCTCCCGAGGAATACCTCCCCGGCACCGAGCCATGGAACCTGCCGGAGGAGACCGAGCCCGGGCAGACCGAGCCCGAGGTCCCGGAAACGGAGGGACCTGAGACGGAGGCCCCGGAGACGGACGCCGTCACCGAACCCGCCGAAAAGAAAAAGGGGTGCAGACAGTCCGCCGCGATGCTCCCGGCCGCTGTGCTTGCGGCCGCCGCGGCGCTTGCCCGGCGCCCGGGAAGGAAAAGACGGGAGTGATCCATATCTGCGGCGCGTCTGACAAAATGCTTAAAGGCGCCGCAGATGCGGCAGAACAGGCAAAAAAAGCCTGGCATGCACAGGGAATTTGACATATAAACCGCAAAAAAGGCGGAAAAACGGGGAACGGCCCCCGTTTGTCAAGAAAGGCAACTTGACAAACGGGGGCCGAAGCTGTATAATATCGGTATCATTCTTGCCGAGTCACCAGAAGTTCAGCTTTTGAATTCAGCATTTCAATGAATACCCGATGATCTGGATTGGAGAAAGAAATGACCATAAGAGAAGCGGCGGTGTTATGGAACACCAGCGAGAGGCACGTGACGAGGCTGTGCCGCGAAGGAAGGATATCCGGCGCCGAAAAAAGGGGAAAGTACTGGATGGTTCCGGACGGACTCAGCCAGCCGGCCGACGGCCGTACTAAGGAGGCCAAGGCGACCGCCGAGGGTTTCGGCATCAGCGCGGGCGTCCGCTTCAGCCGCGTGGACTGCGCAAGACACGCGGTGGACGCTTTCAGAAGCATATACGGTAAGGATCCGCTGGCCGTGGGCTTCACCCCTTACAGGGTCTGTCCCATCGGGGCCCACAGCGACCACAACCTCGGAAAGATAACGGGCTTTGCCATAGACAAGGGCATTCACTTTGCCTTCGCCCCGAAGCCGAACGGCGTCGTCGAGCTGCGCAGCCTTCAGTTCCCGAAGCGCGCGCAGTGGCATGTGTCCGACATACCGTCCGAAAAGGAGAACGACTGGGCCGATCATCTGCGCGGCGCGACCATCGCCCTCGGGCGCAGGTATCCGCTGAGGACCGGTATATGCGGCGTGCTCGGAGGGGAACTGCCCATAGGGGGGCTGTCGAGCTCCGCGTCGGTGATAATAACTTTCCTGTCCGCTCTCAGCTCGCTGAACGGCATAAAGCTCTCGCCCCACGATCTTATAGTCATCTCCCAGGAGGCGGAGAACCGATATGTGGGCGTCGCCTGCGGGAAGATGGATCAGTCGTGCGAGATCTACGGTCTGAAGGATCACCTGCTCTACATGGATATGCGCGACGACAGTTACGAGCTGATCCCCGCGAATCCGAATATGAAGCCCTTCGAGTTCGCGGTGTTCTTCTCGGGCCTCGAGCGGACGCTGGCCGGCTCGAAGTTCAACATGAGGGTGGACGAGCTGCGATCCGCGGCCTACGCACTGAAGGCCTATTCCGGCATGGAGTACGGAAAATTCGAAGAGACGAGCCTGCGCGACGTGCCGGTCGAGGTCTTCGGCAAGTACAAGGACCGCCTGCCCGACAACTGGAGGAAGCGCGCCGAGCACTGGTACGGCGAGTTCGACCGCGTTCAGCGCGGAGCCGAGGCCTGGAGGCGCGGCGACATCGAGGAGTACGGGCGCCTGTGCACCGAGAGCGGCCGGTCCTCGATATACAACTGGGAGACGGGATCGCCCGAGCTGAAGCGCATGTACGAGATAATCATATCGACGCCCGGAGTGTACGGAGGAAGGTTCTCTGGCGCCGGATTCGAGGGATGCTGCATGGCCCTCATCGACCCCGCCCGGAAGGACGAGATCATGAAGACCGTCGAGACGGAATACCTGAGATCCTTCCCGGGAATGAGGGAAAAGTACTCGGCGCACATCTGCCGCTCCGCTGACGGGATCAACCATTGAATAAAACATGCCCGCGTGCCGTTGCGACACGCGGGCATCACTATGCTTATCTCATTTCTCCAGCCTTACGGAGGGCTCGAAGGCCAGCGTCCGGCCGGCTTCGATCTTATACAGGCCCTCGAAGTCCTCGGTGCCCGAGCCGGACACGCGCAGCCAGACGTCCGTGCAGGACGGGTTGCGCACGACGAGGCCGTTCGCGCTGAACTCGAGCGCCGCAAAGGCGCGCAGGCAGTCGGCGATGTCGATGTTGTTGGCGTACCAGATGTCGCCGTGGCCGCCGGCCTTCTCGGCGAACTGCTCTATCACGTACCAGTTGTTGGAGCCGTCGAACTCGTAGCTGTGGCCCCAGAGGTAGAAGAGGCCGGCGTCGCTCCTGAACTCCTTGTCCAGGAACTGCCCGAGGAGCTCGCCGAGCTTCGGATTGCGGTGGTGGGCGGTCGGGTGCCAGGTGAGAAGCTCTGCCGGGAGCGAGAAGCTCTCGGTGCTCTTTACGGTGCGGGCGTAGACTATGCCGCAGGAGCGCATTACGTCGACGACCTTCTGGCTGTAAGTGCCGAAGGGATAGGCGTGGCCGCGGCAGACGCCGCCGAAGAGCTCCTCGATACGGGCCCTGTCGGCCATGATCTCGTAGACCATGCGGGGCTCGGTCAGCTTTTCAAAGAAGGGGTGGGTGAAGCCGTGGGTGGCGAGCTCCATGCCGCTGCCGGTGTAGGTCGAGATGATCTGCGAGAGCGGCATGCGGCGCTGAGCCTGCCCGGCGGGGTAGACGGTGCCCTCGGGGGCGAAGACGCCGCTGTTGAGGTTGAAGGCGCCCTTGAGGCCGTTTGCCTTCATGATCTCGATGAGACGGATGTCGGTCTCGACGCCGTCGTCGTAGCTGAGCGTTACGGCCTTTGACAGGCCGCCGGGAAAGCGGACGTAATACTTCATATGATGACCTCCGGCGCTTGAGCGCACTGATGATTTGATTATCTCGGCGATTATAATATCGATGAGGATCTCCGATCCGGATCCCGCGAAGCGGATTCCGCTATGCCGGTCTCCCGGCGCGGATCCCGCGGGACGTATCCCGGATGCCGGTCCCTCCATAATTGTACGCCCGGAGGGGCGGATTGTCAAGGGAAAAACAGCCCGAAAAACCCGGCAGAGACCGGGTTTTCTATTGATTTGAAGCCGGGAAAGCCGTATAATATATAATAGAGGAAAAGGTTTTCCGGGCCGCGGAACTGGCCCGGACCCCGCCGGGGACATGGCCCCGGACCGAGCCGCAGGGACTGGCCCGCCGTACGGGCACCGGGAGCGGCACAGAAAGGCGATCAATGGCAACCAGCAGATCAGATAAGACGGCGGCTGACACGGAAAAAAAGGCGGCGGATCCCGGAATGACGGCTTCGGACTCCGGTAAGAAGGCGCCGGGAGCAAAAACGGATAACGGCGATACCGCCGGGTCAAGATACGCCGAGTGGCTCGGGCGGGCCCGCGATCCGCGGATCCGCGCGGAACTGCTCCGCATGGGCGGGGCCGGATCGGAGGCGGAGATAGAGGAGGCGTTCGGCGGCGAGCTGGCCTTCGGCACGGCCGGACTGCGCGGAGTCATGGGAGCGGGCACGGCCCGCATGAACGTGTACACCGTCGCCAGGGCGTCGGGAGGGCTTGCCTCCTATGTCCTGTCGGCCTTCCCGGAGGGGAAGCGGAGCGTGGCGGTGAGCTACGACTCGCGGTTCAACTCGAGGCTGTTTGCCGAGCGGGCGTCAGCCGTTTTCGCGGCGGCCGGGCTTCGCGTATACATCTACCCCGAGCTGATGCCGACGCCGTGCCTCTCGTTCGCCGTAAGGCGGCTCGGCTGCGCGGCCGGCGTCATGGTGACGGCGTCGCACAACCCGGCAAAGTACAACGGCTACAAGGTCTACGGGCCCGACGGCTGCCAGATAACATCGGAGGCCGCGGACGCCATTACGGAGGCCATAGCCCGGACGGGATATTTCGACGACGTTGGCATCGGCTGCAGGGTCGGCTGCACCGATCCTTCGCTGATCGGCGGCTCCGTCGGCATCGGCGGCCGGGACGGAGGCTTCGAGAGGTACCTTGCCGAGGGGCGCATATCATACATAGACGACGGCATATACAGGGAGTTCCTGGAGACCGTCATGGGGCAGAGCATGCTGGGGCAGGACGATCCGGTCGACCGCAACGTGGCCATCGTCTACTCGCCGCTCAACGGCACCGGCCTGCGGCCCGTTACGGACGTGCTGCGCATGAGCGGCTTCACCGGGATCTATACCGTGCCCGAGCAGGCCGGGCCCGACGGGAGCTTCCGCACCTGCCCGTTCCCGAACCCCGAGATCCGCGAGGCCATGGAGCTCGGCCTGCGGGACGCCGGGGAGCGCGGAGCCGACCTGCTGCTGGCCACCGATCCCGACTGCGACAGGGTCGGCATCGCCGTGCGCAACGGCGAGGGCAGCCTCGTCCTGCTGACAGGCAACGAGACCGGCATACTGCTGCTCGATTACATCTGCTCCATGAGGACGAAACACGGCACCATGCCCGGCAGGCCGGTGGCCGTAAAGACCGTCGTGACGAGCGATATGACGGAGGCCGTGGCCGCAAAGTACGGCGTGCAGACGCTGAACGTGCTCACGGGCTTCAAATACATTGGCAACGTCATAAAGCGCCTGGAGGAGGACGGCAGGCCCGAATCGTTCATCTTCGGCTTCGAGGAGAGCTACGGCTACCTCTCCGGGTCCTACGTCCGCGACAAGGACGGGGTCGGGGCGTCGTTCCTCATCTGCGAGATGTTCGCGTATTACAGGGCCATGGGGATATCGCTCTGGGAGCGCCTGGAGCAGCTGTACGCCGAGTTCGGCTACACGCTGTGCACCTGCACCTCGTACTACTACGAGGGCGGCAGCGGCATGGAGAAGATGCGGCGGATAATGAGCGGCCTGCGGGGCCTGTCCGGCGGGATCGGCGGCAGGGAAGTGACCGGGGTCATCGACTACCTGGAGGGCATCGACGGCCTGCCGAAGTCCGACGTGATAAAGTTCATGCTGGATGGCGGCTGCTCGGCGACCGTAAGGCCGTCCGGCACCGAGCCCAAGATCAAACTTTATCTCTCGGTGTCCGCGGGCGGACGCGCCGAGGCGCAGGCCGCCGAGGTCCGCATCCGGGAGGATCTGGAGACGTGGCTGAAGATCTGACCGCGGAGACCGGAATCGGAAACCGTGACCGTATAAAGTGATCGTAGACCGGGAGCGGAGACCGTGACCGCTGACCCGTTTCGGAATCATAGAAGTAAAACCGAAAGATCTGTTTCAAAGGAGGCATAAAATGGAAGTCAGGGAGATACTTGCGCGCTGCGACCACACGTTCCTCAAGCCCGACGCGACCTGGGCGGACATAAAGGCGGTCTGCGACGACGGCATAAAGTACGGGACGGCTACGGTCTGCATCCCGCCGAGCTTCGTCCGCAAGGCCAAGAATTACGTGGGGGACGAGATCCCCGTCTGCACCGTCGTCGGCTTTCCGAACGGCTACGTAACGACCGACGTTAAGGTGTTCGAGGCCTCGAACGCCGTCTACAACGGCGCGGACGAGATCGACATGGTCGTAAACATAGGGATGGTCAAGGAGCTCAACTTCGAGGCCGTCACGAACGACATAAGGCAGGTGAAGAGGGTCTGCGGGCGCAAGGTCCTGAAGGTCATCATCGAGACCTGCCTGCTCACGGACGACGAGAAGATCCGCATGTGCGGGGCCGTCAGCGACGGCGGAGCGGAGTACATCAAGACCTCGACCGGCTTCTCGACCGGAGGCGCCACGAGGCACGACGTCGAGCTGCTGCGCAGGTTCTCGCCGAAGGATCTCAAGGTCAAGGCGGCCGGCGGCATATCGTCGCTGCAGGATGCCGAGGATTTCATCGCTCTCGGCGCCGACAGGCTGGGCACCAGCCGCATAGTGAAGGCGGTGAAGGAGCTCGAGCAGAAGGAGCTTCGCGACCGCGTCTGACGTCCGGACCCGCGTCCGGACACGAAAAACAAATGTATTTGAGCCCGCATAAGGCGGGCGGACAACAAGGAGGTAAAGATGTCCATTCCGACTCCCCACATCACGGCCAAGGCGGGCGACTTCGCCAAGACGGTGCTCATGCCCGGCGACCCGCTCCGCTCCGAATTCATAGCAAAGACCTTCTTCGACGACCCGGTGCTCGTCAACGACGTGCGCGGGGTGCACGGATACACCGGATACTACAAGGGCAAAAGGGTCTCCGTAATGGCCTCCGGCATGGGCCAGCCCTCCATAGGCATCTATTCCTACGAGCTGTACAACTTCTATGACGTGTCCAGCATCATAAGGGTGGGCTCCTGCGGATCCTACGACCCCGATCTGCACGCCCGCGACATTATCCTGGCCATGGGGGCATGCACCAACGGCAACTTCGCCTCGCAGTACGAGCTGCCGGGCACCTTTGCCCCCATTGCCGACTTCGGGCTGCTGCGCAAGGCGGCCGACGAGTGCGAGAAGGCCGGCGTCAACTTCAAGGTCGGCAACATCTTCTCGTCCGACATATTCTACAACGACACCCACACCGGGATGGAGTTCGCCAAGATGGGCGTGCTGGGCATCGAGATGGAGTCCGCCGCGCTCTACTGCAACGCCGCGAGGGCCGGTAAGAAGGCGCTGTGCATATGTACCGTCTCCGACTCGTTCGTCCACCCCGAGGAAAACACCACGGCCGAGGAGCGCCAGACCTCCTTCACTCAGATGATGGAGATCGCGCTGGCCATAGCCGAGGACTGAGCCGGCGATATGGCAAAGAGAGTTTTCATAATCGTCCTGGACAGCATGGGCGTCGGCGCCATGCCGGACGCGTACCGCTGGGGCGACGAGGGCAGCGACACCCTGGGTCACATCCGCACCCATCCGAACTTCGACTGCCCGAACCTTAAGAAGCTCGGGCTGTTCAACATCGCCGGAGTGGGCGGCGGGGCGGACCATCCGGCGGGCGCGTTCTGCCGCATGAGCGAGGCCTCCAACGGCAAGGACACGACCACCGGCCACTGGGAGATCGCCGGGCTCATATCCGAGAGCCCGTTCCCGACCTACCCCGACGGCTTCCCGGACGACGTCGTCAAGGCCATAGAAAAGCTCACCGGCCGCGGAGTGCTGTGCAACAAGCCGTACTCCGGCACCGAGGTCATAAAGGACTACGGCGGGAAGCACATGAAGACCGGCGACCTGATCGTATACACGTCGGCCGATTCCGTGTTGCAGATAGCCGCCCACGAGGACGTCATCCCCGTGCCCGAGCTCTACCGCATCTGCGAGGACGTAAGGGAGCTCATGACCGGCAGGCACGCGGTCGGCAGGATCATAGCCAGGCCCTTCGAGGGCGAGTGGCCTTACCGTCGCACGCCCCGCAGGCACGACTTCTCGCTGAGGCCTCCTAAGACCACGGTCATAGACCGGCTGGAGGAGGCGGGGCTCGACCGCATCTCCGTCGGAAAGATATACGACATATTTGCCGGGAAGGGCTTTTCCGAGAGCGAGTGCAACCGCACCGTGAGCAACGCCGACGGCATGGCAAAGACTATGGAGATCGCCTCCCGCAATTTCCGCGGCCTGTGCTTCGTGAACCTGGTCGATTTCGACTCCTCTTACGGCCACCGCAACGACGTCGCCGGCTATGCCGCCGCCATGACGGAGTTCGACCGCTGGCTCGGGGACTTCCTACCGAAGCTGCGCAGGGACGACCTGCTCATCATAACGGCCGACCACGGCTGCGACCCCTCGACTGCGTCCACCGACCACTCCAGGGAATACACGCCCATGGTCTGCTTCGGGGCCTCCGTAAGGGCCGGAGTCGATCTCGGCACCAGGTCCACCTTCGCGGACATAGGGGCCACTGTGCTCGAGGCCCTCGGCGTCGGGCAGGGCGACACCGCCGGGACGAGCTTCCTCGGACAGATCGTCGCGCCGGTCTCCGACGGCGATCTTATGAAGGCGGCCGCCGCGGCAAGGGGCGGATCGTACTCGCCTTATTCCCGCTTCAGCGTCGGAGCGGCGCTGCTGGGCAGATCGGGCAGGGTCTACACCGGCTGCAACATCGAGAACGCGGCCTTCACGCCGTCCGTCTGCGCCGAGAGAGTCGCCCTCTTCAAGGCCGTCAGCGAGGGCGAGAGAGACTTCGACGCCATAGCGGTGTGCGGCGGCGGAGGCGTCCGCCCGGCCGCGATGTGCCCGCCCTGCGGCGTCTGCAGGCAGGCCCTGGCCGAGTTCTGCGGGCCGGACTTCAGGGTCATCCTCGGCCGGCCGGGCAAGCCCGTCGCGTACAGGCTCGGGGAGCTGCTGCCGGAGGCCTTCACTCCGAAGAACCTGTGAGCCTTTGGGCGATTTTCACAAAATAATCACGGTTTCTTCTGCATTGACACACATATAATCAAGTGTTATAATTATTGTGCATAAAAACGGAGCGGAGCTCCCGTATTAAGGAGAAAAGCATGAAGAAGTTTCTTAGCGCGCTTATCGCGGCCGTAATGATCCTGGGCTGCCTGGCCGTCGCTTCCTGCGGAGGCAAGACCTACGAGATCGCCGTCGTCACCGACGTCGGCCAGCTCATGGACAAGGGCTTCAACCAGGGCACCTACGAAGGCGCCAAAGAGTACGCCGAAGCCAACAAGATCACCTACAAGTACTACCAGCCCGCCAACGGCTCCAACGCAAACGACGAGGACCGCATCGCCGCCATGAACATGGCGGTCAACAACGGCGCCAAGGTCATCGTCACCCCCGGCTTCCTCCAGGAAAACGCCATCAAGACGGTCGCCGCCGCCCACCCCGAAGTGAAGTTCATATTCATCGACGGCTGGAACCTCGGCCTCGACAACGTCGTGGGAGTCTCCTATAAGGAGCAGGAGTCCGGCTACCTGGCCGGCTACGCCGCCGTCATGGAAGGCTACACCAAGCTCGGTTACACCGGCGGAGGCGGCGGATCCAATCCCGCCTGCAACCGCTACGGATTCGGCTTCGTTCAGGGCGCCGCGGCAGCCGCCAAGGCCAAGAACGCCAACATCACCGTCAAGTACAGCTACCAGAACGGCACCAACTTCTCCGCGTCCGACGCCCTCCAGAGCCAGATCTCCGGCTGGTACCAGAACGGCACCGAGGTCGTCTTCTCCTGCGGCGGATCCATGTTCGACTCCGTGAAGGCCGCTGCCTCCACCTTTGAGAACGCCAGGATCGTCGGCGTCGACGTCGACCAGTCCTATGAGTCCGACCGCGTCATCACCTCCGCCACCAAGGGCCTGGCCACCTCGGTCAAGCTCATGCTCGCCAAGTTCTACGAGAACAAGTTCGAGGCCGGAGGAGTCGTCCTCGGCGCGTCCGACGACGCGACCGGCCTGCCGGAAGAGACCTTTGCCAAGACCATGAAGACCTGGAAGCTCGACGAGTACAAGGCCCTGTACGCCCAGATCAAGGACGGCACCCTCGTTCCCGCCGACGAGACTCCCACCGACGCCAACAGCGCCGAATGGCTCAACAAGTGGCTCACTGACAACGGCTACACCAACGTGACCATCGACTTCGAATAAGATAAGATCCGCGGCACCGCAAAACAATGATCGACTGGGCTGTTAGAAAACTCGGCTTAGGGTTTTTTAACAGCCCTGTTTCGGGAATCGGGAACAACACGGAAAAAGCGGCGCGCGAGTGCGCCGCGACATGGTTTTGAAAAGCGGCGGCGCACGTGAGCCGCGACATGGTTTTCGGGAGGAGAGCACATGGACCGGACAGCAGTGACGGTCGGGCAGCCGGAAGAGCCGTACGTCATAGAGATGCGCAACATAACGAAGCGCTTTCCGGGCATAGTCGCCAACGACGGCATAACGCTGCAGCTGAGAAGGGGCGAGATCCACGCCCTGCTCGGCGAGAACGGCGCGGGTAAGTCCACCCTTATGTCGGTGCTCTTCGGCCTCTACAAGGCCGAGGAGGGCGAGATATACAAGGACGGCGTGAAGGTCGAGATCCGCGACCCGAACGACGCGACCGCCCTCGGCATCGGCATGGTCCACCAGCACTTCAAGCTGGTCGACGTGTTCACGGTGCTGGACAACATAATACTCGGCGCCGAGACGACCCGCTTCGGGTTCCTCAGCTCCGCCGAGGCCAGAAAAAAGGTCACCGAGCTCTCCGACCGCTACGGGCTTCTGGTCGATCCGGACGCCAGGATAGAGGACATAACGGTCGGCATGCAGCAGAGGGTCGAGATCCTCAAGATGCTGTACCGCGACAACGAGGTGCTCATCTTCGACGAGCCCACCGCGGTCCTCACCCCGCAGGAGATCACGGAACTCATGGCCATAATGAGGAACCTTGCCGCCGAGGGCAAGTCTATCCTCTTCATATCGCACAAGCTCAACGAGATAATGGAGGTCTCCGACAGATGCACCGTCCTTCGCAAGGGCCGCAAAGTCGGGACCGTGGACACCGCGTCGACGACCAAGGAGGAGCTCTCCGGCATGATGGTCGGGCGCGAGGTCAAATTCGCCGTCGACAAGGACCCGGCAGTGCCCGGCGAGACGGTGCTGGAAATCGAAAACATGTGCGTCCGCAGCAAGCTGCATAAGAGGGACGCCGTTCATAACGTATCGTTCAGTGTCCGCGCCGGCGAGATCGTCTGCATAGCCGGCATCGACGGCAACGGACAGACCGAGCTCGTGTACGGACTCACGGGGCTTGCCCCGGTCGAGAGCGGGCGCATCGCCCTCGGAGGCAGGGACATAACGGACGTCTCCGTAAGGAGGCGGTCGCTTGCCGGCATGAGCCACATTCCCGAGGACCGCCACAAGCACGGCCTGGTCCTCGACTTCACGCTGGAGCAGAACATGGTGCTGCAGCGCTATTTCGAGCCGGAGTTCAGCCGCCGCGGCTTCATCCGCTTCAGGGAGGTCCGCGAGTACTCCGACAGGATAGCGGAGGAGTTCGACGTGAGGTCCGGCCAGGGCGCGGAGACGGTCGCCCGCAACATGTCCGGCGGCAACCAGCAGAAGGCCATAGTGGGCCGCGAGATGGACCGCAGGCACTCGCTGCTCGTCGCCGTGCAGCCGACGCGCGGGCTCGACGTGGGCGCCATAGAGGCCATCCACAAGCGCATAGTGAAGCAGAGGGACGACGGCTGCGCGGTGCTGCTGGTATCGCTCGAGCTCGAGGAGGTCATGAACCTTTCCGACCGCATCCTCGTGATGTACGAGGGTGAGATCGTCGGCGAGTTCGACCCGAAGCGCGTGACGGTCGGCGAGCTCGGGCTTTACATGGCCGGAGCAAAGAGAGACGCCGCCGGCGGGAAGGAGGCAGGCTCCGATGAGTGAGAACCGGAAAAACGCGCAGATCCACGCGGGCGCCGGAGGGTCGCAGATCCCCGCGGCGAGCGGCGGAGACGGTACCGGGAGCGGCGGGACCGGCGGGAAAAACGTATTCCGCAGGCTGACGGAAAGGATACGGGGCGGCACGCTGCTGTCGTCGCTCGTGTGCATCGCCTGCGGCATACTGCTCGGCTTCGCGGTGCTGCTCCTGCTGGCGATCTTCACGCCGTCCATACCGGTCGGCGAGGCCTTCAGGGGCCTCGGCATAATCCTCGGCGGCCCGTTCGCCTCCGGGCGCGGGGGAGACATCGCCTTCACCCTCGGCGAGATGCTGTTCGAGGCGACACCTCTAATGATGACCGGCCTTGCCGTGGCCGTCGCCTTTAAGAACGGCCTGTTCAACATAGGCGCGCCCGGCCAGTATCTCATGGGCATAATGGGCTCCGTTATGGTGGCGCTCAGCTTCCCGACGGACGGATCCAACGCCTTCCTGGGATGGATCCTGGCCCTCCTGACCGGCACTCTGCTCGGAGTGTTGTGGGGCATGATCCCCGGCTTCTTCAAGGCCTTCCTCGGCGTGAACGAGGTCATAGTCTGCATAATGACCAACTGGATAGCCGCCAACGTCGTCAGCTGGGCGTTCAAGGACAGCGTGTTCCTGAACGTCGGCGGAGGGAAGACGGCCTACACGCTGAAGACGGCGGAGAACGGCATCGCCACCCCTAAGCTCGGCCTCGACAGGCTCTTCCCGGGCTCAAACATCGACATGGGGATACTCATTGCCGTGGCCGCGGCCGTCGTGCTTTACATCGTCATCAACAAGACGACCTTCGGCTACGAGCTCAAGGCCTGCGGCGCCAACCGCGAGGCCGCAAGGTATGCCGGAATGAGCGTCAGGCGCAACATAATGCTGTCCATGATGATATCCGGCGGGCTGGCCGCAATGGGCGCCTGCCTTTACATACTGAACGGCAACATCGAGTTCGCCTGGGAGACCTACGCGAGGCTGCCCGACACCGGCTTCAACGGAATACCGGTCGCCCTGCTGGCCACCAGCGACCCGATAGGCGTCATATTCAGCTCGCTCTTCCTGCGGTACATAGGGAAGGGCGGATACAACCTGGCCGGCTACACGATGTTCAACGAATACGTGTCCGACCTAATAGTGGCTCTGATCATCTACTTTGCCGGCTTTGCGAGCTTCATACGCATGTTCATGCCGCAGGTCGCGGGCTTCTTCGCCGGACTTGCCGGAAGGCGTAAGAAGGCTGCCGGCGGGGCCGTACAGGCCGGAGGCGGGACCGTCCCGGACGGCGGGCCGTCGGATCCCCCGGGCGGGCAGAAAGCCGGACAGGCCGGCGAAGCGGACGGCGGACCGTCCGCGGACGGGGAAGGAGGCAGCGCGAAATGATCTTCCTGATACAGCAGACGTTCATATGCACCATACCTCTCCTTATCGTCGCCATGGCCGGCATGTTCTCGGAGCGCTCCGGCATCATCAACATAGCTCTTGACGGGATCATGATCTTCGGCGCCTTCGGAGGTGCCGTCACGGTCTACGCGTTCATAAAGACGGGCGCGCTGGCGGACTCGCCGCAGCTGATATATATCGTCGGCATGCTGGTGTCCGCCGCGGCCGGGGCGCTGTTCTCGGCCCTGCTGGGGCTGGCGGCCATCAGGCTGCGCTCGGACCAGACCATCGCCGGCACGGCGCTGAATATGCTGGCGCCCGCCGTCGTGCTGCTCATAATCAAGATCTTCTTCATGCAGGACAAGCTCGTCATGCCCACGCTGCCGGGAGGGCTCTCGCTCACCTTCGTGCTTATCGACAACGACCTTCCGGGCTTCCTGCAGGCCTTCTTCAGCCGGGCTTACATATCGACGTACATAGTCCTCGGGCTGTATATCGCCCTGTCGGTGCTGCTGTACAAGACCCGCTTCGGTCTGCGGATGAGGGCCTGCGGCGAGCATCCTCAGGCGGCCGACAGCGCCGGTATCAACGTCCACCGCATGAGATACGCCGGCACGCTGATCTCGGGGGCCCTGGGGGGCCTCGGAGGCTTCATCTACATCACCACCTCGGCCGGAGGGACGGCCGGCGGCACGGTGGCCGGAATGGGCTTCCTGGCCATTGCCATAATGATCTTCGGCAACTGGAAGCCGGTCGGCATTGCCCTCGGGTCTTTCCTGTTCGGCCTGCTGCGCTGCGTCGGTTCGTCCTACGCGTCGCTTGACATCAACGGCGACGGGGTCTTCATGCTCAAGGACCTCGGCCTGCCGATGTACTTCTACAACATAATCCCTTACGCCGCGGTGCTCGTCGTCCTCATGTTCACGGCGGGAAAATCCAGGGCGCCTAAGGCGGAGGGCATCCCGTACGACAAGGGCATGCGCTGAAAAATGGCAAAGCTGTATTTCAAATACGGGGTCATGGGCTGCTCCAAGACCGCCCAGGCCCTCATCACCAAGTTCAACTACGAGGAGCGGGACATGAAGACCCTGCTCCTGAAGCCCTCGACCGACACCCGCGACGGCGTGCACACCCTGCGCTCGCGCATAGGGCTGACCGCCGAGGCGCTGTGCGTGCCGCCTGACCGCGACATCTTCAGGATGTACACGGACAGTTACATGGACAGGCAGGTCGTCATCGTGGACGAGTGCCAGTTCCTCACCCCCGAGCAGGTCGACCAGCTCGGCATGATATGCATGGAGTACGACGTCCCCTGCCTGTGCTTCGGGCTGGCGACGGACTTCCTTACGCACCTGTTCCCGGGCAGCAGGCGTCTGTTCGAGATAGCCGAGTCGGTCAGCGAGATCAAATCGGTCTGCCGCTGCGGGGCCAAGGCCACCGTCAACGCCAGGCTCGACGACAACGGCAACGTCCTGTACTCCGGCGAGCAGATATGCCTCGGCGGCAACGAGCGCTACACGGCCATGTGCCGCAAGTGCTGGCTGCGCATCAAGGCCGAGCAGGAGTCGGGCAAGATCGTCTTCGGCAAATGAAAGGACGGGTGAGAGCCTGATGCCGGAATTCGAAACTCTGTCGCCCGGACTTGCCGCCCGCCTGAGGGAGGACCGGGCCGCGGGAAGGATGTCGCCATACGCCTGCGGGGCGGTCGACGCGGTCAGGAGGGCTCCGCTGCCCGACGGCGGCGACTCCGCCTGGAGGTCGTCCTTCGTAAGGGACACCGAGACCGTCATGCACTGTCCGTTTTACAACCGCTACGCGGACAAGACGCAGGTGTTCTCGTTCTACAAGAACGACGACATAACGAGGCGCGGTCTGCACGTCCAGCTCGTGTCCCGCATATCCAGGGTCATAGGCGGGGCCCTCGGTCTCAACACCGACCTGATCGAGGCCATAGCCCTCGGGCACGACATAGGCCACACGCCGTTCGGCCACGCCGGTGAGAAGGTGCTGGACGAGCTGTACTATTACCACGCGGGCAAGCACTTCGCCCACAACATACAGTCGGTCCGGGTGCTCGACCGCATCTTCCCGTACGGCCTGAGCCTCCAGGTGCTGAACGGCATCGCCGCTCATAACGGCGAGATCGAGCAGAGCCGATACCGGCCCGCTCCGCTGGCCGGCTTCGACGAGTTCGATTCGCAGATCGAGGCCTGCTACCGGGATCCGTCGAAGATACTGAAGCTCGTGCCGTGCACGCTCGAGGGCTGCGTCGTTCGCGTGTCGGACATCATCGCCTACCTCGGAAAGGACCGCCAGGACGCCGAGAGGGCGGGGACGCTGCCGCCCGGGACGTTCGAGACAGGCCTCATCGGCTCGGACAACTCTGAGATCATAAACAACCTCATCGTCAACATCATTGAGAACAGCTACGGCAGGCCTTACATCGCCATGGACGACGTGCATTTTGCCGCCATGAGCAGGGCAAAAGAGGAGAACTACCGCCTCATCTACGGCAACCCGGAGGTCCGCAGCCGCATCGACAGCAAGATAGTTCCGCTGATGTCGGTCATATACGAGCACATCGTCGGCGCCCTGCGCGCGCACGACCGCTCGTCGCCGGTATACACCCACCACATAAACTACGTCAATATGGCGGGGCTCGGGCGAGGGCGGCCGTACGGGGAGGAGAGCCCGGACGACATCGCCGTCGACTACATAGCAAGCATGACGGACGACTACTTCGTCGACTTCTACAACCACCTCTGCCCCGGAAGGACCGCGGACATAAACTATATCGGATACTTCGACGCCTGAGGCTGACGCCATCAGGACGGCGATCCGGAAGGCCGCGGACTCCGGACAGGACGGGGAGATACCTCTGCGGGGCCGCGGACCTCGGACCGGACGGGGAGACGCCGCGCGGGTACGCTTCCCGCGGACAACGACAGGACAAATAATTCACACCGAAAGGCATAAGACAATGAAAAAGACAACTTTGAGAAAATACGCCCGTCTCATAGCCGGGACCGGCGCAAACGTCCAGAAGGGCCAGGGGGTCGTGCTCACCGCCTCCGTCGACCAGTACGAGTTCGCGACCACGGTCGCCGAGGAGTGCTACCGCCGCGGGGCGTCGTACGTCCGCATCGAGTGGTCGCACCAGCCCGTGACCCGACTGAACTACAGGTACATGAGCCTGAAGAACCTCTCCACCGTCGAGAAGTGGCAGGAGGAGAAGATCAAACACATGTCCGAGACCCTGCCGGCCAGGATCTACCTCGTCAGCGACGATCCCGACGGCCTCAAGGGCGTCAACATGGAGAAGATGCAGAAGGCCAGGATGGCCACCTATCCCGTGCTGAAGCCCTACATCGACGCCATGGAGAACAAGCACCAGTGGACGATCGCGGCCTGCCCGTCCGAGGCCTGGGCCAAGAAGGTCTTCCCGGAGCTCAAGAAGAACCAGGCGGTCGAGGAGCTCTGGAAGGCCATCCTCTCCGCGTGTCGCGTGACCGACGGCAACGATCCCGAGGTCGAGTGGATGAAGCACAACGAGTCCTTCCGCAGGCGCTGCGAATGGCTCAACTCCAGGCGCTTCGACTACGTCACTTACAAGAGCAAGAACGGCACCGATTTCAAGTGCGAGCTCATTCCCGTCGGCCGCTGGAACGGCGGCGGCGAGACCACCAAATCCGGCATATTCTTCAACCCGAACCTCCCGACCGAGGAGATATTCACGAGCCCCATGGCGGGCAGGTGCGAGGGCAAACTCGTCGCCACTAAGCCCCTCTCTTCTCAGGGTCAGCTGATCGAGAACTTCTGGATCCGCTTCGAGGACGGAAAGGCCGTCGAGTGGAAGGCCGAAAAGGGGCAGGAGGTCCTTGACCGCATGCTCAACATGGACGAGGGAGCGCGCAAGCTCGGCGAGCTCGCCCTCATCCCCTGCGACAGCCCCATCAACAACAGCGGCATACTCTTCTACGAGACGCTGTTCGACGAGAACGCGTCGTGCCACGTCGCCCTCGGCCGCGGCTTCAACGACTGCATAGAAGGCTTTATGGACAAGACGAACGAGGAGTGCCAGGCGCTGGGCATCAACGACAGCATGATCCACGTCGACTTCATGATCGGCGCCCCCGATCTCAAGATAACCGGATACAAGGACGGGAAGGCCACCCCGATCTTCGTCAAGGGCGGCTGGGCGGAATAAGGCCGTGATATCCAGAGCAGACAGAGCCAGGCAGTTTCTGCCGTTCGACGCCATGAAGGGCCTTTCGGAGGCGCTCCGCGAGCGGGAGGAGCGGCACTGCCGGGAGGAGCGCCTCGAGCTGTCCGAAGAGGCGGCCGAGGAGCTGTCGCGCAGCCTGTCGGAGCTCGAGCCGGGCATGCCCGTAAGAGTGCGCTGCTGGTACGAGTACCGCAACGTCACCCTGCGCGGGACCGTGACCGCCGTCGACGCCGGCGGCAGGAAGCTGGTCCTCAGCGGGCACGCCATCCCGTTCGCCAACATCTACGAAATTACGCCCGTCGCGGGCGCGTGAGCGCCGCGGCGGAACAGAACCGGCGCCCGGACGAGCTGAATCGCCGCCGGGCGGAACAGAACCGACGCCCGGACGAGCTGAATCGCCGCCGGGCGGTGAGAGGCATCCAATGGCAAACTACAGAAACGTAAGGGTAAACGAGGCCACGATGAAGGCGCTGTCCGTCATCGTCCGCGAGGTGAAAGATCCGAGGATATCGGACAACTTCGTCAGCATAACCGGAGCCGAGGTCTCGCCCGATCTCAAATACGCCAAGATCTACTGGTCGACGCTGGTCTCCGGCGCCGAAAAGGAGAAGGAGATCTCGCAGGGGCTCAAGTCCGCGAAAGGCTTTCTCCGCAAGAGGCTCGCGGAGGAGCTCGACCTGCGCCAGACGCCGGAGCTCAGCTTCTGCGTCGACCGCTCAGCGGCCAACAGCGCCCACATCTCCGCCCTGCTGCGAAGCATCGGGGAAGGGGAAAAATGAAAAACGGCCGTCAAAGGCCCGCCGACGGCGGAGGATTCTCCGAACTGACCTTCGACGCCATGACGCACTACCTGTACCGGTATGCCGGAGAGGGGCCGCTGGCGCTCATCGCCCACACGCGGCCCGACGGGGACTGCATAGGTTCGGCCTTCGCCATGCGCGCGCTGCTCGAGGCCATAGGCTGCCGCAGCCGGGTCGTATGCGCGGACAGGCTGCCTGCCAGGCTGAGGTTCATCGCCCGGGGAGCCCAGGACGAGATCGAGGCGGGGACGGCCAAAGGAGACTTCGCACCCGGGGCGGGGAACAGGGCGGTCGCCATCGACGTCGCGGCGCCGTCGCAGCTGGGGAGCCTCGAGGGACAGTACGACATAGTGCTGGTCCTCGACCACCACCGCTGCTCCTCGCCCGTTGCCGACAGGTATCTTGACAGCACGGCCGCCGCGACGGGCGAGATCGTATGGCGCATAGCCAGGAGCTGGCTCAGGGCGGGGCTGATAGAGTCCATCCCGCGCGAGGTATCCGAGGCCGTTTACGCGGCCATCAGCTCGGATACGGGCTGCTTCCGATACTCGAACGTCACGGCGGCCACGCACAGGATCGCCGCGAAGCTGATCGGGGAGATACCCGACCACGCCGAGATCGACCGGCTCCTGTTCGAGGTCCGTACGGAGGGCAGGATCAGGGCCGAAAAGGCCGCGCTCGACGCGCTGCGGCTTTACGGCGGGGGGCGCATCGCCGTCTGCCCCATGAGTCGCGAGACCGTAGCCTCGCTCAGCATCGAGTACGAGGATCTGGACGCCCTGATCGACGTCGCAAGGTCGGCCGGAGGGGCGGAACTGGCCTTCTCGGTGCGCGAGGAGGGGGACGGCGTCTACCGGGTCTCGGCAAGGTCGAACGCCGACGCCGACGTGGCCGCGCTGTGCGCGGGCTTCGGAGGCGGAGGACACACAAGGGCGGCCGGGTGCGTCATTGAGGCGGCCTCGCTGGACGCGGCCGTCGACATTCTTCTCTCGGAGGCGGGAAAGCTGCTTGCCGGCAAAGGCGGGGAGCGCACAGTCACCGGGGCGCGCGAATGATCCGCGGCCCCGGTTTTGTTTTCCTTAAACGGAAAACTGACCGCAAAACGGCTGAAAAGCGGCAAAATTTTTCCGTTTCAGGAAGAAAAGACGCGAAAAAGTGTTGACAAAATGTGAATGAGAGGTTATAATATTGTTGACGAGGCACCCGGACGGAGGGCGGACGGCCCGAAGCCGCACGGAACGGGAGCCTGACGGACAAAAATCATAATCGAAAGGTCAGGATATAAAAATGGCAGCAACCAGAAAACCCGAAAAGCCGGTCCAGACGGACGAGGCCTCCGCAAGAAAGGCGGCCCTGGCCACGGCTCTGAAGCAGATCGAGCGCGATTTCGGCTCCGGCGCCGTCATGAGGCTCGGGGAGAACGCGCATATGGAGGTCCAGGCGGTCCCCACCGGGTCCATGTCGCTGGACATTGCGCTCGGCATCGGCGGCCTGCCCCGCGGCAGGATCACCGAGATATACGGCCCGGAATCGTCCGGTAAGACGACCGTCGCCCTACACGTTATAGCGGAGGTCCAGAAGCAGGGCGGAGAGGCCGCTTTCATCGACGCGGAGCACGCGCTGGATCCCGTATACGCAAAGGCGCTGGGCGTGGACATTGACAATCTGCTCGTATCGCAGCCGGACTGCGGAGAGGACGCCCTTGAGATCACCGAGCAGCTGGTGCGCTCGGGAGCCGTGGACATCGTGGTCATAGACTCCGTGGCGGCGCTCGTGCCCCGTCAGGAGATCGAGGGAGACATGGGCGCGTCCCAGGTCGGCGTACAGGCAAGGCTCATGTCACAGGCCATGAGGAAGCTCTCGGCGGCCATCGCCAAGACCAACTGCCTCGTGATATTCATAAACCAGCTGCGCGAAAAGGTCGGCGTGATGTACGGGAACCCCGAGGTCACGACCGGCGGCCGCGCGCTGAAGTTCTACGCCTCGGTCCGCCTTGACGTCCGCAAGTCCGAGCAGCTGAAAAACGGCAACGACATATACGGAAACAGAGTCAAAGTCAAGGTCGTGAAGAACAAGGTGGCCCCGCCCTTCCGCACCGCGGAGTTCGACATCCTCTACGGTAAGGGGATATCCCGCAGCGGGGAGATCTGCGACATGGCCATCAACGCCGGCATCGTCCAGAAAAGCGGCTCGTGGTTCTCCTACAACGGCGAGCGCATCGCCCAGGGTAAGGACAACACCAAGAAGTATCTCGAGCAGAATCCCGAAGTGTTTGCCGACGTGGAAAAGAAGGTCCGCGAGGTCTATCTCGCCATGGCGGCCGGAGAGGCTCCCGCGGCGGGCGAGGGCGAAGAGTTCGAGCTCGAAGACGACCTCGACATCAGCCTCATAGACCCCGAAGCAAAATGATAGAGATAGTCGCCCTCCGGTCCGCCGAGAACGGCGGGGCGGTCCTGGCGGAGTGCGTCCTGACGGGGGACGACGTCGAGCAGACCGGGGGGAAGCCCCGCAGGCGCCGCTCGTTCATGCTGCTGCCCGAGTTCTACCGCGAGCTCGGCCTCAAAAAGGGGCCGCTCGGCCGCGAGGCGTTCATGGAGCTCGCCGAGGCCGACGAGAAGAGCCGCGCCTTCTTTGCCGGGGAGCGGCTGCTCGGATACGCGTCCAACTCGTCCGGCCAGATAACGTACAAGCTTCGCCGGCGGGGCTTCTCGGCGGCCGCGGCGGAATTTGCCGGAATCAGGCTCGCGGCGTCAGGGGAGATCGACGAGCGCCGCGACGCCGTAAGGATGGCCGAAAGGCTTGCAGCTTCCGGGAAGGGGCGGATCCGGATAATGGGTCAGCTCGCGGCCAGGTCGTACGGGCACGACGCCATGGCGGCGGCGTCCGAATACCTCGGGACGGTGGACTTTCCCGAGATCTGCGCGGGCGTCATCAAAAAGAAATGGGGCGCGTTTCCGGAGGATCCCGACGCCCGGAAGAAGGCCGTCGCCGCGCTGATGCGGCTGGGCTTCTCGTCCGAGGACATCAGGGGAGCCGTCCGGAGACGGTGACAAAAAGTGCGGTTTCCTCCGGGGAGCCGCACTTTTTCGGTCCCGGGGCGGGAAAATGACGAAAGCTTATTGAAATAGTTCCCGGGAAAGTATATAATTATTAGTTGTTCCGGACGGGCCTGCCTGCTTGCGCGGAGGCGGCGCCTGCCGCGCGCGCAGCGCGTCCCGGCCCGGAAAACAGATCAAAAGACGGACGGGATGTCCCGTCCGGCGGGAAGTGTAAAGAGGTCTGCCGGTTGGAAACGCAGATATCCCGGCATGCCGGCGTCAGGGCGCCAAGGCGCTCCGACGTCGACATGCTGAACGGCAATATAGTCGGCAGGATGTTCGCCTACGCTCTGCCGGTCATGCTGAGCGGCATTCTTCAGCTGCTCTTCAACACTGCCGACGTGGTCGTGGTAGGACGGTTCGCGTCCGACAGCAAAAAGGCGCTGGCGGCGGTCGGCTCGACCGGCTCGCTCACGAGCCTCATAATATCCATGTTCGTGGGCCTCTCCGTCGGAGCCTGCGTCCTCATATCGCAGAAGCTGGGCGCCGGCGACGAAGACGGGGTCTCGAAGGCGGTCCACACGTCGGTGTTCATTGCCCTCGTGTTCGGGCTCATGCTCAGCGCCGTAGGCATCGCCCTGGCGCCGCAGTTCCTCACCTGGATGGACACGCCGTCGACGGTGCTCGACTGGTCGACGCTCTACATGCGGATCTACTTTGCCGGCATGCCGATGACAATGCTGTACAACTTCGGCTCCGCCATACTGCGAGCCAAGGGCGACACCCGCTTTCCGATGCTGGTCCTGACCTGCGCCGGAGTCGCCAACGTCGGGCTGAACCTGCTGCTGGTCACCGTGTTCCACGCCGACGTGGCGGGCGTGGCCATAGCCACGGTCGTATCGCAGACCGTATCGGCCCTCATGATCCTGTTCCATCTCTCCAGGCTCCGCGGCTGCTGCCGCTTCAGACTGAAGCTGCTCAGGTGCGACAGGGAGATCCTCCTGCAGATAGCGCGGGTCGGCATTCCGGCCGGCATGCAGAGCATGTTCTTCTCCATTTCCAACGTCATGCTCCAGGCGGGCGTCAACCAGCTCGGGGACACCGCGATGGCCGGCAACACGACGGGGAGCAACATCGACAGCTACCTGTACATGTCCTGCAACTCCGTCTACCATGCGTCCATCGCCTTCACAGGGCAGAACTTCGGAGCCGGACAGTACGCCAGGATAAAGCGCATCGCCCTGGCGGGCGTGCTGATAGTGTCCGTCATAGGGCTGTCGCTCGGGGGCCTCGTGCTGGCCTTCGAGGAGCCGCTGCTCGAGCTTTACTCGCCCGGGCCAGACAAGGCCGACATAAGGGAGAACGCCGCACTGCGGCTGAGCGTGACCGCGCTGACGTACTTCTTATGCGGTCTAATGGAGGTCGCCTGCGGGCTGCTTAGGGGCCTGGGGAACTCGGCGGCCCCAATGATAATATCGCTGATCGGCTCCTGCGTCTTCAGGGTCGTCTGGATCAAGACGGTCTTCGAGCACGTCCCGTCGTTCCACAATCTGTCCGGGCTGTTCGTCTCGTACCCGGTATCATGGATCATAACCACGGCGGCAGAATTCCTGGCCTTTGCCATAGTATACCGGTCCAGGGTCAGGCGGGCGCCGCCGGGCGCAACCGAATTACAAAACGGCTCCGCGTGAGGAGCCATGAAAGGTCTTGAAACAATGACAAAAATCGACATTTTCTCCGGATTCCTCGGGGCCGGAAAGACGACCCTCATAAGGAAGATGATCACCGAAGCCTTCGCCGGCGAGCAGGTGGTACTCATCGAGAACGAGTTCGGCGAGATCGGCATCGACGGCGGCTTCCTTCAGGACGCCGGGGTGAAGATCAACGAGATGAACTCGGGCTGCATATGCTGCAGCCTGGTCGGCGATTTCTCTAGGGCCCTGAAGAAGGTCATCGCCGACTACGCCCCCGACCGCATACTTATCGAGCCGTCGGGCGTCGGCAAGCTCTCCGACGTCATCCGCGCGGTCCGTAACGCGGCCGCCGAGGGCGCCGAGCTCAACAGCTTCACCACCGTGGTCGACGCCGCCAAGTGCAAGATGTACATGAAGAACTTCGGCGAGTTCTTCAACGACCAGGTCGAGAACGCGGGCTGCATAATACTCAGCCACACGGGGACCTGTTCCGCCGCGCGCGTCGCCGAGGCGGTCGAGCTCCTGCGCGGGCACAATCCGACCGCCGTGATCGTGACGACCGACTGGCCTGAGCTCGACGGCGCCCAGATCCTGAAGGCCATGGAGCGCACAGATACGCTCAAGGCCGAGCTCGATCGCCTTGCCGCCGCCGACAAGGACGACGATGACGAAGACGACCGCGACCATGAGCATCATCACCGTCATCACCATCACCACGACCACGGCGATCATGATGAAGATGACCATGACGACGATGATCATGACGACGACGATGACGACGACGATGACGATGAAGACCACGAGCATCATCACCGTCATCACCATCACCACGACCACGGCGAAGGCGAATGCGACGACCCCGACTGCGAGTGCCACCATCACCACCACCACGGGCACGACGCAGACGAGATCTTCTCGAGCTGGGGCGCCGAGACCGCGAAGCGCTTCTCGGAGGACGAGATAAGGGCCGCGCTGGCCGCGTTTGCCGCCGGAAACGACTACGGCACCGTGCTGCGCGCCAAAGGCATCGTCGCCGGACCCGACGGCCGGTGGTTCCACTTCGACTACATACCCGGGGAGGCCGATGTCCGCACCGGCTCCGCGGGGATCACGGGCAGACTCTGCGTGATCGGTTCCGATCTGCGCGAGGACGCCATAGCGGAACTGTTCGGCGTCTGACGCCGGAAGCGTTCCGGACAAGGAGATACAATGGACCTTCCCGTCTATCTGTTTACGGGCTTTCTTGAGAGCGGAAAGACGCGGACCATTCAGGACGCGCTCGAGTCCCGGGATTTCAACACCGGCGAGAAGACTCTGCTGCTGGTCTGCGAGGAGGGGATCGAGGAGTACGATCCCGAAAGGTTCTGGGGAAAGAACGTCTGGCTCGAGCAGCTGACCTCCGAGAACATGCTCAACGAGAGCAAGCTCACCGCTCTCGCCTCGAAGCGGCCCTACGACCGCATAGTCGTCGAGTTCAACGGCATGTGGCTCGTCAGCAAGTTCTACGAGGCGATGCCCGAGGGCGCGTACGTGACCGAGCAGGTCTTCATCGCCGACTCCTCGACCTTCGAGAACTACAACTCGAACATGAGGTCGCTGGTGGTCGACAAGCTTCAGAACGCCCAGTTCGTCATCTTCAACCGCTGCACGCCTCAGACCGACAGAATGAAGCTGCATAAGATCGTGCGCGGCACGACTCGCGGAGCGGGCATCTGCTACGAGTTCACGGACGGACACGTGGAGAACGACGAGATCGAGGACCCGCTGCCCTTCGACGTAAACGCGCCTGTCATAACCGTGGAGGACCGCGACTACGCGCTCTGGTACCGCGATCTGATGGAGAAGACCGCCGAATACGACGGCAAGACCGTGAGCTTCACCGGCGTCGCCGCCGTCGACGAGCGCATGCCGTCCGGCAGCTTTGCCCTCGGCAGACACGTCATGACTTGCTGCGCCGCGGACATCCAGTACATGGGCCTCGTCTGCGTCGACCCCGTACAGAAGCTGAGGCCCGTAAGCTACGGCTGGTACAGGGTGACGGCGCGGATCGCGGTCGAGAAGAACCGCCTCTACCGCGGCAAGGGGCCTGTGCTCCACATTACATCGATCGAACGCGGCAACAAGCCCGCCGAGGAAGTGGCGACTTTCTACTGACAGGCGGTCCGACGCTTTCGCATGTTTCCAGGTCCCGGACGCGCCCGCCGTCGGGCAGAGGGACAAGATCACGGAGGTGCATGGTTTGGATTACAAGAACGACCTGAAGGGCTGGCTGTATCTGCTGCCGGCCGTGCTGTTCCTGGGCTTCTTCATGGTCTATCCCCTCGTCGACGTCCTGGTCTATTCATTCGAGGAGGGCTACAACTCCGCTTCCCAGAGCTTTTTCGGCACCGGCTGGTACAACTACTCCTACGTTCTTCACGACCCGTATTTTCTCCAGGCGGTCCGCAACACCTTTCTGCTGGTCATCATAACGGTGCCGCTGTCGACCGGCCTGGCGCTGCTGATATCCCTGGCCCTCGCTTCCGTCAGGAAGCTTCGCGAGCTGTTCCAGACTGTCTTTTTCCTGCCCTACGTGACCAACACACTGGCCGTGGGGCTGGTCTTCATGGTGCTGTTCAAGAAGACGGCGTATTCCGACGGACTTATCAACGCCCTCATAAAGCTCTTCGGCGGCAGCGCCGTCGATTTCATAGGCGGCCCGTACTGGGCAAAGATGCTGGTCCTCAGCCTTTACACGGTATGGATCGTCATGCCCTTCAAGATCCTCATCCTGACGAGCGCCCTGGCCTCGGTCAATCAGACCTATTACGACGCGGCAAAGCTCGACGGCACGTCGGGCTTCCGGATGTTCACCCGCATCACGCTGCCCATGATATCGCCGATGATCTTCTACCTCGTGATAACGGGCTTCATAGGGGCCTTCAAGGCGTACAGCGATTCGGTCGCCCTGTTCGGCGTCGACCTCAACGGCGCCGGCATGAACACCATGGTCGGCTACGTCTACGACATGCTGTACGGAAACAGCGGCGGCTATCCTTCGTACGCCTCGGCGGCCGCGCTGATCCTGTTCTCCATAGTACTGACCATAACCGTGATAAACCTCATCGTCAGCCGCAGGCTGCAGAGAAGATAGGAGGGCCGGCAGAATGAACGCTTCCCTCGATCTGAACGCCGCCGAGAGACGGCAGAGGACGCTGCGCACCGTAAAGATGACCGTGACGTACTCGCTCCTGGCCGTCTGGGCGCTGATAGTGCTGTTCCCGTTCTACTGGATGATACTGTCGTCCTTCAAATCCTACGCGGCCTACAACTCCGAGCTGACGACAAGGTTCTTCGTTACCGACCCGACGTTCGAGAACTACGTCTCCGCCTTCAAGGCGGTCAAGCTGACCCGCTATCTGCTCAACACCGTCATATTCACGCTGATCACGACGGCCGTCATGGTCTGCGTCACCGTGCTGGCCGCCTTCGGCTTCTCGAGGCTCCGGTTCAAAGGGCGGGACCTGGTGTTCACCCTGTTCCTGGCCCTCATGATGATACCCAATGAGCTGGTCATAATAACCAACTTCCGGACCGTCACCGAGCTCGGGATGCGCAACACCTTCGCGGGACTCATCCTGCCGTCGGTCACGTCGGTCTTCTACATCTATCTGCTGCGCGAGAACTTCTCCCTTATACCCGACGAGCTGTACATGTCGGCCAAGATGGACGGGACGTCGGACTTCGGCTATCTGTGCCGCGTAATGATCCCTATCAGCGCTCCGACGATGGTCACGATCGTGATACTCAAGGTCATCGAGTGCTGGAACTCCTACGTGTGGCCGAGGCTCATAACCGACAACCCCGCATATTTTCTGGTATCAAACGGCATACAGGAGATACGCGAGAACGGCTTCGGGCGCGAGAACATACCCGCTATGATGGCCGCGGTGGTCGTCATTTCTCTCCCGCTGATCCTGCTCTTCCTGGTGTTCCACAGGAAGATAATGGAGGGCGTGTCCAGAGGAGGTACCAAGGGATGAAAAGGCTGCCTCCGCTGCTGATCTGCGCCGCTCTGCTGCTTCCGCTGCTGGCCCTCGGGGGCTGCCACGGGGCCGAGGGTATGCCCGCCTTCTCCGTGCCGGAAGAGTTCGACGCCTCCCGCGACTACGAGATCACCTTCTGGGCAAAGAACGACACCAACGTCACCCAGCTCAACATCTATAAGAAGGCCATTGCCGACTTCGAGGCGCTGTATCCGAACATCAGAGTCGTGCTCCGGTCCTTCACCGACTACGCCAAGATCTACAACGACGTCATAACCAACATACCCACCCGCACGACTCCCAACGTCTGCATAACGTATCCCGACCACATAGCCACCTATATGACCGGATACAACACCGTCGTGCCGCTCGACGGCCTCATCGACGACCCGGTCTACGGCCTCGGGGGGAGCGGGCTGCGGTTCGATTCGGTCAGGCGCGACGAGATCGTGCCGAAGTTCCTCGGCGAGTGCTACCTCGGCGGCACCTGCTACGCGCTGCCCTTCATGAGGTCAACCGAGGCCTGCTACATCAACCGCACGCTGGTCGAGAAGCTCGGCTATACCGTTCCGGACGTTCTGACCTGGGACTTCGTCTGGGAGGTCTCCGAGAAGGCCCTCGAGAAGGCTGCGGACGGCACCTACAAGCTGAACGGCCAGAAGACCCTCATCCCCTTCATATACAAGTCCACGGACAACATGATGATCCAGATGCTGAGGCAGAAGGGCGCGGACTACTCCGATTCCGACGGCCGCATACTGATCTTCAACGACACCGTCCGCGAGCTGCTGAAGGACCTGGCTCCCCACGTTTCAAGCGGAGCCTTCTCGACCTTCAGGATCGTCTCCTACCCCGGCAATTTCATAAACGCCGGGCAGTGCATATTCGCTATAGACTCGACGGCCGGCGCCACTTGGATAGGCTCGAGGGCCCCAATGCAGGACATCGACAAGAAGACCATCGTGGATTACGAGCTCGAGCTGAGGCCCATACCCCAGTTCGACACCTCGGATCCCAGGATGATATCCCAGGGGCCGTCCCTGTGCGTCTTCAACAAGGAGGATCCGCAGGAGGTCCTTGCCTCGTGGCTGTTCGCTCAGTACCTGCTGTCAAACGAGGTCCAGACGGCCTACGCCAGGACCGAGGGCTACGTCCCCGTCACGCTCAAGGCCCAGAACTCCGACGCCTACCTCGACTACCTTTCCCGGGCGGGCGAGGACGACAACGACCACTACGCGCCTAAGATCGAGGCCGCGAAGCTGCTCATCGCGAACGTGGACAATACCTTCGTCACGCCCGTGTTCAACGGCTCCGCCGCCCTCAGGGAGGCGGCCGGCGAGCTCATCGAGGGCACCGCAAAGCAGGTGAGGCGCGGCCTTGCCGTCGACGACGAGTTCATAGACAACCTCTTCCACGACACGAAGCTGCTGAAGAGACTCAGGACCAACGGCACCGGAGGCTCCGGCATGGAGGATCTCGGCGAGCTGCCGTCCACCTCGAAGGCGCTGCTTGCCGCGGTCGGCGCGGCCTGGGCGGGACTCGCGGTATACGGCGCCGTTCGCCTCGTAAAAAAGAAAAAAGCCAAAAGCCATTGACCTTTGCCCGTCTTTTGTGTATAATAGTCTCGTTTCTGATAGTCTCGTTTCAGACGATGCGGACCGGATCCGTTTTCCGGGACAGGGATCCCCGATCCGCTATCGCAGCAGCCGTCCCGGACCCGATTTCAAAAAACAAAATCCTAAAGGAGAAAAGAAATGAAAAAGGCTGTATGTTTCATTATCGCCGCCGTCGTTATGCTTGCCGCGTTTGCGGGCTGCGGTGAGAAGAAACCCGAATTTGATCCCAACGTCAAGAGCGAAGGCGTCATGACCTACGACCAGTTCATCGCCGCCGCCGAAGGCGCCGATGTCGTCATCGAGGGCTACATCCAGGCGAAGCAGGTCTATTCCGAGCAGTACTCCAACACCACCATGTACCTTGCCGACGGCAACGGTGCCTACTTCGCATACCGCGTGGCCTGCACCGCCGACGAGTACGCCAAGTTCGAGATCGGCGCCAAGGTCAAGGTGACCGGTCAGAAGGCCGTCTGGTCCGGAGAGGTCGAGGTCGGCGAGGGCTGCAAGGGCGAAGTCGTCTCTGCCGGTGAGAAGTATACCGCCCCGGCTCTCGACATCACCGCCATGATGTCCAACACCGCCGAGCTCCAGAAGAACATGAACAAGGCCGTCGCCATCAAGGGCGCCGAGATCGTTGCCTCCACCGTCGAGAACGATGCGACCGAGTACGCCTTCCTCTACAAGTGGAACGGCACCGGCCAGCAGGGCGACGACATCTACTTCAACGTCAAGATCGGCTCCGAGACCTTCACCTTCGTCGTCGAGTCCGACCTCACCCCCGCGTCCGATGCCGCCTATAAGGCCATCGAGGCCGCGAAGATCGGCGACAAGCTCGATCTCGGCGGATTCCTGTACTGGTACAACGCCCCCC